>Ga0209698_10000783_pt1 | contig 36566 bp, 24 predicted proteins | sample LitLauG_LLR_2012_FD_187203 | JGI IMG/M metagenome (GOLD analysis project Ga0209698, IMG submission 187203) | Freshwater sediment microbial communities from Pennsylvania, USA - Little Laurel Run_MetaG_LLR_2012 (SPAdes) (version 2) | ecosystem: Environmental > Aquatic > Freshwater > Creek >... | reverse complement strand
GACGAGGCCGGCTTCGGCGAGGGTCTCGGTGGCGGCGACTTCGACGGCCAGCCAGGTGCGGAAGCGGTTTTCGTCGCTCCAGATGCGGGCCATCTCGGGGCGGGTGTAGCGCGGGATCACGGTGGGCTCCTGTGAGATGAGGTGGACACAGGATTGTAAATGGGAAGCTGCGAACAGGCCAATGCTGTAGCCAGTGGCAGAGGAAGCGGTGTGCGGAGGGAAATGAGGCTTCGGCCGTGCGCGATCCGCGCGAGATCCCTCAGCCCGCTGGTGAAAGCGCGGGCCTTCGGGATGACGCCGACGAAAAAAATCTGCCGCCAGGCGGGCACCTTGTGCCGCGATCAGTGAGACAGTGCTTTTCATGGTATATCGTTTCACGATATAATACGCATGGACTATCGCGACACGATACAATCGCGGCATGAAGAGGCTCACCCTGTCGGACTATCAGGCGTTGGCGGAATTCCGGTACCAGATCCGGAAGTTTCTGCACTTCAGCGCGCGCGCGGTGCAGGCTTCTGGACTGGAGCGGGGGCAGTACCAGCTCATGCTGGCCATGAAAGGGATGCCGGAGGGAGTGCGGCCGCGGATACGGGAACTGGCGAACCGGATGCAGATCCAGCATCACAGCGCTGTAGAACTGGTCAACCGGCTGGAGTCGGGCGGGTACGTCAAGCGAGAGCGAGCACAGGACGACCGCCGCGAGGTGTTGCTGGCGCTGACGGCGAAGGGCGAGCGGGTGCTGGCTGAGCTGGCGCTGCATCATCATCAGGAGTTGCAGAGCGCGGCTCCCAGTCTGGTGGCGGCGCTGCGGAAGGTGATGCAGAGTGGGAAGCACGTGGATCGCGCGCTGGCGCGGGAGCGGAAGATCTCGTGACGTGGCAACGCATGAGTTGCCCAGCATTTGGGAACGCTGGCGGCAGAGACGTTGCAAGCAACGTCTCTACGATTCGGGATTAGAACTAACTTGCGCGTGAGAAACGAACAAGCAGCTGCAGTCCAGGGCAATCCGAGCCTGACGCCCGCAACACAGGCGCAGTTTCGAATTGTGCTGGTGTCATTTCTTGCGGCCGGCATTGGGCTGGTAGGCGGGGTGGTGGCGTACGCCCTTTACAAGCTGATTGGATTGTTCAGCAATCTGTTCTTCTTTTATCGCTGGTCGACGGCGTTCACTAGCGTGGGGCTGCATCATCTGGGCGCGTGGGTCATTCTCGTGCCGGTGCTTGGCGGGCTGATTGTCGGAGTGATGGCCAAGTACGGAACCCCAAAAATCAAAGGGCACGGAATTCCCGAAGCGATGGAGGCGGTGCTGATCAACAGCAGCCGGATCGAGCCGCGAGTGGCGCTGCTGAAGCCGATTTCGGCCGCGATCGCAATCGGGACCGGCGGGCCCTTCGGCGCAGAGGGGCCGATCATTCAGACAGGCGGAGCCATTGGCTCGCTCGTGGGACAGGCGCTGCATACGACGGCGGCTGAGCGGAAGGTGCTATTGGCGTGCGGCGCGGCGGCGGGAATGTCGGCCACGTTCAACACTCCGATTGCGGGAGTGATTCTCGCGATTGAGTTGCTGCTGTTTGAATTCAAGTCGCGGTCGTTCATTCCGCTGGTCGTAGCGAGTACGCTGGCGACGGCCGTCCACATGCAATTGCTGGGCCCGGGCCCGATGTTTCAGGTTTCGGCGGTGGACTTCGGGATTCCGCACGCTTTGCCATTTTATCTGGTGCTGGGCCTGGTTTGCGGACTTGCAGCGGTTGGGCTGAGCAAGGCGTTGTATTGGGTGGAAGATTTGTTCGAGCAGCTTCCGGTTGACGAATTGTGGTGGCCGGCGATCGGAGCGCTGGCTTTGGGAGTGATTGGATTTTTCGTGCCCCGGGTGTTTGGAGTTGGGTACGACACGATTGGGGACATTCTGAATGGGCAGCTGGTGTGGAAGCTGCTGCTGATCGTGATGGTGGCGAAGTTTGCGGCGCTGGTGATATCGCTGGGATCGGGCACATCGGGCGGGTTGCTGGCTCCGACGTTTATGTGGAGCGCAGCCATGGGCGGGCTGTTTGCCATGGCTGGAAATTACTTGTTTCCGGCGGCACACCTGTCGCCGGGGGCTTTCGCGTTGGTGGCGATGGGAGCGGTATTCGGGGCGGCGTCGCGGGCGACGTTTTCGTTCATCATTTTTGCGTTCGAAATTACGCGCGATTACAACTCGGTGCTGCCGCTGATGCTGGTGGCGGTGATCGCAGACGGAATCGCGATGCTGTTCATGCCCACGAGTTCGATCATGACGGAGAAGCTGGCGCGGCGCGGGCTGCGGGTGCACCAGGATTACGAAGCGGACGCGCTTACGCAAGCGACTGTCGGCGAAACCATGGAGCGGGAGGCACCCGTGATCGCGGCCGATACGAAGGTCGGAGCACTGGCGGAGCGGATTGCGCGGCACGACCCGGCGGTGGCGCGGCATGAGGCGCTGCTGATTCTTGATGACGGAGGGAAGCTTGCGGGCATTCTCACGCGCGGCGACGTTGTGCGGGCGCTCGACAAGGATCCGTCGGGCGCTATGAGCGTGCAGGAGGCGGGCAAGACCCACCTGGTGGTGACGTATCCGGACGAACTCGTCTCCGAGGCGGCAGCCAAGCTGCTGCGCTTTGATGTGGGACGACTGCCGGTTGTCGATCGTGCGGACGAGCGCAAGGTGGTGGGTTATCTTGGGCGGGCTTCGATTCTGGCTGCGCGGCTGCGCCGGTTTCAGGATGAACATGTGCGCGAGCCGGGATGGCTCAAGGGATTCGCGCGTAATGCGTCAGGCTGATCCAAGGCTTCGAGCTCTTAATCTCTCCGATCAGTATCTTTCCGATCAGGCACCGTCGGGATCCGAGTAGAACGACCCGGAGACCGCGGCTGCAATTGCGCTTCAGTTCCAGCGCAGACCCTGCAAAGACCGACGGCTGCGAATCAAATTCATCTCAGCTCACGGCGGTCTAGCGGATGCTTTACGGATCTTTTGTGTGTCCATACCAGGCGAGCAGAGCATCGGTTTGGAATCTGTTCCCCCTCTGAACCCGGCCCAATCCAGCCATGAACGTGGAAAGCACAATCGCACGCCGGGCGCTGGTGACACCGAACTGGGCCATCGACGGGCGGAGCCGCACCTAGCCGCGATGAGGAAAGTTCCGTTGGTACGCCCAAGAACCACCACCGGGGCTAAAGCCAAACTCGATCCAAGTCCGCTTACGCGGCCCTGAAGGGCCGCTCTTCCACGGCACGTCAGCATTCGCGAGTAGACGCCAGGGTGAACTCGAGTGCGCCGATTCGAAACGGCGCGGATTTGAAACGGCGCCGGATTTGAACGGACACGGGACTATTTCTTTGTGGCCTTGCCGTCCATTACGGTGGTCCACTTGGCGCCGTCCTGTGACATTTCGAAGGTGAAGTTGTAGGAGGTCGAGGAGAGGATCTTCATGGTGAAGCGGCCTTTCATGGTCATGCCGCCCATTTTTTCGTCGCTGGTCCAGGTCCAGGTGTCACCGTCGAGCGCGCCCTTGGAATCGTCAAATTCTCCCCAACTGTTGAACTCACGATAGGTGTAGGCCTTGTCGTCGCTGGAATATCCCATGATGGAGAGGCCGGCGCCATCGCCCATCGAACTCTTGAAGTCGGAGTGGCAGACGACGTAGAAGCCACCCTGCATCCAGTCGCATTTCTCGGTCTCTGTCATCTTGCCGCCCGGACCCATGGGGCCCGGCTTCATGTCGCCCTCGAGAGCCCACGAGCCGGCGAACATGTCGAGTTTCTTGTGTTCAGGGCCGGGCTTTGGCGCTTCCATTTGTGCGACTGCCGCCAGGGCAAGTAACAGCCATGCGGTCGAGATCAATGCTGTGGTTTTCATGGCGAGCCTCATTTATTGCTGATTGTCGATTTTTGATTGCAGATTGAAAACCGCCTGTTCCCGCACGAGATATTAGGCCTGCAAGGAAGAGTAGTCAAACGGAACATTTCACCTCGCCGGCAAGGTGGATTCTTTCAATCAACAATCAAAAATCATCAATCGGTTTTCCTACCAATCTCCCCAATGTGACGCCGTCATCTGCTGGAACTTCATCTTCCACGAATCGCCTTGCTTGACCCAAACCGTGCTGAAGTGCTGGTAGCGCGGGGGCGGACCTTGATCCTCCTCTGGGGGGACGTGCAAGACGGCGTCGTAGGTCACGATCGCGACACCGTCATTGATGGTCATTACCTTCATGTTGTAGGGCATTACAGTAAAGCCGGTCTCCGCACGCTGGTCGAGCATCTCCTGCCGGTCGGCGAGTTGGCCGTCGACGCCGACGAAGGAGAAGTCGTCGGTGAGGGTGCGCTTGAAGAATGCCGCATCGCCTTTCTTAGCCGCGTCGATGAAATTCTTCTCGGCGGCCGTCAGCGTTTGCTCCAGCGGGGTCAGCGGCTTGGGGGGCGCGGCCGCTTGGCCGAACGCGGCGGTGACCAAGCAAGACAAAACAACGAGGATTGCCAAACGGTAGCTCATCGCGCCTCCTGTATCAGACGAATCTATGAGGAGTTCGTCAACTTGCCGGAATCTTCGATAGTATCCCAGTGTGAATCTTGACAGAATCCGTTCCGCACGCGGCGTCATCCTGAACGGAGCCGTTCTTCAGGCGAAGTGAAGGATCTCGCGCGTATCTGCAACGCTCACACGCGAGATCCCTCGCCCAGCTGAAGTGCGCTGGGCTTCGGGATGACGCCTCCCGATACAGCAAACTAAGCACTACCGAATTTTCTGTGCCAGATCGCCGCGCGCGACCTGCACCTGCTCACCGGTGGCCAGGTTCTTCAGCGCGAAGGCATCGGCCTTCACTTCATTTTCGCCCACAATCAGAATGTACTTCGCCCCGGCCTTGGTCGCGGCTTCGAAGGACTTCTTCAGGCGGAAGGTTTCGTCGCCCAGTTCGATCACCAGATCGTGGCGGCGCAACTCGTGCGCTAGCCGCGCCGCTTCGGCGTTCATGCCAGGGCCCAGGGGAGCGACGTAGGCATCCGGCTTGCGCAACACACTCTCGGCGGAAGATTTTTCCTGCAGCGACATCACCAGACGATCCTCACCGATGGCAAATCCGATTCCGGGAGCGGCAGGGCCGCCGAGCGCTTCCGAAAGACCGTCGTAGCGCCCGCCGCCCAGGATCGCGTTCTGGGCTCCGAGAGCGCCGTGCGTGAATTCGAAGGCCGTGCGGGTGTAGTAATCGAGGCCACGCACCAGGCGGTCGTTCAGGGTGAATGGCACTCCAACCTTGGTCAGGATTTCCTGCACCGCGTCAAAGTGCGCCCGACAGCCTTCGTCCAAGAACTGGCTGATGCGCGGCAGCTTCTGGATGATGGGTTGATCCTCGGGTACCTTGCAATCGAACACGCGCAACGGGTTGGTGACAGCGCGGCGCTGGCAATCGGCGCACATCTTGTCTTTGACCGGCTCGAGTGCCTGGCGCAGCGCTTCGTTGAACTTGGCGCGGTCGTTGGCGCAGCCAACGGAGTTTAGTTCGAGGGTCCAATCTGTGATGCCGAGGCGGTCGAGTAGCGTGGCCAGCATCTCCAGGACTTCGGCATCGCGCGCGGGAGACTCGCTTCCAGCCGATGCGGGGCCGATCACTTCGGCGCCGATCTGGTAGAACTGGCGGTAGCGGCCTTTCTGCGGGCGTTCGCGACGGAATTGGGGTCCGATGTAGTAGAGCTTGTTCAGGCCGCGCTTCTCGAGGTCGTGTTGGATGTACGCGCGGACCACCCCAGCCGTGTTTTCAGGACGGAGTGTCAGTGACTGCCCCTTCCATTTGTCCGCTTCGATCTGTGCCTTTGAGGAGGAAATATACTCCAGTGTTCCCGACGCAGAGCCGCCAACACTCTCTCGAATGCTTTCCAACAACTCTAATGCCCACGCGCTGAATGTCCGGGCCCGATCCTCCCACGTGTACATTTCTTTGGAGACGATGTCGGTTTCTTCGCCGACGCTGCGGGCGAACAGGGCCGTCTCTTCGAAAATCGGCGTGCGAATTTCCTGGAAGTTGTAGGCGCGGAAGACATCGCGCACCGCAGCTTCGACAAAATTCCACAGCGCCGTATCCGGCGGCAGAAGGTCTCGGGTTCCTCGGACAGCTTTGATCATGTTTGTCGTCAATCGATGGTCGTTAGTCGTTTCCAATCGGTCCCGGAGGAACCTTTGATAATAGCCCCCCGCTTCAGCCGCGGGTGAGCCGTCGCACAAGATTCCGTGCCGTAGGCACGGTTGAAATCCGGCCGAGCGTCGCGTGCGTCATTTCAGCCGTCCCTAACGGAGTCCGTGTCTTTTCTTTCGCCCCTTCGGGGCTTGCTCTTTTCCCACTTCCTGACCCACGGCTTGCGCCGTGGGCTGCATTCTTGCGCCGCTTCGCGGCTGGGATCGAGTCGGGCATTCCACGTATTCGAACCCGATCGAGCTATGACACAGACTCCGTAGGCACGGTTGAATGCACCTCAATCTCGCCAGGGTCATTTCAGCCGTCCCTAACGGGGGGGATGTTCTATGACATCTTCATACCCGGCGTTGAAACGCCGGGCTATTGTCAGGCGTCCCTCCGGGACGCGCTCGCCCGGTCGGACAAAGCTCGGTGCGAACGCCTTTTCAACGCGGCACACTTCTAGCCTCTAGGGATCCTTCGACTTCGTCTGCCCTTCGCGCATTCGCGCGAAGCGCAGACTCTGCTCAGGATGACATAGCGCTTTATTCGTTTCGGACGCGATCAACCTAAGACACAGCTCCGCCGGGACGTCCTTCCTGAGTCCCACACCCGATGCCTGCCGCCTGCCGCCTAACTTTCCCTCAGATACTCATCTTTATATCCCAGATAATTCCTGGCGTAGCGCATGATCACTTCCTGTTCGGCGGGTTCCAGCTTGCGGCGGAACTTGCCGGGGGAACCCATCCACAGCGAACCCGGCTCGACTACCGTCTTCTCGGGAATCAGCGTGCCGGCGGCGATGATCGATCCGGCGCCGATCTTCGCGCCGTTCAGGATGATCGAACCCATCCCGATCAGGCAGCGGTCTTCAATGACGCAGCCGTGCAGCGTGACGGAGTGCCCCACCGTGACGTACTCACCGACGTAGACGCCCCATTGCTGCTTCATGCCGTGAAGGACGCTGTTGTCCTGCACGTTGGAGTGAGCGCCAACGCGAATCTCGTGTACGTCGCCGCGGAGCACGGCATTCATCCAGACCGAGGCGTGCTCACCCAGCACTACGTCGCCGATGATCTGGGCCGAGTCGTCGACGTAGCAGGTGGCCGGAATTGCCGGCCTGATGCCTTTAAACGAGCGAATCATCCGTCAAGTCGAACTGGAAATGCGCGGCAGATAGGGACATTCAACATACCATGATTTCACGAAGCGACGGTATTTGCAGGGGCAGCCGCCGTCACTACCAGAACTTCTTGTCATCCTGAGCGAAGCGAAGGACCTGTGCACCCCCGGCCAGTTGCATAGGTCCCTTCGGCTTCGCTCAGGGCAGGCTCTTCGCGGCAAACGACGCCGCTCAGGATGACAAGTCTTTGTTAGACGAATCTCGAGTTCATTTCACCACCGCCCGTCCTTGCCGCGAGCCTTGAGACCCGACCTTGCATATTTATTGACAAGCCGTCGACACATCGTCGACATTCCCACCCGTTTTTTACAAAGTCAGGACGCAAGTGTGACACCCGGCCGCACTAGCCTACGTAATTTTAAGGTTGTAAGCGGATTGCAATGAGGACGCACGCTGACCGAAAGACCGAAGACAGCAGCCACGAACCCTAGGTTCTGGAGTCGATCCCGAGTAATTCGCGAGAGGAGGAAACACAAATGAAACTCAAAACACTGATACTCGGGCTGCTCACGATCCTCGGCATTTCTGCGATGGCTCTGGCGCAGCAGACCGGCTACTCGCAAACCAACCTGGTCGCCAATACGGCTGGGGTGGCCAATCACACGGATTCTCAACTTTCCAACCCCTGGGGAATTTCGTTCATCCCCGGCCAGCCGTTCTGGATCGCGAACAACAATGGCGGAACCTCAACTGTGTATGATGCGCAGGGGAACAAGCAAACGCTGGTCGTAGGCATCCCCGGCGCCAGCGTGAATCCCTGCAACCCCGGCTGCCCCACGGGCACCGTGGCTAACTCTCTCAACGGATACTTCGGCAACGGAGCTTTCCTTTTTGATACGGAAGATGGAATCATCGCTAACTGGACCGGACAGGGCAATGCGGTGGCGGCCGTCGATAATTCTGCCTCGGGCGCAGTCTATAAGGGCCTTGCGCTGCTGACCAACAATAACGGCACTTTCCTGCTGGCGGCGAACTTCAACAGCGGCAAGATCGAAGTGTATGACCGGAATTTCACTCCCACGAATCTTGCCGGTAACTTCACTGATCCCAATCTCCCGGCCGGATATGCCCCGCACGGAGTCCATGTGATCGCCAATGTCGTCCTCGTAACCTATGCCCAGCAGGATGCCGCCAAACATGATCCGGTGATCGGCGCGGGGCTCGGCATCGTGGACGCCTTCGACAACACGGGCCATTTCACGCGGACTTTTGCCAGCGGCGGTACCTTGAATGCTCCCTGGGGAGCGGTCATGGCGCCCGCGACCTTCGGAACCTTCTCCGGGGATGTGCTGATCGGCAACTTCGGCGACGGTACGATGAGCGTCTACGATACGCAGGGCAATTTCGTGGACCAGGTGAAAGACTCGGCGAATCACGTGATCGCGAATCCCGGGCTCTGGGACATGGTGTTCGGCCAGGGTGGTACGGGTGATCCCAACACTCTGTACTTCACGGCCGGAGGCGCGAACCAGACCAGCGGATTGTTCGCGACGCTGGTTCCGGCGTCGGCGGCCACGGGGGCGGATTTCTCGCTCAGTCTTTCGGCGCCTACTCTTACTGTCGCACCGGGGGCCACATCCACGCTCACCGTCAGTTCCGCGGCCGTGGGCGGGTTCAATGGTCAGATTACGCTTTCCTGCTCGACGGCTTCCGGGTTGACGTGCGCGTTTTCGCCCAACATGATCTCGCCGGGATCGAGCGCCGCGAGATCAACTCTAACTCTCACTGCGGCCGCGACTGCTCCGGGTGGCGGCTACGGCGGAATCGGAATGGCTTTGCTGTCGGGACTGGGCCTGTTCGGGACACTGTTCACGGCGCGCGGGCGCAAACCGGGGGCTGGTAAAGGGAAGAGCGTTTTGTTGATGGCTGGACTGGCTCTACTAGTCGCGGGCATGAGCCTTACGGTCGCGTGCGGCAACAACTCCAATCACCAGACACCGCCCAACGGGCAGGCCACTCTGATGGTGACGGGAACCTCGGGTGCAATCAGCCACTCGGTTCCAGTGAGCGTTACCGTCCGTTAACTGCGCAGCAGAAAGTAGAGCGAAGACGGGGCACACGATTGTGTGCCCTGTCTTTTCTTGGAGGATCTCGCTGTTCCACTCCGGGAAACACTTCGAAAAAAGCACGCACGATCACTGAAGTCTTGTTCTCTCCGTGCTATACAAACATTGGTTTCTCCATATCCCGCGGAGAAGCTTTCCGGCCGCGCGCCGCCTAGGGCGCGCCCTCCGGCACTGCTCCGCGGAGTTTCCCGTCCCGCGTCCGGTTAACGCGCGCCGGGTCGTCCCTCCGAGCTTGATTCCGCTGGTAGGGACGACCTTATGCCTTCGACGCGCACTTTCTTTCTTTACATTTTCGTGATCGTCATCATCGTGGCTCTCATCGCTCTGGTGCCGATCTGCCTCACCGCTCAGGACTCTGCCACGGGGGCAATTCGGGGCACCGTGGTTGACGCCAGCGGGAGTCGCATTGCCCAGGCCTCCATCGTTGTGGTGAACACGGCGACCAGCACGCGATATTCGGCCGCCAGCGACAGCGAAGGCCGGTTCGCGCTCGATCTGCTTCCGCCCGGCGACTACTCGGCACGCGTGGTGGCGGCAGGAATGTCGCCCCAGGTTACGCCGCAACTGCATGTGGATGTGGGCGGCGCCGCCGAACTGGAATTTCGCCTGACGATCGCCAGCGCGAAGGAAAATGTCACAGTATCGGCCGCACCGGCACTGGTCGAAACCCAGCCCAGCGCTGTCTCCACGTTGCTCGATGAGCGTGCGGTCGGGGACTTGCCGCTGAATGGGCGGCGATTCTCCGATCTGATGCTGCTCTCGCCGGGGGTGACGCAGGATCCGCGCAGTCTGACCTCGTCCACGAACGGCGATCTGTCGGTTGGGGGAATTCGCGGATTTCAGAACAGCTTTCTGGTCGATGGCGGCGACTATAACAATGCTTTCTTCGCGCAGGCCCGCGGGCGCTACCGGGTTCCTTACCAGTTTTCGACCGAGATGGTGCAGGAGTTCCGCGTGTCGACGAATTCTTATGGTGCGGAATTAGGACGCTCCGGCGGCGCTGTAGTGAATGTGGTGACCAAGTCGGGCTCGAACCACATGCACGGCACGGCGTTCTATTATCTGCGCGACAGCTCTTTTGGCGCGGCGGACCGTTTTCTCGCTTTCCGGCCGCACAACCGCCAGCAGCAGGTGGGAGGCACGATCGGCGGTCCCATCAAGCGCAACAAGATTTTCTTCTTCTCAGGATTCGATCAGCATATTTTCCATGTGCCCAACGTGGTGGAGTTCCTGAACGGCAGCTCGCGGGTCGTGCCTCAGGCCGGCACTGGGCCTTACACGCCCGGAGATTACGAGGCTCGCGATGAAGCCCTGGTGTATGCAACCGCCGCGCATCTGACTTCACTCGCGGGAGAGTATCCGGCCGCGCAGATCGGCAACTCGTCTTACGCCAAGCTCGACATCAATCTTACTCCGCGCAACCAGCTGACCCTGCGGGTGAACAGTTCACGCTACTGGGGCGCGAACAATGTGTTCCTCGATCCGGCCAGTCCGGTCACCTACGATTCGATCAGCAACAACGGCCAGGAAGTTGTTTCCACGGAAACCGGCTCGCTCTCGTTGACGTCAGGGCTCTCGTCGCGCTGGATCAGCCATTTGCGCGCGCAATTCTCGCGCGACCGGCAGCAGTCTTACAGCAACACAAGCGACGTGCTGGTGAAGATTCCTACGATTCTCGATGGCATGGGGCGCTCCAATCTTCTTCCCCGCCAGACGCGTGAGCACCGGCTGCATCTCGCCGAAACGGTGAGCTTTGAAGGAAGCCGCAATTCGTTGAAAGTGGGTGGCGACGGGCTACTGACCTGGATCTATGATTTTTTCCCCAACCAGCAGAGCGGGGAATATTTGTTTTATCCCATCAAGGTGAACCCGTTTACGTTTGAGCCGATGGAGGCTGGACTTCAGCTCACGCCCCTGCGCGCCTATGCTCACGAAATCCCTCATTATTATTTGCAGAACTTTGGCAGTGCGACGTCGCATCCCGACACGAATGAATATGCTGCCTTCGCGCAGGATACGATCCGCGTCACCAACCACCTGGCGATCAACCTGGGCGTGCGCTGGGATTTGCAGACTTTCACGACCGCGGGGCTGGTCTCGAATCCGCTGTTTCCGCCCTCCGGGAAAGTTCCCTACCAGCCGCACAACTATGCGCCGCGAGCGGGATTCGCGTATTCGTTCGGAAGCACCCGCCCGCTCGTGGTCCGCGCTGGATACGGGATCTTCTTCGTTCGTATTCCGCAGATCTACAACTCGATCGTTCAGACCGACAACGGGGTGACCGACGCTCAGGTCTTTCTTAACAACACGCGCTACTGGGACCATCAGGTTTTTCCCACTTATCCCAATCCGCTGGTGAGTTGCCCGCTCTATGCGGCGAACTGCGCGCTGCCGGCGGGATTCACCCAGGGCGTGACAAATAACGTCTCGGCCTTTGCTTCCAACTTCGTGACGCCGCGAGTGCAACAAGCCAGCCTCACGTTCGAAAAGGAGATACTGGACCGCACCACTTTGTCTCTTTCCTTGCTCAACGTTCGCGGAGAGCATCTGATTCAGGCGCTGGACGTGAACCTGCCGCAGCCCATTGCCTTGAACTACCCGATCTTCGATTCCACAGGCTCGATCTTCGAGGGCACCTACTACACCATCGATTCCTTTGCGACCTGGCAGTTCACGCGATCGCTGACCTGTCCGTGGCCGCCGTGCATCAATCCGCTGGGACGGCCCATCGCCCAACTCGGGGCTATTAACGAATTCCAGAGCGCCGCCTCCAGCAACTACAACGGCGCGACGCTCTCGCTCAATCGCCGCGTCGCTCGTGGGACTTATCTGCGTCTCTCTTACACCTACGCCCGCGCCATTGATGACGGCCAGGATGCTCTTGTCGCCGGCCAACCCGCCACCGTGCAAAATTCCTATAACCCTTCGGCCGAGCGCGGACCGAGTGTGACCGACCAGCGCCATCGCATCGTCGCCGCTTTCTCTGCCGAGCCCCGACCGTTTCACCGTGGCCACGAACTTCTGGGGCACGTGTTCAACGACTGGAAGATCTCCAGCGTCATGAACTACGGCACCGGAAGGCCCGTCAACGCCACCGTCTCGGGCGATCCCAATCAGGACGGCAACGACTTGAACGACCGCCTCCCCGGCTACAGCCGCAACGCCTTCACCGGGCCGGACTATGAGACAGTCGACCTGCGTTTCACGAAAAGAATCCGCCTGACCGAACGCTACAAGCTCAACCTTATGGCAGAATCGTTCAACCTGCTCAACCGCGACAACCAGCGCGTTACCATTACTTCAAATGGGCTTGTCGCCACGTCCTCGACCTTTGTGCAGAGTTCGGTTACGACCGGAGTGCCGACCTACCCGGGCTATTACCAGTTGCCCAACAACTTCATGAAACCCAACGCCGCTTTCGCGCCACGGCAGGTTCAGTTGTCGCTGAAGGTCGTGTTTTGAGAATGCCGGAAGACCGGGAGATAGCAGCGGAAGAAGTCCGTTGGCTCGGCCACGCCACCGGGGCTAAGGCCCGCCTTGATTGCATGCACTTTACGCGGCTCGGAAGAGCCGCTCCTCCACGAAGACCGTCGGCATTGGTGAGTTTCTTCCGCGCACGGCTAGTGCAGGTTAGCCGGACGTATAATGCTGCCAGCTTCGCTCCATCCACACATGCACGATTTGCCGGCACCTGACCAACGAGCCCGGAGGATCACCATCGGGGCGCTGATCTTCATTCTGTGCTGCCTGCTGTCCACGGCGCGCGTGGTGTGGGACGCACCCAGGCCCAGCAGTCTGCCGGATTCCGCAAACCGCATTGGGCGCCGCTCCGACCTGCGCTTCGCCTCTCTCAAGGCATCGTTGCCAGAGCGTGGCGTGGTTGGCTATGTCGGCGAGCCCGGAGCGGCGGCTTTGGGCGACTACTATCTGGCCCAGTATGCGCTGGCCCCGCTGGTAGTCGATCACTCGGAGAATCATCCGCTCGTTGTCGGCAACTTTCCTTCGCCTCCGGCGGCATCGCCAGCAATTCGGCCGCCTTCAGAGAACCTGCAACTGCTAAAGGATTTCGGCGACGGAGTAATCCTCTTCGCCAACAAGGGCGCAAACTAGATGGCGCTCGTCCTGCCCACGCTGGCCTGTCTCGCGTCGGGATTCCTGCTGGTGTGCGTGGGCTGGTCGCGCAAGGGACCGCTTCCCACGGACCTTTTATTGAGAGCGTCGCTGTCAGTCGGTTACGGACTGGGGCTGTTCTCTGTGTTTTGTTTTCTTGCTCGAGTGTGCAATATCAGAAACCTGGTGCTGGTTGATCTGCTTGTCCTTGTCCTGCTGATCGCGGCTGTCGTGCTGGCTTGGGCGCGTGCGGCAGAGAACACCACTGCGGTCTCGACCAGCAACAGCGTGCAGAGCCCGGTCTGGTTTCACCGCGTCGTGACTTCTGCCTTGGTGATCGCTCTTTGTGGGGCTTTCTATTCCGCCATCCTACGCGTGCGGGCCTATCCCCACGGTGACGGATGGGACGCCTTCGCCATCTGGAATCTCCACGCCCGGTTTCTGTTCCGTGGCGGATCGCTCTGGCGCGACGGATTCACTGCGCTGCTTCCCTGGTCTCATCCCGACTATCCACTGCTTCTTCCCGCCGGGACCGCGCATTTCTGGACTTATCTCGGCCGTGACGACCCGCACGTCCCCGCTGTTGTCGGTTTCTTCTTCACCTTTGCGACCGTCGGCATCCTGTTGTCGGCTCTCTCCATTCTTCGCGGTCGGGCGCAAGCGATGTTGGGGGCGATCGCCCTGCTGGCAACGCCATCTTTCATCGAGCAGGGTGCCTGGCAGTATGCTGACATTCCTCTCTCATTCTTCTATCTGGCCACGATCGCGCTTCTGTGTCTCCACGATCAAAGGGCCCAAGAAGCTTCATCGCAGCCGCCTGCCGGGCTGCTCGCCCTAGCTGGCATGGCTGCGGGGTTTGCCGCCTGGACCAAGAATGAGGGCGTGCTCTTCCTCGGTGCGGTGATTCTGGCCCGGCAACTGATTTCTATTCGCAGTGCGCGCCGAGTCGCCCTCGCGGGAGGGAAGATCAACTTTGCACGCCAGAGCGGCCCCCTGCTGGCGGGGAGCGCACCCTTGTTTCTGCTGATCATTTATTTCAAACACTGGATCGCGCCGCCTGGCGATCTGTTCTCTGATCCCAGCTCGATGCTTCACAAAGTGCTCGACGTGACTCGCTACTGGGCAATCGCCAGGTGGTACGTAAAGGCATTTCTCCGCTTCGGCGATTGGCTGCTGATTCCGGGCTCGCTCCTGCTAATAGGTTTCTACTTTCTGGCCGGCAAAGAGGACCGCCGCACCGCACAGCGTGGCTTTCGAACGTCAGTCTTGGCCCTGGCGCTGACTCTGGCCGGATATTTCGCCGTCTACCTGATCACGCCCTACGACATCTACTGGCACCTGCGCTTCTCGCTTCCTCGATTGTTCCTGCAACTGTGGCCGGCTACGGTCTTCCTGTTCTTCCTGGTAGTCCGAGGCTTGTCGGAGGGAGTGCCGGCAGGTTCCGGGGAAAGAGGTTTAGATCCGCTCCGGGCTGGAGAGTGTGCGTGACTTGCGCCGTCCCTCCCAGGTCGGTGTTGTAGGCTTTCTTACGCCCCTCCGGGGCTTGCTCTTTTTCCACTTGTCTACCCACCGCTTGCGAGACTGTTACGAAACTCACTGTCGAATGCGCACGGTGGAACAAAACAAGTTCCAGCCGCGTAGCGGCGGGATGGGAAAGCCCGGCACGGCAGTGCCGGGAAGGCGGAGGTGGGACGACCCCAGTCCGCTTTAGCGGCCGGCACGAGTTTCGTAACAGCCTGTTGCGCTGTGGGCTGCATTCTTTCGCCGCTTCGCGGCTAGGAGCGCCCACGCGCTAACTGAGGGCAGAATTCCTTCGCCGATCCTCTATCATTGATCCGACAGAGGAAGCGCGCATGGCCCAGCCTAAGCTCCCTTGATCAGCTTGGCGAGATTCTGCACGACAGCAGTCAGTCCAGACAAAACACCTACGAGAGTCACAACGAACCCTATCAATTTGTCGTGCCGGACGTACCAGGGAGAAAGTCTTGGCATCAGCTTCTCAAGGAGGGTGACGGCGTTCATCAGGGCCTTTTGGCGATCGTCGAAGGCTTCGGCTGCACTGAATTCTTCCACCATGACCGCCATGGTCATGGCAAGAATCTTCTCGTCGACCAGGCGGCACTTAGCGACTAGTTCGTCGACCTGGATGGCGAGAGTTTGCGAGAGATGCCTCTGCGTGCGGGCGCCGTTCAGGGTGTTTTGCACTTCAGCAGAGATTGCGCGATGCCGCGCCGCCAGCAGTTTCTGGATGGCACGGCCCAACATCGTTCCAACCAGCGCCAGGCCAATTCCCAAAGCAACGCCGCTCCACGGTCTAGCTGCCCAACGAGTGTAGCGGAGAAAAAAGAAGAGCATTCCGGTCAAACTCGCGAGAGTCGTGGCAGCAAGCAACAGCAGGACGGAACCGGAGGCCGCAGGCCCAGGGTGTGGTTTCGGGGCGGGAATTGAAGCGGCCGGTGCGGGCGCGGCTCTCGGGGAGGGCACAGGCTGGGCAGCTTCTGCCAAACGGACGTCTGTCTCCGGGGTCAGCCCGGCCAGCAGCTTCCTGATTTCCTTCGCGGCTTCATCGCCATTGGCGGGGCGCAGTTTTGGATCCTTGTCGAGGCAGCGCATCAGGAAAGAGGCCACCGACGGCGGTAGATTGGCGTCCGCCGGAATCTTCACCTCGGCGCTGATGATTGCCGAGAGGGCTCCCATCGTGTCCGTCGCGGCGAAGGGCAGCGAACCGGTCAGCATTTCAAACAGCAGCACTCCCAGCGCCCAAACATCGGAACTCGGAGACAGTGCTCCCGCCCGAATCTGCTCGGGAGACATGTAATTAGGCGTGCCAATGAGCATGCCGGCATGCGTTTTCTGAGTATCATCTTCGAGTCTTCCAGCAACGCCAAAGTCCAGGAGCTTCACGGTCACAGGAGCTGATGGATTCGGGTCCAGGATGAGGATATTTCCGGGCTTAACATCGGAGTGTACGAAACCGAGGGAATGGGCTGCACCCAGCGCGCCAGCCACCTGTTCTGCGATGGACAGCGCGGTTGGCAAAGGAATCGGGCCATCAGCCTGCAAGACCTGATCGAGGTTGCGTCCCTCGACCCAATCCGAGACCACATAAGGAGATCCGTCCGGCAAAACGCCTTCGTCAGAAATCGAGACGATTGCCGGGTGCTTCAGCTTGGCCAGCAAGCGACTCTCCCGGCGAAAGCGTTCCACTACCCAGGCATGGTCGGGTGAGGCTGAAGTGGTGTATCCCACCTTAATGGCCACACGACGGCCATTGCGTGGATCACGCGCAGCGTAAACGGTGGAAAGACCGCCCTGCGCTACTCGCTGCTCGATCCGGTAAGGTCCGATAGAATCCATACAATCACTTCGACCGGTACTATATTCACATTTTCTTCGATAGAGTAGTATCTGCTCACGGTTTAAAGCTGTCTCAAAATGAGTCGCGTGCGGAGAAGGCCGCACTTTTTTGAGAACGGCTTCGTTGACGCTTGCTCTTGACTTAGACTCAAAACCCTGTAATAACTATTCGGTCCTACCGGACGAGTCTGGGGGTGTGTCAGTTTGGCAGAAGTGAGGCTTCAAGAGGGAGAATCCCTCGAGAATGCTCTGCGTCGCTTTAAACGCAAGGTGCAACAGGAAGACATCATCAAGGAGGTCAAGCGCCACTCCTTTTACCTGAAGCCCGGCGAAAAGAAGCGTGTGAAGGCCGCGCTGGCTCGTAAGCGCGCCCGGAAGAAAACACGCAAAGAACAGGATTAAAGCAAGAAAGGGTCGCTCCCTCCCGGGGCGGCCCTGCTCGATCTGGCCCCCACCAAGTTGAGCTGCAGCAGGGATGATTCACTCATAAGTTCTTCCGGCATAGAAGACACGATTGTTCTTAACCCACGCGCCGTTCTGGAGCGTGGCGGGCCGAGTCCAAGGGGCAGTGCGAGGGGGGGAATTACACAACCCAGGGTTTTCTCCGTACCACCGCAGTTCTTTCCCCGCGGGTGGGCGCGCGGAAACGGGCTGAAGGGAGCCGTCCTCAATGGAATTTCAGGACAAGGTGCTGAAGTGTACTGACTGTGGGGGTGACTTTGTTTTCACCGCCGGGGAACAGCTTTTCTTTTTCGACAAGCAGTTCAAGAACGAGCCTAAGCGGTGTAAGGCCTGCAAGGCGAAGAGGGTTTCTGTGCTCGGGGCGCCGCCTGCGCCCGGGCAGAACTACCGTTACACCAAGGTAGAGACCCAGGCCACCTGCTCGGGATGCGGGAAGCAAACGACCGTGCCTTTCCGCCCGACTCAGGGCCGTCCGGTGTTCTGCCGGGAATGCTTCCAGTCGCGGAGGACCGCGGCCTCGGCCTAAATCCTGGCTTGTCCACTGCCGATTCGCGTCAGCGGCGGGCGTCGGAGTGTGCCTGGATGAGCGGCAGCGCCGGTAGCTGACGGCAGGATCGCAATCGCGCTGAATCCGGGGTTGCGCCGCATGGCGCGCAAGGCGCAACGGAAATCATTGCCAAGGCTCACGAAAAACCTCCGGGAGACCTCTAGCCCTAGTACGTTTTGGCGGGCGGCGATGTTCCGCAAAGTGCCCCCCTCGTCGTCCAGGCGCGCGGGGTGGTGTCTCCTGGGAGTCAGTACGGCTCTCATTCGTCGCGCAACGTCTGGGCGGGATCGATTCGTGCAATCCGCAGAGTTGGTACGGTAGCGGCGATCAGGGTTACCGATGCGAGTATCAAGACGACCGAAAGAATCGTTGGAAAGTCATAGACACTCACTCCATAAAGCACACCGCGCATGGCCCGCAATGCTCCTGCGCACAAAAATAAACCCAGAAGAAGTCCGAGCGCGGACGCTCGAATGCCAGGCGCTCCGATATTCACCATGGCTTCACGAATGGTGGAGCCGAGCGCCATGCGAATGCCGATCTCTCGCGTCTTCTGCGCGACCAGATTCGCTACCAGGTCGAAGATTCCGACGGTACTCAGCAGCAGGGCCAGAGTCGCCATTGCGCTCAGTAGCGCCACCTCCACACGCTGCGTAGACAACGACTTCGCCAGCAGGTCGCTCATACTGTAGAAGCCCGAGAAGGGCAGGTTGGGATCGTTATTGGCCAGAGCGCGTTGCATTTGCGCAGTCAGTCCTTCCACCGGAGCGGCAGTGCGGACAATCCAACTGGGCTGGAACCACACGTGAAGAAGGGCGAGGAACCGGGGATCGACTTGCGCAGCAGGAATGTACATGCCCTCCTCGGCAGAAAGAGGCGCAGTAGGATCCAAACCGGGCTCGATGGCAACGTCCTCCACCACTCCGACAATGATCTTGTTTTTGTCCAGGTAGTGCCCGACCGGGTTTGCGCCGTGAAAGAACTTGCGCATGAAAGTTCGGTTGACGATGGCCACGCGCTGCGAACTGGGGCCGTCGGCGTCGGTAAAAGCGCGGCCCATCAGAATTGGAATCTGCAGTGTACGGAAGTAGTCGGGCGTAATGTAGACCTCGCTCGTCATGACCTGCTGTCCGGCGTCGTTGCCGTCGCCAAGAGTCACGCCGCTGTTCAATGCGCGCTCGTAAGGCAGACTGAGGCCGACCGCGGCTTGGTGCACTCCGGGAATCTGCCGCATCGCAGCCGTACTCTGGTCCAGTAGCTTTCTAAAGGCCGCGGGATCATGAAAACGCTTATCGTCCAGGGAAGCCTTCGCGGTCATGACTCCAGTTGAATTGAAGCCCGCGGGCAAAGTTTGCAGGTGCACGAGAGTGCGAATAAGAAGGCCTGAGCCAGCCAACAACAACACCGTCAGGGCAACCTCGGTCACAATCAAGGCTTGACGCATGGGCAACTGGTTGCCACCAGTTACGGCTCGGCTGGCGATCATTGAGCGCAGATTGAAGCGTCGAGGCGCAAACGTGGGAAGCATGCCAAAAAGCACGCTGGTCAGAAGAGCAACGAGAGCGGTGAATGCCAGCACGCGGCTGTCGAGAGGCACGTCCGCTATAGGCAGGAAGTGTTCGGGTAAAAGCAGGAGCAGTCCGCGCAAAGCGACGAAGCCTACTGCCACGCCAGCGATTCCGCCGGCGAATGCCAACAACAAGGTTTCGACCCAGAATTGCTTTTGAATCTGCCAGCGCGAGGCACCGAGTGCCAGTCGGGTTGCGACTTCTGATGTCCGGCGCAGCATGCGCACCAGGGTCAGCCCGGCAAGATTCGCGCAAGCGATCAACAGGATGAACCCGGCCGCCACCATCAGCGCCAACACCTGAGGACGCAGGGTCGCAGTTTGTCCCTTTTGAAGCGCGACGGAGTAGTAACTCACCAGCGCGCCCGGGTCGTCCTGCAATTCATAGCGAACTGCGCGTCGGGACCAGGCACGGTTGATCTCGGCATCCGCTTCCTGCCAGTTAGCGCCATCGCGCAACCGGGTGATGACATCAAAATTCGTTCCACCTCCTTCGCCGTCACGGCTGGCTTGCAGGGCCGTATAGAGGTCGGCGTTCAAGGGAATGGTGGCATCGTTCGGAAGCACGCCAATGACTGTGTACGGCTCGCCCTTCAAGAAAATGTTCTTGCCCGAGATGTTGGGATCGGAGTCGAAGGTAGTTCGCCACAGTCCATAGCTCAGGATCGCAGTTTTCGGTCCGTGAGGAAGGTCTTCCGTATCCGAGAAACTCCGCCCGATGACTGGATGGATGGTTAGCACGTCGAAATAATGTGCGGAGATGCGTCCAGCGCGAAGATACCGCACCTGCGAGTTCGCCTGCAGATTGACGCCCGAGTTTGATGAAGCGGACACAGCGGCGATCAGAGATGGAACGCTGTCGCGCAGCAGTTCCCATTGCTCGCCGTTCAAGTGGTGCCGCTCGTCGGAGGCGATGCGGCCGCTGATACGCGTGTAAATCGTCCCCATGCGCTCCGGGTGCGAATAGGGTAGGCTCTTCAGAAGAAGCGCATTCACAACGGAAAAAATCGCGGTGTTCGCCCCAACCGAGAGTGTCAGCGTAAGAACCACGGTGACGCTGAATCCGGGATTGCGCCATAACTGCCGAATGGCAAACCTAAGATTCTGTGCCAGTATTCCCATCGAATTACCCTCCTCCGATCACTTCCGAGTACCGTGGATAGCGCTCTGTTCTGACTGCATACCGGCCTCCGAACCCAGCGGTTCCGTAAAGCCCACAAATCGTGGGTCAAAGGCAATGATGGTTGGGTTTGTCCGTTGTTCGCCGTGTCCGCTTCTGAACACCGCTGTGCGTGAATGGACAGGCGCGCCGTTCCTGTCATGATTGTTACGAGGGCGGCCCACTCCTGGTTCGGAAGAACCGACTTCCGGAGCAAGCATATGCTTCTTCAGTTGCGGCGCGTGCGCTACCATAGGGAAGTGTCTGGCTATTACGTGGAAAACTTCGGTTGCCGCGCCACGCAGGCCGACGGAGCGGCGGTGGAGCGTCAGCTCCAGGAACATGGCCTCGCGCGCGCTTTGTCCCCGGCGCAGGCCTCCGTGGTCGTGCTGAATACCTGCACAGTTACGGCCGCTGCCGACCACGATGCGCGCGCCGCGGTCCGCCGCCTCCAACGGCAGAATCCCGATGCGAAGATAGTCGTTACCGGCTGCTACGCGCAGCGCGCTCCCGAAGAAGTCGCGTCTCTGCCCGGCGTCAGCGTAGTTGTCGGCAACTCGCACAAGCATCAACTGGCGCAGATTGCGCTGAAGAACGCTGTCGGTGCGGGCAACCCGAGTGCGAACTTTTTCCCGCTGGCAGGTTTAGCTAAGAACAGGGAGCCGAGAACTGACTATTCGATTTTCGTCTCCGACATTTTTGCCCACACCGAACTCCTGGCTGCCCCAGTCTTCGACGCCGCCAACGAACGCACCCGGCCCAACCTTAAAGTCCAGGATGGGTGCGACAATCGCTGTTCCTTCTGCGTGATTCCCTATGTCCGCGGCCAGAGCCGCTCGCTGGAATCGGACCGGATCATTCGCGAAGTCAACGCACTGGTGGTGTCCGGGTATCGCGAGGTGGTGATCAGTGGAATCAACCTGGGCCGGTGGGGGAGAGACTTGGCTGTCAGCGCTCAGTCTTCAGCTCTCAGCAACCCGGCAGCGACTCGCGGGCAACGACTGACATCGCTCATCCGCACCATTCTTGCCGAGACTTCGCTCGAGAAGCTTCGCATCTCTTCGGTCGAGCCGATGGACTGGTCGGACGCGCTCATCTCTCTGGTCGCCCAGTCTCCGCGCATCGCCAAGCATGCGCATGTGCCCATGCAGTCCGGCAGTGACGCCGTCTTACGACGCATGCACCGCAAGTACCGCCCGTGGCACTATCGGGAGAAGGTCGAAAAGATTCGTGCCGCCATGCCCACCGCCGCGATCGGAGCCGACGTCATGGTGGGATTTCCCGGCGAGACTGATGCCCAGTTCGAGGACACGCGCCGCATGATTGAAGATCTGCCCATGACTTATCTGCATGTCTTCACTTATTCCCCGCGTCCCGATACTCCGGCTGCAGAGATGCCCAATCAAGTTCCGGTACAAGCGGCCCGCGAGCGCAACCGCATTCTGCGCGAACTGGCGGCGGAGAAGAAATTGGCATTCATGCGGGGCTTCATCGGTACGGAAATCGACGCTATCACGCTGCGGTCGCAAGGGCTCACGGGCGGGGGCACGGGCGCCACACCCCTCGCGCGGTTCACCGAGGCCCTGACCGACAACTATCTCAAGCTGCGTCTCGACGGACACCACGAGCCCAACCGCTGGCTGCGCGCTCGAGTAGTTGATGTGGTGGACGGCGCCCTGCTCGGAACGAGTCTGCTCGGAAGAAATTAAGGTAAAGCGAATTAAGAAGGCACTCCGGAGGAAGGACGCCGCGATGGGCCGCTTCTGCTAGACTGTCGCCTCTGATCCATTTATGGCCGTTATCGCTCCGACTGCTCCCCCAACCTCGCCCCGGACGGAAATTCCCGAACGAACTTTGCTGGCGGGACTTGCGCTGACGAGTTTCGCGACTCTGCTGCTGGAGCTGGCGCTGACACGCATTTTTTCCGTCGTGCTTTTCTACCACTTCGCGTTTCTCGCAATCTCAATCGCGCTGCTTGGGCTGGGAGCGGGCGGGGTGTTCGCTTACCTGCTCAAAGCCCGTCTCGCGGCCATGGGCACGCGGTTCCTGGGCGCACGGTTGTGCATGGTGAATTCCGTTGTAGTTGTGGTGGTGCTGGAGATCGTCCTGCATGTTCCGGTCGCCCTCAACGTGTCGGGGAAGAATTTTCTTCGCTTGACGGTGCTTTATCTAACCGCCGCCATTCCTTTTTTTCTGACCGGGCTGCTGTTTTCGGTAGTGTTTGCGCGTGAGACGCAACGCATTCCCCGGCTTTACGGCGCTGACTTGTGCGGTGGGGCGCTGGCCTGCCTTGCCGTGGTTCCTCTGCTGAACTGGCTGGGCGGGCCGAACGCCATTCTGGTTGCAGGTGTCGCGCTCGCTGCTGCGGGAATGATTTGGGCCGAAACCCGCGACACGCGCAGAAATGCGGGCTTGCTGGCGCTCGCTCTCGCGGCGCTGACCGGGGCGAATTATTCCGGACGCCTCATCGACGTGATATACGCCAAAGGCATGTTCCGCGATCCGGCGTGGGTGGAGTTCGCGCGCTGGAATGCGCTGTCGCGCGTTGAAGTCGATCGCCAGGGCCAGGCCAAGGCGGTGGTGATCGACGCCGATGCGTCCACCTACATCATGAATGCGGATTTGTCGCAGTGGCACACCACCGCATGGGAGCACGCTCTGATGTCGGCGCCGCCCGCGCTGGCCAACGTGCTCCGCCCGCACGGCGAGTTCGCCATCATCGGGCCGGGCGGAGGCGTCGACGTTCTGCGCGCCGTGGCCAACGGCAGTCCCAGCGTAACCGGGATCGAAATCAATCCCATCATCGCCACTACCATCATGCGCGGGCGGTACGCCGACTACTCTCAGCATCTCTACGAACGTCCCGACGTGCACATTCACGTCACCGACGGCCGCTCGTTTCTGCGCTCGACCCCGCAGCATTTTGATGTGGTGCAGATGACGCTGGTCGATACGTGGGCGTCGACGGCGGCGGGAGCGTTCGCGCTCAGCGAGAACAGTCTCTACACGGTCGAGGCCTTCCGGGAATATTTCGAGCATCTCAAGCCGGACGGAATGATCGCCATCACGCGCTGGGAGTTCCGCCATCCGCGGGAGGCGCTGCGCGTGGTCGCGGTGGCCATGGAGGCACTGCACCGCCTGGGAGTGGCCAATCCGGCGCGCCATTTCATCGTGGCCTGCCAGGGTGAGCTCAATGCCGACGGTATCCCGGTCGTGGTGCTGGCGAAGAAAACTCCGTTCACGGCAGCCGAAGAAACGGCGGTGATCACGCACTTCGATCACTATTGGGAGCTCGACCCTCTCTATTTGCCATCTCATCCGGGACAGAATCCGTTTTCCGATCTGATCGCCAGCAACGATCCTTACGCCTTTGCCCGCGGATATGCCTACAACGTGGGGCCGGTCAACGACAACGCGCCTTTCTTTTTCTTCACGCTGAAGCCCGGGCAGATTCTAGGCGAGAAGGGCCTGCGGGAAGGCATCGACTGGAAGGTGAACCTGGGAGTGATGGTGTTGCTTCTGGTGCTGGTCATTTCTCTGTGCGCCGTTTTGTCGTTTCTGGTTCTGCCGCTCGCACTGAAAAAGAGCGCAAAGACGCGCCAGTCAGCCCTTCCGGTGCTCTATTTCGTCGCCGTGGGCCTGGGTTACATCCTGGTAGAGATCGCATTCATCCAGCGCTTCGTGCTGTTTCTGGGACATCCCACGTACGCGCTGACTGTGGTTATTTTTCTGCTGATGATCTCCAGCGGGGCGGGAAGCTTATTCTCACGCCTCTGGCTGTCGCGCGTCGAGAGTGGCTGGGTACCGCTCACGCTGGTAATCGCCACGCTTCTTGTCTACGTATTTTTCCTGCCAATCCGCCTCGCGCAACTCGTCGGTTTGGGCTTCGGATTTCGATTGCTGATGAGCGGCGTGCTCTTGATCCCGCTAGGCTTCGTCATGGGCATGCCATTCCCCACGGGCTTGCGCGCGCTGGCCGCCGCGCCAGCGCCGGAGTTTCCCGCCTCGCAAGACAATGCGGTCGAGTGGGCCTGGGCGATGAACGCGGCCGCGAGCGTGCTCGGATCGGTGCTGGCCATGGTCATTGCCATCCAATTCGGGCTGACCACGACCCTGGCTTGCGGCGCGGCGGCGTACTTGTTGGCGTTGGTACTGATGCCCGCCCTGCGTACGAAAGCGGCTTAGAGTTTGCCGTCTTTTTGTTATCATTCATCGATGGGCGTGCCGCAACGGGCCGGTTACGATGACGAACTGTTTGCGCTGGCGGCAAGACAACGGCGCACTGGCATTGTGAGGGAATCATTTGCCTAGCCAGAAGCAGCTCAAGTGGTCGCAACTGCGGGTTGGGATCACCGTGATCGCCGCGAGTCTGACGCTGGCTCTTTTGTTGTTTCTGATGTCCGGCACCTCCGGACTATTCACTCCCCGCATTACGCTGAAATCATACTTCGACAACGCCCAGGGACTGCGCGTAGGGGCACCCGTGCGGCTGAGCGGCGTCGATATCGGGAACGTATCGAAAATCCGCATCGTCCCAGACAAAGACAAGCAGATCACTCCGGTCGAAGTCACCATGAAGGTGAGCACCAAATACATCTACGGGCTGCACCGCGACTCGGTGACTTCGCTCGATACGGCGGGAGTGTTGGGGGAAACCTACCTCGACATTGACAGCGCGCAGGCGGTGGGCGCGACTGCGCAAGACGGCGACACGCTGCCCACGCAAGTGCACCCTGACTTCAACGAGGTTGTCCGCTCCAGCCAGAGCACATTGCAGAACATGGACGCGCTGCTCAAGCGCGCCGACCGCATCCTGGCCTTTGCTGAGAGCGGTAAAGGATCGCTGGGCAAGTTGATTTATGATCCCACTTTGTACAACCGCTTCTCGGATACGGTGGCCGATTTCCAGAAGATTGTTGCGCAGATCAGCAATGGCGAGGGCAGCCTGGGTGCTCTCATCAGCCGCAACGATGCATATGAGAAGTTCACTGCCACCCTGGACAAAATGAACGCCGTGATTGACGACATCCAGCAGGGCAAGGGCAGCGTGGGCAAGTTCCTGAAAGATCCGTCCCTTTACAACAATGCCAACGACACCATCGCCAATGTGAAGAAGATGACCGAGGACATCAACGCCGGCAAGGGCACGCTCGGCAAACTGACCAAGGACGAGGAACTGGCTAAGAAGCTCGACAACACCATCACGAAACTGTCGGCGCTAACTTCCGAACTGGAAGCGGGCCAGGGCACAGCCGGTAAACTCTTCAAGGACGAATCGCTCTACAACAACGCAGATAAAATGCTGGTCGAGAGCCGCGAATTGGTCAAGGCGATCCGCGAGAATCCGAAGAAGTATCTGAGCATCAAGCTGCATATTTTCTAGAACCGTCTTGTTCTAGACTATCTGTCGCGTCGTCTACCTAAAATTTGTCATTCCGAGCGGAGCGAGCTCGGCCGGCTTTCCAGGCCTCGTTCCCGAGCCTTCGTACTGGAGGAGAGAAGCAGCCAAGCTTCGCTCGGCCAGTCCGGGTTCCTTCGACTTCGCTCTGTCGAAACTTCGGTAGTGCCTCAGTTTGAATCCGCAGCGCGGTGAAGCTTCATTCCGAACCCCGCGTTTTCACCCAGCGGGGCGAGGAATCTCCCCTGGCGGTGACTTTTGGAAGATCCTTCGCACCGCCTGAAGAACGGCTACGCTCAGGATGACGCCGTCCAAAACAAAGTGGCCACGACGCAAAGGGGCACTCGCAGAACTCCCACTTCTCGCAAAAGGGGTGATAAGTGGGGCACCCAGTTTCATCTGCTTCGGTGGACCCCAGGCCCAGGGATACTCAGGACTGGCTCCGACCCGGACCCACATGGCTACGGCTTGGGTTTAGTGTTCCCCGACTCCGAAAACAGATCCCAGCAGCAGGATCACTAGCACTCCTAGAGAGATCAATCCGTACTTCCGGTCCTTTTCGCGGAAAAACAAAACGCAGGCGATCAGCACGCGAACCACCGGGGTGACCAACATCAGCACAACTCCAGCGCGCTCAATTGCGAGAGGGATGCGTCCGCTGACAAACAATCCGACGATCAGGCCTGTCAGCATGATGAAAAAACATCCGAAGGCTCCAACGCGCAGCACGAGGGCGACCGCGCGGTCAAAGCCTGGTTCGCGCAGCTCGCTCATAGCATCCCCCGCAGCAGGTGCAGCCCCAGGTGACCGGCAAGATAGAACATGATCGCGACCAGCAGATAGACCACGTACTTGGTGTGAATGCGCGGGGCGAGGCGGGCGCCGAGAAGCGATCCCAAGAAGACGCCGACCGCCAACGGCGCGGCGTATTGTATGAGAATGTCGCCGCGGCGATAGTAGACGATCGCGCTGGCTGCAGCGGTCACACCGACCATGAAGTTCGACGTCGCCGTCGCCACCATCAGCGGCACGTTCATGAAGATGTACATGACCGGAACCTTGATGGGGCCTCCGCCGATGCCAAGCAGCCCCGAGAGCGCGCCCGCGACCAGCGACGCGCTCAGCCCCAGCGGATAGCGCTGGGGTTCATACGGCGGGATCAGGAAGTCGCCGTTCTGAGCAATCGGGGAGTCTTCATCCGGCTTCACTTTGCCACGGCGCACCAGGATGGTGAGGGCACTGTAGAGAAGAAATCCGGCGAACAATCCTTCCAGCAAGTTGCGATTGAAATAACCCACCAGATAGGCCATGACCGCCGCTCCGAACGCCGTTGCCAGTTCCAGGGTCATGCCCAGGCGGATGTCGGTGGTGTGGCGCTGCAGGTGAACCGAGGAACTCGCGGCGGACGTGGTGATGACCGCGACCAGGCTTGTTCCAATGGCCTGGCGAATAGGGATTCCGAAGTGCAGGGCGAGAATCGGCGTGAGCAGCACGCCGCCTCCGATGCCGGTCAGAGCGCCCAGCATTCCTGCAAAGAACCCAAGCACAACGAGAAGCACGTCTACCACGGGCGGAGCGACCTCCCGTAGCCGATTTTTTCGATGGGGATACTAACCCTCAAAACCGTCGTTGCTGGCGAGAAAACTCTGGCGGGAAAGCGCCTCCGCCGCAAGCTAAGACACCGCCCGCGGCGACCGAGTAGCATCGGCCTGCTCGTGCGCGTGATAACTGGATCGCACCAGAGGCCCGGACTCGACATGGCGGAAACCGAAGCGGAGCGCCTCGTTCCGCAGATGGACAAATTCGTCGGGTGCGTAAAAGCGCGCGATGGGCAAGTGATCCTTCGAGGGACGAAGGTACTGTCCCACCGTGAGAATGTCCACGCCGCGCATGCCCAGGTCGCGGAAGACTTCAACCAATTCTTCCGTCGACTCGCCCAGGCCGACCATCACGCCGCTCTTGGTCACCATGCCGGGGGAGAACTTCTTCGCGTTCTCCAGCAGCGTAAGGGTGCGCTCGTAGCGGGCTCCGGAGCGGACCGCCCGATAGAGCCGGGGCACGGTCTCGGTGTTGTGGTTGAGCACGTCGGGCTTGGCGTCGAGCACGATGCGAAGCGATTCTTCCAGACCCTGAAAGTCGGGGATCAGCACTTCGACGTGGCATCCCGGTGTCAGCTGGCGAATTTCGCGGATGGTGTCGGCAAAAACCCGGGCGCTGCCCAGGTTGTCATCGTCCCGGTTCACGCTCGTCACTACCGCGTGCTTCAGTCCCAGCGTGGCTACCGCTTCGGCCACACGGCGGGGCTCATCCCAATCGATCGGTTCGGGGCGTCCCTTGGGAACGGCGCAGAAGCCGCAACGGCGCGTGCAAATATCACCGAGCAACATGAACGTCGCCGTCTTGTGGTTCCAGCACTCGCCAATATTGGGGCATTGGGCCGACTCGCACACCGTGTGCAGACCCAGCCCGCGAGCGAGCCTTTTCAGATCGTGAAAATTGTCTCCCACGGGAGCTTTCGCCCGCAGCCACGTTGGCTTGGGCATCCGCTGAGGAACGCCGAGATCGATCTGAATCAGTTGCGAGGTTCCAGCCATTGTTTCGATTTTATCAGTTTTCACTTTTGTCTAAGCCGGCTAGCGGAGTTCGGCAGTTTCGCAGTTTGAATCCGCCGCCTCGATGAGGCGTCATCCCGAAACGCCCGCGCTTTTACCAGCGGGCGGAGGGATCTCCCACGGCAGTGACTTCGGGAGATCCTTCGCTCCGCCTGAAGAACGGCTACGTTCAGGATGACGCCGCAACCAGTCCGAAAACCTCGTTGGTACAACCTGCAAGCACAGGCGCCACAGAACGTGATATGAAGGATAGAAGCGCAAGAATCAGTCGTCGCGTCGTTCTTCGAGGCATCTGAGTGACCCACTTTTTGGGAGTGACCTGAATGACTTGGGGCCTGTGTTGTCGCGGTACCCGAATCCTCGCCGTGGCCGCTTGCGTGTGGACGATCGCGGCTTGCCAGTTCGCACAGGCGCAGGCGGACGACCAGCAGACGGAGGCGCAAACCGCTCCTGCCGCCCCGGAAGAAGATCAGCTGATCATCAAGAACGATTCGGAATTGCCCGATACCTACCCGCACGGCAGCTACCAGGTTCGCCTGTTCGCCGTCGGAGGCGTGCCGGTGCTCCATTGGCGGCTTGAGAAGGGTGCTCTGCCGCCAGGCATCAAACTCGAGGAAGACGGTCTGCTCCACGGAGCCGCCGAGCGGACCGGCGAATTTCAGTTCACGGCATCGGTACGCGACAGTGCCAAGCCGCAACAAGCGGTCGAGAAACAGTTCCTGATTCGCGTGCGCGCGGCTTTCAGTATCAACTGGAAGTCGCCCGCGCACGTCGCTGGAAATAGGATCGAAGGCAGTGTGGAAGTTTCCAACACCACGCCCGAGGAGATCGACCTTACCTTCATCGTGCTGGCCGTCGCCGCCAACGGCCGCGCCACGGCGATCGGCTATCAGCGTTTTCCGCTGCTAAGGAACACCACCGGGAAGGAACTTCCCTTCGGCGAGACTCTGCCCCGAGGCGGCTATGTGGTTCATGTGGACGCCGTCGGTGAGGTCGCCCCGAAGAATCTGATTTACCGTGAACGGATGGAAACCTCGGGGCCGCTGCAGGTAATAGTAGGCCCCTAGAAATAACGCGGATCGCGGCCTGCCGGCGCCACCTGCCCATGGTTCGATCCCTGACCTTACGGACGTCACATTGACTTAAATTCGGGATTTCTGAAAAACTACTTGCTCGGAGGCCGTGTCCTGGCGGCGTCCTGCTTCTTTTCATGGAACTGCTGCTCAATCTCGCCTGGCTGCTGCTGGCCGTGCCTGCCTACTGGTTGTGGCGCGGATCGAGCCGTGCGGGCCGCAGCTTTAGCGCTCTGCAGTGCCTGCTGGCCTTGGGCGGTGTGCTCGTGATCCTGTTCCCGGTGATTTCCGCCACCGACGACCTTTGTGCGATGCGGGCCGAGATCGAGGAATCTCCGGCCAGCAAACGCGGCATCCGGCAGGCGGGCAACGACAAGCCTTCCGTGTGGCATTCCCGGCTCCAGACTCCCCCGGCGCAGGTGGGAGCTTCCAAGTCGCTTGCGCTGAATACTGAGTGGGCGGACCTGCGACCCGGTTCGCCTGGCCTTCTTCCCGCAGAGCCTGTGACCCTTCCCGCAGGGCGCGCCCCTCCCGCCTTGTGCCTCGCCTAGTCGTCCCGTTCGCCGATTGTCGGCTCCATTGGGTGAGCCTTTGAATTTGGGCCCAGAAGTGGATCCAGTTCGAAATTGACGGTCGGACCCATCATTCGTACGCGATCCTTACACGCGTCGACACATATTCGAGAGCAATTTGCGCTTGTGGGGATTGGCCTTTTTGCTCTGCTTCTGAATTTGGATCGCTCTTGGAGAATCAGATGTCGAAGTTGTTCTGGCGGTATTTGATTCGGCTGGTTGTGTTGAGCAACGCGGCGGTCGGCATGGCTCAACAACCGGCCCCGCTGTCTGCATCTACGTCGCAGGTGTGGACCTGGAACGAAGTCAAAGACCGCTTCGAGCTGAACAATACGACTCTGATGGCGGGCAAGCTGAACATTGACGAACTCAAGGCGCAAGAGATCACGGCGCACCTCCGTCCCAATCCAGACTTCACACTGTCGGCAGACGGCACCCAGATTGCTCCAAGCAAGGGCCGCTGGCAGCCGTTCGCGGGCACTTTTGTTTCGCCCGGTATTAGTTATCTGTTCGAGCGGCGGAACAAGCGCGGGCTGCGCTTCGAGGCTGCCAAACAAGGCACAGCCATTGGCATCGCACAACAGTCCGACACGGAACGGAATCTGCTGTTCAATCTGCGGAGTGCTTTCGTCGGCGTCCTCCAGGCCAAGGCCGTGCTGCGCCTGGCGCAGGACAATCTCGACTACTATGACAAGATCCTGAAAATCAGCCGTGATCGCTTCCAGGCAGGCGACATCGCCCACATGGATCTCGACCGGCTGGAGCTGCAACGGTTGCAATACGAATCCGACGTGCAAACCGCGCTGGTCAATCTGCGCACAACCAAGATCAACCTGCTGGCCTTGCTCGACGACCGCAGACCGGTGGATAGCTTCGACGTTGATGGGCCCTTCGATTTCGCGGAAGACCTGCCTGCGCTCGACGACTATCGCAAGGATGCGCTGGATGCGCGTCCCGACCTTCGTGCCGCGGCGCTCTCGTTGAAGCAGGCCGAAACCAACTATCAACTCGCCGAAGCGGACGGCTCGACCGATCCGACAATCGGAGTATGGTTTACGCATAACGGTTCGTTCAACAATGCTGACGCCTTGAACACGCTCGGCGCCAGCGTCAGCATCCCGCTGCGAATTTTCGACCGGAATCAGGGCGAAAAGCTGCGTACGAAAATCGACATCAAGCGCAACGAGAAGCTGCGTCAGGGCGTGGAGACGCAAGTCTACAGCGACGTGGATTCTGCCTACGCCACGCTGAACAGCAACATCACTCTGCTGAAGCCGTACAAGCGCCAATACCTGGAGCAGGCGGTGCGCGTGCGCGACACAGTTTTCTTTTCCTACCAACACGGTGGTGCGGCCTTGCTCGACTTTCTGAACGCCGAGACTGAATACCGTGCCGTCGAGTTGAGTTACGCGAATCTGGTCGGCGCCTACCTCACGGCTGCGGCGCAGATGAATCTGGCTGTGGGGCGCGAGGTAATCCAATGAGAAGGTTCTCACTTCATATTCGACGCATCGCCACCCGCAACTGCGCGCCCAGGTCGCGCTGGGTTCCACTATCGATTCTGCTGCTGGCTCTTGCAGCTGGCGTGGCGTGTTCGAAAGAAACTCCGGCAGCAACCAGCAAGGCGCCGGTCACCCTCGATCCCGATGTCTTCGACGCCGACCATCCGGAATTGTTCAAAACGGCGAAGGCCGAGATGCGTTCCTTGCCGACGCAAGTCACAGCGAACGGAACGGTCTCACCCGATGTGAACCGAACGATCCACGTCACCTCTCTGGGCGGAGGGCGCGTCGTCGACCTCAAGGTCAAGCTAGGCGATGCCGTGCAGAAAGGGCAAACTCTGCTGGTCATTTCGAGCCCAGATCTGTCGGCCGCATTCTCCGATTATCAGAAGGCGAAGGCGGACGAAGTTCTCTCCCACAAGGCGGTCGATCGGGCGCAGATGTTGTTCGACCGCGGTGCGATCGCGGCCAAGGATCTGGAAGCCGCGCAAGATGCGGAGGACAAAGCCAAGGTCGATGTCGAGACCGCCGATCACCACGTGCGCATCCTCGGTGGTGATCCGGCGCATCCCAGCCCGCTCATAGAGCTGAAAGCGCCGGTGGCGGGCGCGATTGTGGAGCAGAACGTCGCGGGATCCGAGGGCGTCAAGAGCCTGGACAACACTCCCACCCTATTCACCATCGCCAATCTCGGCGAAGTCTGGGTCGTCTGCGATGTTTTCGAAAACGACCTGGGCGAAGTGCATCTCGAGGATGCGGCTGAGATCCACCTCAATGCATTTCCCGATCGCTTGTTTCGTGGCAAAGTCGCCGACATCTCGCGCGTGCTTGACCCCACCACGCGTTCCGCGAAGGTCCGTATCGTGCTGCCCAACGGTGACGGTGCGCTGCGCCCGGGCATGTTCGCAGTGGCTGCCTTCCGCTCACGCAAGCTGACTGACCGCGTGGTCGTGCCATCCACCTCGATCATGCGCTTGCACGACAGGGACTGGGTCTTCTGCAAGGAAGGCGACAAGCGCTTCCGAAAGATCGCCGTGCAAGCCGATGGTCTCGCGCCCGACGGCATGCAGGAAATCCGCAACGGGCTCAAGCCGGGGGATGAAGTCGTGACCAGCGCGCTTGAATTCTCCAGCGAGGTCGCGGAGAAGAAATGATTCGCGCTTCCATCGATTTTGCGCTGCACAACCGCCTCATGATTCTGGGCGGAGCGCTGGTGCTGTTCGTTTGGGGCGTCCTCTCGTTCCATGCCCTGCCCATCGAGGCTTACCCCGACGTAGCCGACACCTACGCGCAGGTCATCACGCAGTGGCCCGGGCACGCGGCCGAAGAGGTCGAACAGCAGATCACGGTTCCCTTGGAAGTGGAACTGAACGGCGTTGCGCATCTCACGCATCTGCGATCCATGTCGCTGATGGGGTTGTCGGTCATCACGATGATTTATGACGACGACATCACGACTTTCAATGCGCGGCAGGAAGTCCTCGACCGTCTTCAGATGGTGACCCTGCCTCAGGGTGTGACCCCAGGGATTGGCCCGGACTACAGTCCGACCGGGCAGATCATGTTTTACACGCTGACCAGCACCAATCCGAAGTACGACGTGATGGAACTAAAGTCGCTGAATGATTGGTTCGTGGTGAACCAGTTGAAGTCGGTGCCCAATATCGTCGACGTCAACCCCTTCGGCGGGCCCACGCGCGAGTATCAGGTGCAGGTCGATCCCGGGAAGCTGGTCGCATACGGTCTGTCACTGGCGCAGGTGGAGCAGGCCCTGATAGCAAACAACATCAATGCCGGCGGCGGATTCGTCGAGCGCGGGGAGCAGGCATTGAACGTTCGCGCCGTCGGCCTGATGCAGACAACGGACGACATCGCTGCCACCGTCGTCAAAGTGCAGAGTGGAACTCCGGTGCGGGTGCGCGATCTAGGAAGTGTGGTACAGGCGCCCAAGGTGCGGTTGGGACTACTGGGAAGGACAGTCCGCAATCTCGATGGAACGATCATCAACAATGATGACGTGGTCGAGGGGATCGTCCTGCTGCGCAAGGGCGCCGTGGCCGAGACTACCCTCGATGCGTTGCACAAGAAGATCGACGAGCTGAACGGAACGAACGGCAAGACCGGCCTGCTGCCTCAGGGAGTGAAGTTTGTCCCGCACCTGGACCGCAGCCAATTGATGCACCACACCACGCACACGGTGCTGCGAAATCTGACCGACGGAGTGCTGCTTGTAACGTTGGTTCTCTTTTTGTTCCTCGGTAACGTCCGCAGTGCGCTGATCGTTGCGGTGACCATTCCTTTCTCATTGCTGTTCGCGGCAATCTTGCTCGACCTGCGCCACATCCCGGCGAACTTGCTGTCGCTGGGCGCACTCGATTTCGGCATGGTGGTCGACGGTTCGGTCGTGATGGTGGAGAACATCCTGCGCCACGCGTCGTTCGGCGATCGCAAGAAATCGTTCATGGAGACGATTGCCGTCGCGGCGCACGAGGTGCAGAGGCCGGTCTTCTTCGCTCGCGTCATTATCATCGTTTCGTACCTGCCCATCTTCACGCTGCAGCGCGTGGAAGGCCGCCTGTTCAGCCCCATGGCTTGGACGGTTGCATTCGCCTTGCTCGGGGCGCTGGTGTTCGCCCTGCTGATCGCGCCCGTGTTGTGCAGCTTTTTGTTCAGCGCCGAAATTAAAGAGTGGCGCAACCCGGTGCTGGAGTGGCTGAACCGCAGCTATGCCCGATCGCTGGACTGGTGCTTCGATCACATGAAGCTGACGCTCGGCCTGGGGCTATTGGGATTGGGGGCGATTCTGTTTTTCTTTCTGAGCGGCATTATTGGCTCTGAATTTCTGCCGCACCTGGACGAAGGCGCAATTTGGGTGCGCGGAACGCTGGCTCCGAGCACTGGACCTTCCGCGAGCTTTGCCATGGCGAAGAAGGGGCGGCTGATGCTGGCTGGATTCCCGGAGGTAGTGCAGGTGGTGAGCCAGGTGGGCCGTCCCGACGACGGCAGCGATGCCAGCGGCTTCTACAACACCGAATTTTTCGTGGACCTTCGGCCACGCGACGAGTGGCGCCCCGAATTTCACGGCGCTAAAGACCAGCTGATTGCCGCCATGGACAAGGACCTCCAGCAGTTCCCCGGCGTGGACTGGAATTTCTCGCAGCCCATCTCCGACAACGTGGAAGAAGCGGTGAGTGGCGTGAAGGGCGAACTAGCCGTGAAGCTGTTCGGCGGTGACCTGAAGACTCTGGAGCAAAAAGCCGACGAGATGCAGGCCGTGATGGGCCAGATTCCCGGCGTCGCCGATCTCGGGACGTTCCAGGTCCGCGGCCAGCCCAACATCAACTTGAACGTGGACCGCCCCGCCGCGGACCGCTTCGGCATCAACGTCAGCGACATTCAGGACGCCGTCGAGAGCGCTGTTGGCGGCAAAGCGCTGACCCAGATTCTGATCAACGAGCAACGCTACGATCTCACTGTGCGCTACCAGCCGCAGTTTCGCCGCACGGTAGAGGACATCGAGAACATCAGGATTCTCGCGCCAACCGGCGAGCGCGTCTCCCTGGCACAAGTCTGCAAGATCTCGCTCGACGACGGTGCTTCGACGATTTATCGCGAAGGCAACTCCCGCTACATCGCCATCAAGTACAGCGTGCGTGGCCGCGACCTCGGCAGCACGGTGCGGCAGGCCATTGAAGAAGTCGGACAAAAGGTGAAGTTTCCCGAGGGCTATCACCTCGACTGGACCGGCGAATACGAAAGCCAGCAGCGCGCCAACCGGCGTCTCGCGATCATCGTCCCAGTCACGCTGCTGCTCATGGCGTTCATCTTGTATTCGGCCTTCAGTTCGTGGAAGTGGGTTGGCCTGATCCTGGCAGTAGTTGCGCTTTCGCCGCTCGGCGGATTTCTCAGTCTCTTCTTGACCGGGACGCACTTCAGCGTTTCGTCGGGCCTCGGGTTCCTGGCGCTGATCGGAGTGTCGGTCGAAATCGGCGTCATCATGGTCGAGTACATCAACCAACTGCGCACCCGCGGCATGCCTGTGCGCGATGCTGCGAAAGAAGGTGCGGCGCTCAGGCTGCGCCCCATCATGATGACGATGCTGGTGGCGACGCTGGGACTGCTGCCGGCGGCGATGTCGCACGACATCGGATCGGACTCGCAACGTCCCTTCGCCATCGTGATCGTCGGCGGCTTGCTCGTGGAACTGGTGGTCAGCGTGATTTTGTGGCCGACCCTGTACGTATTCTGGGCGCGGCCTGGCGACAAGCTGCCTCCGGCCGAGCAGAGCTTCATGGCCGAAGGCGAGCACGTGGATTAAGGAGCAATGTTTGCTGCGGGGCCCAGTCGTGGTTGGAGATTCAGCCTTTGCCCGTGGGGCCGGTGGTGTAAGGAACACGGCGCGCGGCGGTCTCAATCGCCGCTCGCAGATGCAAGTTCGAATCTTGCCTGGTCCACCAGTTGGATGTCCGGTCTCAGTGTTATGCTAAGCGAACCTGAAGGAGAGTTTCGATGAGCGTCAATCCGATACCAACAGGGTTTCACACTATTGCCCCCAACATAATTGTTAAGAACGTCGAGGCTGCGGTGTCGTTCTACAGGCGGGCGTTTGGCGCCGAAGAAATCCTGCGTTTATCGATGCCCGATGGAAAAGTGGTGCACTGTGAACTCAAGTTCGGCGATTCTCGCGTGAATTTGGGCGAATCAATGGAAGGCTGGCCCGAACACACCCTGCTGGCCCAGATTTTTGTCGCAGACTCGGACGCGGTT
>Ga0209698_10000782_pt1 | contig 36567 bp, 42 predicted proteins | sample LitLauG_LLR_2012_FD_187203 | JGI IMG/M metagenome (GOLD analysis project Ga0209698, IMG submission 187203) | Freshwater sediment microbial communities from Pennsylvania, USA - Little Laurel Run_MetaG_LLR_2012 (SPAdes) (version 2) | ecosystem: Environmental > Aquatic > Freshwater > Creek >... | reverse complement strand
ACGATATTTCGTCGGCCCTGCAGTCGCCCTTGGATTACACATCGCTTCCACTCGTGGTGCGCTGGGCCAAGGTTGACCCGGGCAAGGAACCGGGCAAGAAGCGGGTGAATTATGAGATGCACCTGGCGCCAGATGCTGCACTGATCAACGACGCCGATAACAACCACCTTGCTCTGGAGTTTTTGGCTCTGGCGAAAACACCCGAGGGCAAAGCAGTCGATCGTCCCGAGGGAAAAAACGTCGACTTGCACCTTCCTCCCGACAAGTTGGCAGTGGTGCGCGAGACTGGCATCGCCTATAAGGGCGCGCTTGATCTTGCTCCCGGGGAATACACCGTCCGTTTCGTTGTCCGCGACGACCTCAGCGGGCGTATCGGCTCGGTTTCCGCGCCCTTGAAGGTAGAATGAAATGGCTGTGTGGCTGCGCTTCGTCCGCTAACTACGCTGTGAACCAGGGCTCTTCGAGGACCTGACATGCGCAACTTTATTCTGGGGATCGTCATCACCGTTGTGGCTTTGCTGATAGGCGGCCTTGGCGTCGCCCTGCTCGGCTTTGTACCGACCAACGCCAACACCGCACCGCCGAAGCTGGAGAAGCAAATCGCCATGAGCGCGCTCGACGCTTCGATGGAACGCCACGCGCCGCGCGTCAACAATCCCGTCCTGCCGACCGACGAGAACCTGATCGCAGGCCTGAAGGCCTACACCATGAATTGCGCGCTATGCCATGGCGATATCGACCTCAAGCCCTCGACCCTGGAAAAATCGCTCTACCCGCCGCCCCCCAACTTGATTCTTCATCCACCCGATGATCCGGAATGGCACGTCTTCTATGTGATTCGCACCGGCGTTCGCTATACCGGCATGCCCGCCTGGGACAAGGCGCTCTCGGAGACGGACATCTGGAAGATTACGGCGTTCCTCACGCGCATCGAGAAGCTGCCGCCCGCAGTGCAGGACTACTGGAAAAAAGCCGGCGGTGTGAGCCCTCCAACCGGCGAGCAGGAAGCGCACGGCGACCACAAGTAGCAGACTATCCTGGCGGAAAGCTGAAATTAATGGTGATCAAGGTTTGAGTTGCAGCGGCGTGGCCATTGACGGTGTAGGGTTGAAATCGCCATTGCTTGACCGCTGCAATCGCCGCCCGTCCCAGAATGAAATATCCCCGAACAATTTTCAGGTCCTCCACGCTGCCATCGCGTCCGACTCGCGCCTGCAGTACGACCGGCCCGTGAAGCTTTTGCGCCAACGCTTCCGCCGGATACGCCGGATTCACGCTGTGGATCAGCAACGCTCGCTCCGCTTCTTCGCTGACCGCAACCGGTTCGCTGAATTGTTGGGCAGCTGGCTGTAGCTGCGGGGCGGAGACCGGCATCATCTGCGCCGGGCTCACCGTCACCACCACGGGCGGAGCGATTGGGGCTGAGTTCTTCACGCTTTCTGGAATCGCGGCGCGCTCCCGGCGAATTGGCAGCGCTTCTCGATGCTCAAATACCGGCACGGGCAGCGGAAAGTCTGGAGGCTTCCGCAAGGCGATCCGCGTTTCCGGCAGCGTGGACTCGGGCGCAATCACTCCGAGCCGCGGTGTCTGCGCATTGGAACTGGAAAGATCCCGGTTGAAGTCCGCATCCTGTGGTGGTGCGCTCCCGCGGGAAACGGCGGGCAAGGCGCCAGTTTCGTTGGTGTAAAAAAGAGCCGCAACCGACTCCCGTAAAACGTGGAAAGCCCCCTCGGGCGTCTGCGACAGATACACGAAGATCTCGTGCGATCTCCACAGGCAAAACGCCGCCGCCAGCACGAGTACAGCAGCACAAGCTCCGCGGAACCCTATGGCGTGACTTCGCGGGCGAGGTTCTTCCTCGTAATTCGCGATTCCGTTATCGTCTTCGATCGCATTGTCTTCCCAATAACTCCCCGTTTGAACCTGCGGACTGTACGCCGGCCGATCGGCGTCAAAGGAGGCTACGGGCGCGTTCTCCGCAGGATAGTTTCCGGCGGGCTCCGCAGCCGTTTCTGGGGCCGCAGGTTGCATTAGCTCGCAAGCTTTTGCCAGCACCGCGTCGGCTTCCTCGGCAGCAATTGGACGATAGACGAGAAAATTGAGGTGGTTGTCGCGCAACTCCGCATTCGTCGGTTCGTGATCGACGACGGCGACGGCCAGGGTGCCCCGGTTCACGGCCGACTCACGGGCACGCTTTAACAGGAAGCTCGACTCCGGCTGATCGGCCCAATCCGCGATCACGCAGGAAAAGGATTGCGCTTTGCCTTTTTCGATGGCCGTAAAGATGTCCGAGCAGACCTCGACGCGGATTCCTGCATTCTTGCAGGCCGCCGTCATGGCCGCATTGGTCTCGGGACTTTTTGAAAACAGTAGGGCGCGGAAAGCCATCGCGGCAATAGCTTATCGGGATTTCCCCCGCCGCAACAGGTAACCGGTGGGTAGAACAGGCTGGAATCCGGCCACTCCAGCCGCAGACGCTCAATTCGCGCAGCAAAAGCGGGTGACCTTCGTAACCGGGGTTGGAGTGCAACCTGCCGATTTCAGATTTCTGCCCACTCCCCGGAGTGCTCATGGCGCAGCTTCTGCTGACGTTCCTGAAGTCTTTGCTGCCGATCTTTCAGCTTCTGCTGCAGATCTTGCAGCTTCTTATCCAGGTCTTTCAAATTCAGGTCCTTGGAGCGCAGTGCCTGCTCAATTTTTTGCGTGATGGCCGGAGCCAGGCGAGCCATCTCATCTCCGGCGCGGTTGATTGCCTCCTGCGTCTCTGCCGTGAACGCGCCGCCGTCAAAGCTCTCTTCCAGCAGATTGCCGCTGTCTTTCTTCTCGGGAAGGGTCAGGGTGAGAGTCTGCTCTCTCTTTTCGCGAATCACAGTCACCGCCGCAGTACCGCCCGACGAGGATCTTAGCGTGTGCGTGAAGTCTGACGTATCGTGCACCGGCTGGTTGTTGACTTTCACCACTACGTCGCCGGCGCGGAATCCGGCCTTCTCGCCGCGGCTGCCTTTTTCCACCGAGCGCACTAAAACGCCTTTGCCGTCCTTGACGCCAAAGAACTCCCCAAGTTGCGCGGTAATGTTTTCCACCATCAACCCGCTGCGCAAGGATGAGTGGACGATGACCACCGAAACGGGTACGTCGAAGTCGGGCATCGGGGGCATTTTCGGCATGTCGAACTTGTACTCGTAATTCTTCGGCTCCCATGCCATGGATTTATGCCGGTCGGCAAGTTGCACCTTGATCGTCATGGGCTGCCCATCGCGGCTGATGCCGAGGGTCACGATGCGGCCGGGCGGCATTTCCTTAATCATCCGGCGCAGTTGGGCTGCGCTCTCTACCGCGGCGCCGTTCAGGCTTACGATGACGTCGTGCTCGTGCAGTCCGGCTTTCCCGGCGGGAGCGTCCTGGTCAACCATCGTGACTTCCGCCCCGTGCTCTTCCTTCAGCTTCAGTTCTCCCAGCCGCTCGGCGGAAACGTCGGCAATGTCCACTCCCAGATACGACGAGCCGCCCGCCTCTTCTGAACCGCCACTCCAATCCCAGCTTTCGCCCGCGCGATCGTAGTTCAAGTCCACAGGTTGCGCACCAGCCTGCGAGAAGATGAGCGAAAAAAGAAACATGCACTGCAGGAAGCGATGGATCATAAGCCCCTCCCGAATACGACCAACGACCACCACCAACAACCGTTCCTACCGGCTGACGCGCCGGAAATTCACATTCCCCGAATTCGTCCGGACTTTCAGCACCGGTCCGCCACCATTCAGCTGACCTTCCGCCGTCACCGTTTTCGGTCCCCACTGTCCGCCTTCACTGGCAATGTGAATGTCCGAGAAGTCGCTGCGGATCGAGTGGCCATTGGCGATTTCGATCTCAGCACGAATGGAGATAGCCAGATCGTTCGCCAGATAAACAGTGATATCGCCGGCTGAAGTTTCAAGCGTGGAATTGCTGCGGCCCGCACCCGTAGAGGAGAGCAGTTTCACGATGATCCCGCCTGCCGACGTTTCCGCCTGCACCGAGGTGGCGCCGTCCAGCTGGATGCTGCCGCCGCCCGTCTGGGCCTGCACTCGTCCTTTTGCGGAAGCCAGCCGGATGCTGCCCGCGCCCGTCTCAATCTGCGCCGGCCCACCGATCTCGCCGAGATCGACGCTTCCTCCACCGGTCGTGGCTTTCACCGTCCCGGCGCATTTGTCCACGCGGATGCTGCCCGCGCCCGTTTCCAGCACCGCGCCTCTCAGCCCGGAGAGCAGTACCAGGCTGCCTCCTCCACTTTCCGCCTTGATCTCGCCCTTGGCCGATGCAATTTTGATATTGCCGCCACCGGTCTCCAAATTGACGTCGCCTTCCACGCTGCCGACGTCGATTGTGCCGCCACCGGTTTCTGCCACCACCGGGCCACCGATATCGTCGACGTGTAGATTTCCGCCGCCGCTCTCGATCTCGACCCGTCCGGCAATGCCCGTAGCGTTAACGTTGCCGCCGCCGGTTTCGACCTTGGCTGACTCCAGGCTGCGCGGCACATTGATCACAAAATCATCCGCACACTTGGACTCCCGCCTGCCCGACTCGGCGACGACCCATGCCGTGTCTCCCTTGACCGCCGTGTTGATCCTGTACGACTCAAATTGGCGCCGGGCCTGCTGCTCGGAAGAGGTATAAGCCTTACGATGAATGACGTATGTGATCCCCGCTTGCGATCCGCCCTGCACCCGCACCGAACCTGCTGCCAGCTTCACCCGTAGATTCTTCGCCGCTCCCAGGTCCCCCGTCATTTCCTGGACCCAGTTGCTGCCTTCGCGATACACCTTGGTTTCCTGGCATAGAGCCAGAGACGCCAGCGTCGTCATCACTACTGCCATGCTGGCGAGTTTGATTGCTTGCTTCAATGAATGTCCTCCTCTTACTTACTGAACTGTCTTTAGTCGCTGGTCGTTAGTCGTTCGCGATTCATCGTAGGCCGCGATTGTCTGCTAACGACCAACGAGCAACGACCAACGACCAACGACTATCGACCAACGACCAACGACCGTTCCTAATCCATCTCCGGCATCTGGGCCAGCATCGTCCTCGCCTGCGAACGAATTGAAACATTCTGGTCCGTCTGCGACAACCTGGTCAGCACCGAGCGCACATTGCTGTCGGTTTTCATCGGCTCCACCAGCCGCAGGGCCTGCAACCTCACCCCGGAATTAGAGTCGCCGATCAGCGCCCGCAAAACTCCGTCCCGCACCAGCGGATCCTGCTTCACGAAACCGCTCAGCCCATCCAGCGCCTTCAAACGCACGCCGGGATTGCTGTCGTTCTGCAAGGCGTAGAGCAGAGCTTCGCGCACATTCGCGTCGTTGGGCGCCTGCGTCAGCACATCCACCGAGTCCATGCGCACCCCGGAGTTGTAATTGTTGCGTGCCGCAAACAAGAGCAACTGCTGGATGCGCTGGTCGTTCAGTGAGCCCTGCGCTTCCTGGGTCGAAACCGTGTCGTACTTGATGCTCACCTGATTCGATCCCGGCTCCTGCGTCACCGAGCGGATGCCGGCAATCGATGCCGAATCCACCGGTTGCGCCTGACTGCCGCTAACGGTTGAGTACGTCCCCGCTACCTCGCTGCCATGCCCGGCAAGAAAGTTATAGGTCGCGCCGATGCCTCCGCCAAATCCCACAATGAAAATCACCGCCGCCAGCGCGGGTGACATGCGAACCTGGCGCAGCCAGGTTGCGGGCTCCAGCACCAGCCGATGCCAGAAGCCTCCCTGCCGTGTCGTTTCCAGCGCTTCCTGCAGCCGCATCCGCGATGCCGCCAGCAAATTCGGAGTCGGCTCCGCCACGGTTTCGGAAAGGGTCGCATGGAACTTGCGCGTCGCCTTCAACTCGGTGGCGCATTCCGGACACCGCGCCAGATGCTGCTCGACCTCGTACCGGGCATCGTCTTCCAGCTCGTTGTAGACGTAAAACAAAATATTTTGCTGTACCCAATCACATTTCATTTTCGTATCCCTTCGCAGAGACAGAAGACTAATTGCAAGCTCATCGCATCTCCGCCAGCGCGGCACGCAGTTTTTGCGTCGCGCGAAATAACGTATTCTTCGCCGTCTCTTCCGTCGTGTTCAGCATCTCGCCCACGGTACGCAGCTTCAGGCCGTGATAGTGCTTCAACTCGAACACCATCCGCTCGCGCGGCGTCAGCCCCGACAAGGCCGCTCCGATCTTTCGCCCCAGCTCCCGCCGCATCAAATCGCGTTCCGGATTGGCTCCCGAGCGCACGTCGGCAAACTGCTCCAACCGGTTAAACTCTTCCCCCGAAGCGTCCACCGCCACCGGAGCGTCTTCCTTGCGCACATTCCGTTTCCGCAGATGATCGAGGCAGAGATTGGTGACGATCCGGTAAATCCATGTGTAGAAGGAGCACTCAAAGCGGAAACTGCCCAGATTCTTGTAGGCCTTGAGAAAGGCCTCCTGATAGACGTCCTGCGCGTCCGACTCCGATCCCGTGAGGTGCAGCGCAAGCCGCAGCACCGACTGATCGTAATGACGCACGAGCACCTCGAAGGCCGCGCGGTTGCCCTGCTGCGCCTCCCGGATCAGACTCGTATCGTCAATGCGGTTGCCTTGCGCTGCCAAAGAGCCCCTCATATTCCAATCTAACGTGGGGTTCTGGTTGCCGCTGCCCTGTTCCGTTGCCGCCCGTCTCGGACGGTAGTTGCCGCCAACCGGAATTGCTGCTGCGTAAGAATCGGCCGGCATTGGTCTGTCTCTGTCCCCTACAAGTGGTCAATTCCTTTTCTTGCCTTGCAGAGAAATAGACGGAGCAGCAACCCGAACGTTAGCAGGGTATCAGGAGTTGGCCCTTGATTTGCTAGACAGTACAAGGCATGAGTGAAAAGCGCTCACGTAGGGACGGACGCATTCGCCCGCCCGGCCAGAGCGAAGCTCCGGCCAACGGCTCGCAGCCACCGCGACGTTTGGAACTCGCTACCGGTCAAACCGCAGCCGCATCTCGTTCGTAGCCTCAAAACCCAGCTTTTCATACAAGGGCCGCCCCGCGTCGCTGGCGTGCAAATTGGCCCCCTGGAAGCCCTTCTGCTTGAGCCAGGCCAGGATTATCAGCATGATTTGCCGCGCAATCCCCTGCTTCCGGAATTCCGGCTCGGTGTACACATTCAGGATCACCGCCCGCTGGGTGCATGGGTCCTTGGGATTCGCCGGCCACGGACACAACACCACGCCACCGCCGCCACGGACGCACCCTGAGCTGTCCACGGCCAGCCAGTGCCGATACGAACCATCCGCCAAAGCCCGCGCCAGCCACGGTCCCGCCACTTCCACCATCCGGTCCAGTTCCTCGACCGTGCCTTCACCCATGTCGCGGAACATCGACCGCCGGTGATGGAGGATGATTGCCGACTCGCTCGGCGCTGCCTCTCGAATGGTGATGTCAGGTTGCCGGCCATCCATGACTTGCACCTAATGAATTGTCATTCCGATGAGTTGTCATCCCGAGCGGAGCGAGGGACCTGCATTTCGCGGCGCTAGGTCCTGAGCGATCCACGGAACGCCCGAGCCGCATAGTAAGATTCCGCACCGTTGTGATACACGAAAACAGTGTCGTAGCGGCGATCGCAAAAGAGCGCGCCGCCGAGTTCTCTGATGTCCGAAGGTGTCCTCACCCAGCTCGAAGTTTTCGTATCGAAATCCCCAAGCTGCTGCAGCTCTCGATATTGTTCTTCCGTCAAAAGCTCAATGCCCATGGCCGCTGCCATATCAGCAGCGCTACCTTTGGGTTTATTTTCCTTCCTGGACTCCAGCGCTTCACGGTCGTAGCAAAGACTTCTGCGGCCCTTAGGACTCTCCTCTGAACAATCGTAAAAAATGTATTGGCCCGTCTTTTTGTCGTGGCCAACAACATCCGGCTCCCCGCCGGTTCTTTCCATTTCACTGAGCGACCACAGTTTTTCAGCATTCGTTTCGAGCTTTGCTTGTACTTCATCCCATGCAAGGCCCTTATGGCGGTTCATGTTTTTCTCAAAACGGCCTTTCAATGTTGTGAGCAGTTCTTCACGTTGCTTTTTAGAGAGGGTTACGTTTGACATAGCTTTTGGTGGCATCTTTCATGATTAGTTTGTCCTGCACTTATCGTGCGACACCGCGCCATTTACTCTGGCCCAGCTGTGACTATGGCCGCCGCCATTGCGAGCTTGTGGTCATTGTTCCATGGCGGCCCGATGGCCCTCCGCACCTGGAGGAAGTGCGCGTCGAGATTCTCTACACGCAACGCCCGGCTGGCAGCATCCAACACCGTCTTCGCGTCGTACCAGTGGACGGGCCAACCCCGTGCCTCGGCCGCGGAGGCCAGGGCCTGGCGGTACATCACCCAGTCGGCATTGTTCTGCGCACGGTAGTCCTTGATTCGCTCGGCAATCGTGGGTGGAAGCTGTGGGCACTTGCGAAGGGCGATACCAAGGATACGCGGCACCGCCATCGTGACCGCGTCCAAGGCAAGCACCGCGTGCCTCTCCGCCGACACGCGCACGCGCTCTACTAACTCCACGGCCTCGTCGATCGGGAGACCCTGGCCTTCGCTGTGGTGCGGAATCTTCGGCAGGCCCTCGCCCACGAGTTCCACCCGGCGGCGGTCAAGGACAAGGTGCGTCCCATCACGCGCCACCGTCACCAGCACCGCCCAACCGCCATGATCTGATACCCCGATGATGCCACCGTTCTTTGACATGCTGTTCCCTCACGCCTAACTTCGCCCCTTTGCGTTGGGCGGCCAACCGGAGGTTTCAACACCGAACTGCTTGGCGTACTCCGCATTCAACCGCTGCCAGCCGCCGAACTTCATTGCCTCGGGGCCGACCATGCGGCCGATGGGAGTTCCGCTGAGCAGGCGATCCAGAACATCGAAGCAGATGTGCCACCCGGCAGCACCCATTGCGATGAAGCGGTGACCGATGTTCGTCCACAGCGCCAGGCGCGTGCCGCCACCGGAGGCTTCGAGTTCCCACCGCATATCGAAGTCACCCCACTTGTACTCCAGCACTTCGGGAGCGTCGGCTCGCGTCACGGTTGTTTCGGTAACGCGGGGCACGGGCGCTCCCACCGTGGTGAGCTTCACCGTGGTTCCAGCCGTGCCCAGGTTCCCATCGGCGTCGAAGGGAGCCCACTCGCGCAGATGCGCCGGGTCGGTGAGCGCCTGCCAGACCTTTTCCGGCGAGTGGCGCAATTCTCGGACCAGAATGAGCGTCCACTTCTCTTCGCCGTTTTGTCCCCGCTCCTTTTGCACCCGCGCCCCCCGGGCCTCGCCCGGTGTGTACTGCTCGCGCCCGATCATCTTGTTCTCCTTAAGTCTTGCCTCTCGGGTTCGTTCGAGGGTCGTCATTTTCCTGGCGGCGTATTGAGTGATATCGCGATCTCAACACTTATCGGCTTTCGACTCACTGATCGAAGGTAACCTAGACGCCGAGGGACGTACAAATCTATTGTTTAGCCAGAAAACTATGCTATTCATGCTCGTTGGAATCATCGCCGAGTGCGCAATACTGGTGGCAGTCGCCTTCATCCTTAGCAGAGCTGTGCCAAACATGCCAAACAAGGTGTGCCGTTTTGTCTTTCTATTCGTACTGTGTGTGCCATTGAATTTCGTTGTCAATTACGTTAATGTTTGGACCCTTGGGTACCACAAGATGCGCTGGACTGGGTCATTCATTATTGCTTTGCTCTTTGCCACCTTCGGAACGTTTTGGCCACCGCAACCGCACAACTCAAAGACTAGGTGACCTGCCTTTATGCGTGCGAAAACAATCCTCCTCGCGGATAACTCTCGCAATCAGGCGATAACGCTTACTATCACAGTCTTGCCCTACGGAACCGAGCCAGCACATCCACCACCTCAGCGTGAATATCGTGCCAGCTGCGTGAGTTGAATGAGATTGCCACAGGTGTCCTTCAGCATGGTAATGGTCGAGCCGGTCACGTCGATCGGCGGCATCGTGAACTCAGCTCCGCGGGCCTTGATCCGTTCGTAGTCACCCTTGATGTCGTCGGTGAAGAACATGGCCGCGGGCTGGCCCTGTTGAAACATTGCCTGCTGATACGCTTTGGCCGCCGGGTTGTTGTTCAGTGCCAGTTGCAGCTCAGTGCCGTCCGGCTCCTCGGGCGAGGCCACCGTCAGCCAGCGAAATGGGCCCTGACTGAAATCGGTCTTCTTGGCAAAGCCCAGTACCTCGGTATAGAAGCGCAGGGCCTTGTCCTGGTCGTCCACGTATAGACTGGTCACTTTGATTTTCATTTCGTTTCTCCTTGGTCACGTTCGCGGTTTCGGCCGCGTCGTCTTCCCCTTTGTCTTCCTTTTCGTTGGTGTCGATGATCCATACTGTCGATGATTCATGCGGTCATGGTCCATGCGATCGAGGTGGCGTTCGAGAGCGTCCACGTGAGCGGACCAGAACCGGCGGAACTGGGCCAGCCAGGCATCCACCTCCTGAAATGGTTCAGCTTTCAGCCGGTAGAGACGGCGCTGTGCGTCCACCGTGGATTCCACGAAGCCGGCCTCGCGCAGCACCCGCAGGTGCTTGGACACGGTCGGTTGCGGAATACGAAGCCGCCGCTCGATCTCTCCCACCGACTGTTGTGCTGACACCAAAAGGCTCAAGATCGCGCGGCGGTTCGGCTCCGCAATGATTTCGAAGACAGACTCCACTCTTTGTATATACTCCATAGCGAATATACTTGTCAAGGTATATACAAGCAGGGTAGCCCATTCTAAATTTCGCGTTCTTTGGGAAATCTTAGAGTGGGGATGTGGCGGGGTGGGACGTTCAGCTCTCCCCAACCCTGTCACCCCGACCGGAGCAGAGCATCGCGAAGCGATGATCTTGGAGTGGAGGGACCTTCAATTCAGGCATGGCGAGCAAAGGCGGCGACGCGCATTTGAATGATGTGTCTCTTGAGGCCTCAAAAGGTACAATAAAACGCAGCCGAGGCTAACCGCATTTCATGTACGAAGTAACCGTCGAAGACACATTTGCCGCCGGGCACTACCTGCGCAACTACAAGGGCAAGTGCGAGAACCCGCACGGCCACAATTACAAGATTCGTGTGACCCTCGCCGGCGCCGAACTTGACAAAGCAGGCCTGTTGCTCGATTTCAAAGACCTGAAAGAGGTGATGAAGCACGCCATCGACCGTCTCGACCACCAGATGATCAACGACATCGAGCCCTTCACCGTCCTCAACCCCTCCGCCGAGAATCTCGCAAAATACTTCTACGACGAAACCAACGTCCGATTAAAGAGCGTGACCAACGGCCGGGTGAGAGTGAAAGACGTCACAGTGTTTGAGACCGATACGACCACGGCGCGCTACTCGGAATAGCAGTTGCCAGCTTCCAGTTGCCAGTTTAGCCGCCTGATGGAGCAGTCATGGGGCGATCCTACAAAGATCTAGTTGCCTGGCAAAAAGCGATGGAGCTTGGGCAACCTATCGGTGGACCGCGCGCTTTCCGAAAGAGGAGCAGTTTGGGCTCACCTCGCAACTAAGGTGTGCGGCAGTTTCCATCCCCAGCAACATCGCGGAAGGGCAAGGTCGGCTGTCGGAAAAAGAGTTTCGCGACTTTCTAGGTCAGGCCCGAGGTTCCCTGATGGAAGTGGAAACCCAACTTCAAATAGCGCAAAACCTCGGATATCTCCAAGCGCAGCAGATGAAGGAACTGCTTAGTGCATGTGCGGAGGTAGGCCGAATTCTAAATGGCTTGCTCGCCTCCATTTGCAAACCGGAGCGACTGGCAACTGGCGGCTGGCAACTGGCAACTGTGTCTTATGCAAATAACCGAAATCTACAAATCGCTGCAGGGTGAATCGACGCATGCCGGACTGCGCTGCGTCTTCGTCCGTCTGACCGGATGCAACCTGCGCTGCTCCTGGTGCGACAGCGAATTCAGTTTCTATGGTGGGAACAAGATGAGGCTGCAGGAAGTGCTCACAGAAGTAGCGCGCCTCAGTCCGACCGGCGGTCTGGTTGAGATCACCGGCGGCGAACCCATGCTGCAGGAGCGTGAAGTCATCCCGCTGATGGAGCAACTTCTGGACGCCGACTATCAGGTGCTGCTCGAAACCAGCGGCGAACGCCCACTGGCGCGGGTCCCGAAACAGGTGATCAAGATCGTCGACGTGAAGTGTCCGCACTCCGGCGAACCCAACACCTTCGCAATCGAAAATCTGCAGGCGCTCCGGCTGCACGACGAACTCAAGTTCGTCCTGACCGACCGCACCGACTACGAATTCGCGCGCGACTTCGTCCTGCAACACGGACTGCCGGAGCGCGTTCACGCCGTTTTATTTTCGCCCGCGTTCGAAAAGACGGCCTCCGGCGCGCGCGACACTTCGCATTGTCAACTCGATCCGCAAGAGCTCGCCGAATGGATCCTCGCCGACGACATTCCCGTGCGCCTCAGCCTGCAAATTCACAAACTGATTTGGGATCCCGCCGCCAAAGGTGTGTAGCGTATATGGGTGAAGGTTTTCGAAGTTCGAAGGGTTACTGCGCGAGCGGGGAAGCGCTACGGCTTCGGCGTCTCCTTCGCCTGCAACTCCCGCGCCCGACTCACCAGCTTCTTCAGCTTGCCTTCAATCGCTGCATCCCCGATGTGTTGATCTTGCAGCACTCCATCCGCGTCAATCGTGAAAGTCTGGGGGATCGAATGAACTCCAAACATGGTCGCGATCGGTCCCTTGAAACCACCGTCACAATATTGTGGCCAAGTCATCTCATTCTTCGCGACGAATGCCTTCCATTTCTGCTCATCGTCGTCAAGGCTCACACTTAGTACCACCAACGGCTGGCCTTGAAACTTTTTCGCTATATCCTTCATATGGGGCAGAGCCTCGCGGCAAGGCGCGCACCATGTGGCCCAGAAGTCGATCAGCACAGCCTTACCCTTCAGTCCGTCCAGAGAAACACGCTGTCCCTCGGTCGTGGTTACCGCAAACGCCGGCGCCATTCTCGCCCTCGCCAAATCGGGATCGCTGATATATCGCAGAGCCCGCTGGCGATTCGGATCGTCTTCCGGCTTCATCTTTACGAACTGTTCAAACTGTTGTTTCGCCGCGTCGTCTTGCCTCAGGTGCGCCAGTGCTTGTCCATCGAGAAAATATGCGTCGGGAAAATTCGCCGCCGCGGCCAGCGCCTTAGTCATTTCCTCATGTGCGCGCGAAAATGCTTCATCCTTGTGCCGATCCAATCCCTCGCTCTGGAATACGATCCCAAGCTGATAGTGCGCCAGCGCCAGGTTCTTAGCGCCCTGAGCCTCAGCCACCATCTCTTCTCCGGCAGCTTCCGCAGTCTTCCACTCGCCCAGTTCCATCCCGTACCTGATCATCTTCTTTTGGCACGCCAGGCAGTGTCCGTCATCCTGCTTGTCCGCTTTTTTAAAGGATTCGAGCGCGGCGCCGTTCATCCGCTGGTGGATGTAATCCAGGCCTTGCGCATAAGTCTTCCGGGCTTTCTCGTTGGTCGGGCCCGCGCCGTCTTGAGCGGACAAGGAGACCGAGAGAATTGTTAAGAGCACTAACAATCGGCAGTACCGCATGACTAAGCCCCACTAATGGGAAGTTGAAGAAGCAAATAGCCTCGTGGAAGTATAACTCGCATAGCTTGGGTGTGAATTGTTACGTCCGCAAACGCTCTATGCCGACTTCGCGCGCACCCGGTTCTCCGCCCGCAAATGCGCCACCACCAGCCGTATGTCCTCAAAGCTTACGTAAGGCGGCACTGCGTCTTTGATCTCTTTCAGCCTCTCGACACCTTGCTTCAGGCACGCTGCCTCAATCAGAGGCTGCGCGTCGGGGGAAATCCACTTCGGATCTAGTTTCACTTGCCTGGTCTCGATCAGGTTCGCCACCGTGCAGACGACGGTCGAAATCTGACGCGCTCGGACGCGCGCAATCTCTTCAAAAGTGCGCCCTTCGTTCAAGAGCCGAAGCGTCTGTTCCGCAGGACTCGCTTCGCGGGTCACCACCTGTGTCGCGCGCGCTCCATCGCCGAAGTTGCGCAATGCCTGCAAAATCTCAGAGCCGTACACGTCCGCTTTCTTCTCGCCGATTCCAGGCACCTGCTTCAATTCCGCAATATTAGTTGGCCGCCGCCGGCAGAGTTCTTCCAGTGTGCTGTCGTGCAGAATAATGTAGGCGGGCACCTTGTTCTCGCGCGCCATGGTGCGCCGCCATTCGCGCAGATACTCCGCCAGCGCCGGGTCCGCTTCCGCCGGCGCCAAGTCCCGTGGCCGCGGCTTGTCGGACCCCAGGATCGGCGTAAATAAGGACGCAGGCGCAGGCGCATAAGACGCTCTTCGTGCCGCAACGTCGGGCACGGTAATGGGCACGATCTCTTTACTCAGCCACTCTGGTTTGGCCCCGCAGTTGTCGCAGTTTCCACACTTCTCCCATGGCGGAGTCTCGCCGAAATGCAGGCATATCTGCCGGTGGCGGCAGCCGCGAGAATCCGCGAACCGGCCGATCACCCGTTTCCGTCCCGATGCTCGCTCGCGCTCCGCGTCATCCGAGATTTTGTTGATGAAATATTCCAGCAGAATGTGGTCCCGCTTCTGCCAGAGCAGCGCGCAATCCGCCGGACGCCCATCGCGCCCCGCGCGGCCCGCCTCCTGGTAATACTGCTCGATCGACTGCGGCAGCGACAGGTGAATCACCGCCCGCACCGCGGGCTTGTTGATCCCGAGCCCGAAAGCGATCGTTCCCACCAGCACCCGCACCTCGTCCGACATCCAGCGTTCCTGATTCTGCCGGCGCATCGGCGCTTCCATCTTCGCGTGATACGGGACCGCGGCAATCCCGCGCTCCTCCAGGTATTCGACCGTCTCCTCGACGCGGCGAATCGTGGGCGAATATACGATCACGCTCTCGCCCGCGTAGTGCCGCAAGGCCCGGGCGAGCAATTCCAATTGCGTCCGCGCCTCGCACTCGTGCACCACGTATCTCAGGTTCTCCCGGTGGAAGCTGGCGATGTAGCAATCCGGCTGGCGCATCTGCAACTGCTTCAGAATGTCGTGCCGCACCTGCCGCGTGGCGCTGGCCGTGAAGGCCGCAATCGGAAGCGCCGGAAATTGGGTGCGCAACCGGCTCAGCAGCCGGTAGTCGGGCCGAAATTCGTGTCCCCATTCTGAAATGCAATGTGCTTCATCGACCGCGAAGAAGCCCACCGGCACTCGGCTCAGCCACTCGAAGGTATTTCCCGCGGCCAGCCGTTCCGGCGAAAGATAAAGCAAGCGATATTCCCCGCGTACCGCTTTCTCCATCACCTGCCGTCGTTCAGCCGAACTCTGATGGCTGTTGATGACCGCCGCCGGAATGCCCATCTGCGCCAGCTGCGCTGCCTGGTCCTGCATCAGCGCAATCAGCGGAGAAACTACCACCGCCGTCTTTCCCGAAATCACCGCTGGAAGCTGGTAGCAGAGCGACTTCCCGCCCCCGGTGGGCATGACCACACAGGCATCGTGCGCGGCCAGCAGGCTCCGTATAACGCTCTCCTGCTTGGGGCGAAACCCGTGGTATCCCCAGTAGCGCCGCAGCATCTCGGTCAGATTTGGAACATCTGGCATTGCTCGCAGTATAGCGTTAGAGATATTTTCGAGTCTGTGAGCCCTCGCCCAGCGATTTGTGATGAATCGCGTACGGACAGCCGCCCCCGGCTGTCCGGCAGCGCCGCAAAGACTCTGGGGAATTGCGAACCGATGGCTGATGTGACTGAGAAGACCGTAACCCTCGGCGTAATCTCCGACACTCACGGCTTACTGCGTCCCGAAGCCGTCAACGTCCTGCGCGGATCAGACCGCATCCTCCACGCCGGTGACATAGGCGCTCCCGAGATTATCGAGGCGCTCGCGCAAATCGCGCCCGTAACCGCCATCCGCGGCAACGTCGACACCGGCTCCTGGGCGCGCGCTCTGCCCGAGACGGAGGTCGTTGAAGCCGGTAACGTGACCATCTACATGCTGCACGATCTCGGGCAACTCGGCTTGAACCCGGAGGCTGCCGGATTCCGCGTAGTGATCTACGGCCACAGCCATCACCCGAATATAGAAGAAAAAAACGGTGTGCTCTATTTCAATCCCGGCAGCGCCGGACCGCGGCGCTTTAACTTGCCGGTGAGCGTGGGGAAGTTGACGATCGAGACGGGAACAGTTCGAGCAGAGCTGGTGGAATTGAAGGTGTAGCTTCCGAAAGCAAAAAGGCCGACTCTGAAACGCCGGCCTTCTGCTGCCAACTGTTCGCGGGCGAGGGCGCCAGCGCCACACAAACTACTTCTTGGGCGCGATCGCGTCCTTCGCGGCCTTGGCCACGCGGAACTTCACGACCGTCTTCGCCTTGATCTGAATCGGTTCGCCGGTCTGCGGATTGCGTCCCATGCGGGCCTTGCGATGCGCCTTCACCAGGCGGCCGAGGCCGGGCACAACGAATACACCGTTCTTCTTCGTCTCTTTAATCGCGGTGTCGGCGAGATGCTCCAGAAAAGTCGCGGCCGTCTTGTTGTTGGAGCCGAGTTTCTCGGCGAGGTGTCGGGTGAGTTGAGTCTTGGTCATACCAGAAGCCATGAATTCCTCCTTCGGGGAACTTACAAATTTGCTTGTATCCAGCGCATAGTAACGCAATCGGCTGTGGAAAAGTAGCATTTTATGCAGATTTTATGCGGTTTCCAGTAAGGTACCCCTTAAAAATCGGCGTAATTTGAGGGTCCAGCGGCGGAAAAGGGCGGAAATGGCGCAGTTTGAGGGTAGAACCAGGCCTTGGATCACCGTGGCTGCAGCTTGCACGCATGCGAGACGCAGTACCGGTTCCGTGCAAACCACCGATAGCCCACGTGGATCAGCCAGTTGAACCCCGGCAAACTGAAAATCACAGAGAAAGGCCAGGCCCACCAGATCCGCCGCGTCACATGGAGATAAACATCGGCGCCGGAAATCAGCTGACCATCCCTCGTCAGCAATCGAATATCGGTGAGCAGCTCTTTGCGCGGCATCTTGATGCTCTCCGCGACCCAAGGCTCATCCAGCGAGGCGATCTCGAATCCGTGCCGCGCCAGCGTCCCCGCCCAGTACTTCACCCAACGCGAGCAGAAACCGCATTGCCCATCGTAGAGTACGACGCCAAGAACCGCGCCCCGAACCAGCGGCTGGATTCCCGCATTCCCCGACACACTCATACCTTTCGCCCTCGCATTACGGTCACCGCCGATCCCTCCGCAAGAAAAGCGGACTCCGGCTTGCCTCGCAGCACCGCAGCGATACCTCGACCGAAGAATTCCTCCGCTTCGCCCTCATACGCCGCCTGCCGCACCTGCCAGACTCTCCACGACGGATGCGCCACGCGATACTCCATGCAACCACCCCCGGGCTGCGCCGCATACCCCCAGTAGTGCTCGGTAATGAACTGTTCAACGGAACCATCGCCGGGCAGTTCACACAGACCTTCGGTTTCAAGGTTAATCTCGCTCCACCGTTCCTCGTTCCGCCAACGGTAAGCCACACTCAGACCATGATCCCCAACCGAGTGAATCTCATGCGCCATGGGCACAGCGGCATAGTTTTCGTTGTAGAACGTGCGGGCAACGAACGCAATCGCCTGGCGCGGCACCATTTCGCGGATGAACACCACTCCGCGCCGGACCTCGTTCCCCGCTTGCCGCCGCACGTAAAATCGCAGGTTCACTTCGTCGAAATTCGAGTGCATTGGAACCGGCAGGAACCCGAGCAATTTTGTTTTGAGAAATCGGAATCCGACCAGACTCACAAAAGCTTGGCCGTTCCAGCAATCGAGTTCGGTCCCGGCCGGGACGAAGGAGAGAAGAAGGGCGGGGTCTACTTCATAGTTCAGCATGGCCAGGCAGCGCCATTCCGCGGTGAGAAATACTCCGTCCGAGCTCACCTATCTAGGATGGCCGGGCAGCGAGGTCCGATTCAATTAGAAATACGTCCGTAGACCTACGGATCGTACACTGCGGAGCGCATGCCCGCATGGCGCGCTTCATCCTGCATCCGGTCGAGTTCCCGCTTCTGCTCGTCGAGTTCCTGCTGGATCTGTGCCACCTGCTCCAGTTGCCACATCTGATACCGGTTGTATGGCGGCCCGTCGGATTGGCCGCTCCCACCCGCCGACCGGATCAATGCATGGAGATGGTCAATCCGCGCTTGCAACGTCGCCATTCGAGTTTTGTGCGCAAGGATCTGCCTCTTCCACTGTTCAGCCGCTCGTTGCTGCGCCTGCCGTTGTTCCGCTGACTGGCGTTCCGCCGCCCGGTGTTCCGCCCGGCGTTGATCGGCCAGACGGCGAGCGGAAAACTGGTCAGCGCCGTCGCTACCGGCCGCCGTGCATGCAGCCGGGGCTGCCTCGTTCGGTCCCTGGTTCGCGTCCGGATCCTTGGCCAGGGCCAGGTCCTGGTTCGTGAGCACCTTCGCCGGCGCAGTGGATGCCGATGCATTCTCGGCCTTCTTCTCCCGGTTCTCGCGCGCCACGTCGCCCAGCGACTGTCCATGGGAAGCCGCGGTCGCCAACAGCACGATTGCCAATATCCAGCCGAAGGTTCGCTGCATAAATTCCCACTCGCCGTACCCGGCGCTTCGTTCAATGCTAACCGGGTTCGCGGCGGTTTGTTGCTGACCCACGTAACTCGCGCGCGAAACCAAAGTGCCACCACATCATGGCCAACCGGCCATCTCTAGGACCTGCGGCGGCGTCATCCCGCTTTCCCGCAAATGCCGGATGCTCAGCGCATCGTGCCGTTTCGCCAGCCGCACCCCGGCGGAGTCCCGCACCAGTTCGCAATGAAAATAGTCGGGAGGAGAATGCCCCAGCGCGCGCATCAACAGCAATTGCCGCGCCGTCGACTTCAGCAAATCCGCTCCCCGTACAACTTCCGTGATTCGCATGGCCGCGTCGTCGACCACCACGGCCAGTTGATAAGCGGGAACGTCGTCGCGCCGCCACACCAGAAAATCGCCGAAGTCGCGATGAGTTCCCGCGACGTAGCGCTGGCGGCCTAAATTCAGATCGACGAACTCGACCGCCTCGCCGTCCGGAACGCGGAACCGCCAGTTCACGCCGGCAGGCCTTGCGCGGCCTGCCACATCCGTGCGCTCGCGGCAAGTCCCGGGATACACCGGCTCATCGTCAGTATCCGCATCATTGGGAGCGCTCGCCGCCTGCGCCAGGTCCTTACGCGAACAAACGCACGGATAAAGGAACCCACCCTCGCGCAGCCGCCGCCAAGCTCCCAGATAGTGCGTCCGGCGCTCGCTTTGCGAATAGGGCCCATAAGCCCCGCCACAATCCGGTCCCTCGCTCCAGCCAATTCCCAGCCAGCTCAAATCCTCCATCATGGCGCGCGCAAATTCAGGGCGTGAGCGCTGTGGATCCAGGTCCTCATTCCGCAGCACCAGAGTTCCACGATGTTCAAGCGCCCGCTGCGCCGCGATCCAGAAAGTCCGCGCATGGCCGATATGCAGAAGCCCCGTCGGCGAAGGCGCAAGGCGTCCGCGATAATGGGGCCCTTGGAAATCCGTCATGGCTGAGATTTGAGCGTGTGGGGGCCAAAGAATTCCGCAATCACTTCGATCTTGCCGACCAAATTACGGTTCATTTCTTCAAGGGACTCAGCAGGAATCCACAGCTCGCGGTGTTGTGCGTCTCCGACCTGTCTAGCGGCGAATTGCTGGATGAAAGCGGTCTTTACATGGAACTTGGTGACATACCCCGCGAACCCGGATTGCTCGTCTTTGGTATTCCAAGTCTGCGCGATCTCACATGCGTAGACTTCGTTCAGTACTGGATAGAAGATCGGCTGATGAGGTAACCGCGGCGGAAACCGCCTGTATCCACTTTCCTCGATCAAATTAAGTTCACCTTTTCCCACTGGCCGATAGAGAACCGATACTTCGTCCATGCACAGATCATATGGCAACCGTGTCCGCTACTCCACGCCGTGTATGTCGCCGTACACGACTTGCAGCCAGGTAAACCTGTAAGTCACGTTGCATCAACAGTCGCCCGGTTGGTCGCTCCGTTGCCCTATCACTTCCGACTGCGCCAGCCGCAGGGGAGGCGACTCAATGACGACTACTTGGAAATCCGATCGCAACACAAACGACAAGAAATCCACCAATCAGGCAACTAACGCCACAATCTCCGGGAGAATGCTCTCGTCCTGCTCCCGCCAGCAGAAATTCGTGATGATCGCGTGCTTCACGATTCTAGCTTTGTTACTCGCGATGAGCGCATGCTCGAAGCAATCCCCAAAACCGGCGCTGGCCGGCGTCTCCAACCCAGCCTCAAGTCCGGCAGCGCCTCCGGCCGCAACCGCGGTTGCACCTACTGCAACCGTCGCAGCCGCGCCCCTATCGAAAAAGAAAACGCCCAGGAAGCGTCCCGCGAACGTCGCTTACAGCGACCCCAACTCCGGCGTGTCCTTCCTCTATCCCCGGAAGTTCGCGCTGACCTCGGGCGACAAAGCGCAGCCCCATCTGCTCGCTCTCGGTGACGTGCCGATGAACTTCGTCGAGCCCGGCGGCGTCGCGGTGGCGACCGTTGCCGCGCCCAGTGCTTCCTATCCAGGCACCGATTTCGCGTCCGCCTTCTTCAACGTGAACGTCAACCGCAGCCTCTCCCCGCAGGAGTGCGAGCACTTCGCCTTTACCGATACGCGCGATGCCGACGGCGAGCCGGTCGACGCCGAGCGGGTCAAAGTCGGCTCCACCGACATGGAGACGACTTCCGACTTCTCCGCCAGCGCCATCCAGCAGGCCGAAACGCAGTATTACCACAGCTACGAAAACGGAGCTTGCTATGAATACGTCCTGGGCCTGGGCACCGCAGGCTTTGCCACCGAAGGTGGTATTGAGCACGTCAACCGCGATGAAGTCTTCGCCCGGCTGCAGAAGATTCTGGCCACGGTGCAGATCAATCCTCTCGAGCGGGAACATCTCGCCGAACCGGCGGGCGCCGCCGTCAGTAGCGAGGAATAAACGGCAGCGGGCGGAACACTGGGGCCACGCGAACGCCATGCGTGGCCCTCGTGTTTGGTCCTACTCCGCGTACCAGCCAAATAGCGTACAATTCCACCGCGGCAAGGAGAGTGGAATGACCCAGAAAATTATCGAGGTTATCGGAACTTCAAAAGAGAGTTTTGCCAAAGCGGCGGAGCGCGCCGTAAAGGAAGCGGCAAAAACCGTTCGCGGCATCAAGTGGGCGCACGTGGATTCGCTCGACATGCAACTGGATGGAGCCAAAGTTCTGCAATACCGCGCCACCACTAGGATTTATTTCGACGTCGATTCCGAGAAAAAGTGAGCCCTCGGAACTCGGAAACGATTCTCAATGACCCCATCAACCAGTGACCCGATCACCCGATGACTAATTGCATCTTTGGGGGATCACAGTACATCTGAACTTTATCTCCTCTTTCTAGAGAGGCAGCCTCCGCTGGAATTGCTGCCCTGGAGAATTGACAACTCACACAAAAAGGACATGGCATCGAAATGCTGAAAACAGCCCAACGGATAGCCGTAGTTTCCGCGCTCGCGCTGCTTGCGAGCCTCTCGGCGTACGCCCAGACCACAACCTGGAACATCGACCCCGCGCACTCGAACGCGCAGTTCACCGTGCGTCACCTGGGAATCTCGAATGTCACCGGAAGTTTTACCAAGGTATCGGGAAGTGTCGCCCTGAACGAGAAAGACATCACCCAGTCGCAGGTTTCGGCCAGCATCGACGTGAATTCAGTCGACACCCGCGTCGAAGCGCGAGACAAAGACCTCCGAAGCCCTAATTTTTTCGATGTTGAAAAATATCCCACCATCGAATTCAAGTCCAAGCGGATCGTAAGCAGCGGCGGGAAGCTGCAGTTGGTTGGCGATCTAACCATTCACGGAACCACCCGCGAAGTCACGCTCGACGTCGATGGACCGACGCCGGAAATGACCGACCCGTGGGGCAATTCGCGGCGTGGGATTTCCGCAACCACGGCCATCAACCGCAAAGACTTCAGCCTGATGTACAACAAACTTCTCGGGACCGGCGAAGCCATGGTCGGAGACAACGTCAAAATCCAGATCGATGCCGAGATCGTGAAGAAAAAGTAAGAGAGATGGTGTTGTGACGTGGCTCTGCCCCGCTGCCCCACACAACCCGAACTGTATTATCGAACCGTGGCTAGCCATCGCGTCGAGAAAAACAAACTACAACTCTTGCGTTCCGGGAAGCTGGGCAAACTGGCATGGCTGGTGCATGCCTTTTCCACCCGGCATGGCGGTGTGTCTCGCGCCTACGGCGGCAAGGCGCTGAACCTCGGGTTCACGCCACAGGATTCGCGCGCCGCCGTCGAGCGCAACCGCGAGCTTTTCCTCGAAGAACTGGGCGTTGCCACAGGACGTAAAACCTGGGCGCTGATTTCGCTGCGGCAGATTCATTCTGATTTGATCTATCGCGTCGACGGCGTTCCAGAAGAGCCTCTGGCTGGCGACGGGATGATCACGGATACGCCCGGTCTTCTGCTTGCAGTGCAGACCGCCGATTGCCTTCCCGTCGTTCTGACGGACCGCAAACGGCGCGCCGTCGGCGTTTTTCACGCTGGCTGGCGCGGCACGGTCAAGCGGATCGTCGAAAAGGGTGTTGGCGAGATGCGGAAGCATTTCAAGAGCGACCCCCGGGATCTGGTGGCGGCGATTGGACCCGGTATCCAGGCGTGTTGTTACGAAGTTGGCGAAGAAGTGCGCACCAAGTTCGAAGCGCAGTTTGCCTACGCCAGTAGCTTGTTTCGCGAGGTGAAGGAATCGGACCCGGTGCGGGAGAAGTATCCGCTGCTCTTTCTGACCGCGCGCGCCCCCGGACACAGCGAATTGCCGGTGAAACTTTTTCTTGATCTGGTCGAAGCCAACCGGCGGCAACTACAGGATGCGGGCGTCCCTGCGAAAAACATCGATGCTTCCGCGCTCTGCACCGCGTGCCATAAGGAGATGCTGTTCAGCTTTCGGGCAGACAAGGGAGTGACAGGAAGAATGATGGGGGCGGCAGGAATCAGGGGCGGAATGAAAGATAAGATCGGTTGATCTGGCCATCGGACGATCGAGAACCAATCTGGTTTTCGATGACCCGATGACCTGATCGCCAGATGGCCCGACCTCTTCACGCCAGATCGAACAGCAGAACTTCAGCGTCTTCCGTTGCTTGGACCGTCAGCTTCTCTTCTTCGCTCAGGGCTGCGCCGTCTCCCTGCTGCAGCTTCTGGCCGTTCAGTTCAACTTCGCCTTTGGCGACCTGGAGCCACGCGTGGCGTTTGGCGTCAAGCGCCTGCGTGACCTCTTCTCCGGATGCGAGCAAAGTGACGAATAGCTTCGCGTCCTGGTGGATCTTGACCGAACCCTCGGCGCCGTCCCGCGAAGCGATCAGACGAAACTTGCCGCGCTTCTCGCCTTCCGGGAAGCTCTTCTGCTCGTAGCCGGGTTCGTACCCTTGCTTGTCGGGGAAAATCCATATCTGCAGCAGGTGCACCGACTCGGTCGCCGACGGATTCGCTTCGCTGTGCCGGATGCCACGCCCCGCCGTCATGCGCTGTCCGTCGCCCGGCAGGATTACCGACCCGGTGCCCAGGCTGTCTTTGTGCTCAAGTTTACCGCTGAGGACATAGGTGATGATCTCCATATCGCGATGGGGATGAGTCGGGAACCCGCCGCTCGGCGCGACCCAATCTTCGTTGATCACCCGCAGCGAGCGAAACCCCATCCACTTCGGATCGGAGTAGTCGTTGAAACTGAAAGTATGCCGGGTCTTCAGCCAGCCATAATCGCCGCCGCCACGCTCGTTGCTGCGCCGGATGTTCATCATAGTCGTCGCTCCTCCACAATAGTCGTTATAACAACTATATAGATGCCGGACAGTAGAGAAGGATTCAGCGCAAAGACTGCCAGCCCTTAATGAAGCTATGGCTCGTATCAGGGTATGCCTTCAGGCATATCGCAAGTCGCTGAAAATGGTTTCGGCTTCAGCCGCTGTGGCAGCGCGGAAAACTCCAATGCAAGCAGTCAGGGAAGGGCACGCCTTCACAGCCGCGGAGAAGTCGCTCTGGCCGTTGGTTTAGGGTGGCGCAGCGGTTCACCGGTGCGATTACTGCATTGCTTTGAATACGGCTTTAGCCGCTGAGGGCACGGCGCTGCGAGCGGAAAGGCTGCTATTCTTCGTCTGACATCAACCTATGTCTTATCGCGTTCTTTCTTTCACCATGGCGCAAGTGCGGCAAGGAGCGCTCGGCTTCCAGCGTGACCTGAGCGCTGCCCTGACCGAGCATCCCGAGATCAAAGTGTATTCCGTCAGCCCGTTCGACCTCGATGAACGGCGCCGGTTCAAGGATCGTTTTGGGGGAGATGTCGTCTACTTTTTTAACGACGCCGCTTGCCGGGAGTGCGAGCGCCTGAACCTCGGCCTGCAATTCCTGGCCGAAATCTCCGATGAGGAATTGCCGCGCCGGCGAAGTTTGGTGGTCGGAATTCCGGAGCGGACCGGCCATCCTTAGTCTTTAGTCTTTTTTGTGTTTCTTGGGCGCGCTGTCGGACTTGGGCTTGTCGTCTTTCTTGGTGTCTTTCGCTTCTTTAGTATCCTTGGTTTCTTTCGCTTCCTTCGCGCCGCTCTCGCCTTCGGAAGAAGACGTTGACGCGGAAGACGCCGCGGAACCAGCCCCTTTCTTCGCGTAGTCCGTAACATACCAGCCCGAGCCTTTGAACTGCACGGCTGGAGCCGAGATCACTTGTTCGATAACGCCTCCGCATTCGGGGCACTTTCGCAGTTGCTTGTCGGAGAATTTGCGGATTTGTTCAAAGCGGTGGCCGCACTTCTTGCACAGGTATTCGTAGTTGGGCATGGGTGAGCTGATTCTAGAGGCGGGCATTCATCGGCGTCAATTTTGCGGAGTTCGCGTCAGCGGAGAAAATTCATCAACCACGAAGGACACGAAGGCCGATCGAGCAAAAGGTTTTCCTTCGTGCTCCTTCGTGTCCTTGGTGGTGAAAAACTCGTCAGCGCTGTAACAGATCCACCGGCTGGCGCACATCGTACACCCGAAAATATTTTGCCAGCGCCGGATATTTTGCAGCAACGGCTTCGTACATGGCATAGGCCACGTTGCGATAGGACGTGTGTCCGGCAGGCGTGGTGCGCAGCTCCGAAATGTAAACGGCCTCGGCGAAGTCCATCTTGAAGAGCGTGCGCTTGCGGAACGCGAGGGCGATCGCATATTGCGCACTCTGCATGGCTTCTCCGCCGCTCGCCCCAAGCTTCACGACCGCAGTGGCGGCGCGCTTCATCGCGGATTCATACTCAGACAGAGCCCCTGCAGCTTCGACTTCGGGCGGGGTGTCGTAGCCGTGGACGGTCGTGAAATCCTGCATGATCTGGACGCAGCGGCGATGGCGGTGCATGTCGCGGAAGCCGCCAATGTCCATGAGAATGTCGAAGCGGAACTGCTGGCCCGCGGAAAATGCACGCGGCAACTCGTCGTGGCGCCCACGATGGCGCAGTCCGAGGTCGATGATCTCGTGGCGTCGCGGCTCGCCGGCCGCTTCTATCGTCTTGCGAATCTGCCGGTAGGAGTAATGACAATGACCGTACAGGAGCGTGGTCGCGAGTTCGATCTCGATCGGGTCGTCATCTATTAAATCGACCAGGGGGGCGGGTTCGATGATGGCGCAACGCATCAGATCGGCGGCGGCCTGCTGCAATTCGCGGCGCGTCTCGATTTCATAGAGATTCGGGTCGGCGTACTTGACCAGCGTAGGCGCAACCCGAACTTCGCGCAGGAGTTCACGCTCGGCCCGCTCCGCAATTTCAGGCGACACGGCGCGAATCTCGGCCACCAGCGCCCGCAGCGATTCCTCGTTGACGTTGTATGCGGGGGAAAGGGCGGCTTGTTTCAGCAGCGCTCCCAGATCGCGGACTTCTTTATGCGGCTGCGAGAGCAGGTGCGCGACCTGGGTTTCCAGCGTGCGGGCGCTGACAATCTCCCCGAGTGAAGTGTTGGTCGAGAGCGGCAACAGGTAGCGCGAGATGTCGAAGGCGCGGGCGCGCAGCGTGCGCTCATAGGCGTCGGGCTTCATCTCCGCGGGCCGGGGAGTGATGCTGGCAAGATACTCGAATGTCCCCTGCGAAACTTTCTCGTAGGTTGAGAACAAGCACTCGATGGTCTCGCGATAGAGCGCCGCAGGCGCGATGTCCGGCGTGACTCCTTCATTTTGAAAAGCGGGCGTGTAGTAGCCGCTCTTTCGGAAGTCCTGATAGCGGGTCGAGCGCTCCTGGCCGTCCCAGCGCTGCTCGTCGGCAACCACGATGGCGGCGAGGATGGAGAGCCTCTCGATGGCGAGCGCGATGTGGGCCAGGTCGGCGATGGAGCGGTGCCCGTACTGGAAGTAGAAGGTGTTGAGAAATTTCTCCGCCTTCTGCGCGGTAATCTCCTTCAGCGACTCCTTCATCGAGAGCGAGGAGCGCGAATACTTGGCCATGGCGTAGGCCTGGATCTCGGGCTCAACCCCATACACGGCAAATACCTCTACGGAGGCGGCAGGGGCCTGAGTGGGATCGGGAGGCGCGGTCACAGGCTCGGGCGAGGTCACTTGAGACATGGGAGTGCAAGAATTTTAATTGTCCCGGGAGCAGGGCGCAAGCTTTTGTAAAAGGGTGAAGTGTTTCACGTGAAACACTGTACTTACTGTATTGTGTGTATATCTCTCCGGATTGCATGCATAATCTTAGACTTGCACACGGAAAACTGACCACCAATGGCGGCCATTGCCGCTACCAACGGGTTTGTAAATCTGAGAGATCCCTTCCCGTCCCTTGAAAGAATCGGGCCTTCCCGCAAGCTTGCAGAGGCGGTCCATTCCTGAAATCGACTCGAATTAGTCGTAGAATACCTTCTGCCAAATGGGTTGGGGCCACACTTATGACTTCGGCTGACCGGCAGATTGATCTGCTGCACGCGACGCTCCCTGAGCACATCGAACAAGCTCGCAGCCTCTTCCTCGAATATGGCGACTCGCTGGGCTTCAGCCTGTGTTTCCAGAGTTTCGACGAAGAGGTGAAAAGCCTCCCTGGAGCTTACGGCCCTCCGCATGGCGTATTGCTGCTGGCGCGCTGTGGAGACCACGCCTCCGGATGCATTGCTTTGCGCAAGCTGGGCGACGGCATTTGCGAGATGAAGCGGCTGTATGTTCGGCCTGCCGATCGCGGCCGGGGGCTGGGACGGATCCTGGTGGGACGGCTGATCGTGGAGGCGCGCGCCATCGGTTACGAGCTCATGCGCCTGGATACCATCGAATCGGCGATGAAGGATGCGGTCGCCCTCTATCGGCGGATGGGCTTCCGGGATATTGCTCCGTATTCCTCAATCCCTATCGAAAGCGCGCTTTGGATGGAGCTACGGCTTTAGCGGGCCTTTGGCAGCGTTCGCGGCGGCGGGCTTGAGCGCTGCCGGGGACGGTTGCGCCGTCTGCACTGCGGCTGAGACGGCGGCCGGGGTCTTGACCGGCGTCGGGGCTTGCGCCCCAGTCTGCGCCAGAGGTCCTTCCGGCAGGGCGCGGCCGAGGATGACGATATCGACGCGGCGGTTCATGCCTCGGCCTTCGGCGGTGAGGTTGGTGGTGACCGGATGATACTCGGCGTATCCGGCAGCGCTGAGACGGTCGGGACTGAACCCGTCCCGGACGATGAGCAGCCGCACAATTTCGGTGGCCCGCGAGGTGGAGAGTTCCCAGTTCGAGGGAAACTGCGCGGTGTGAATGGGGGCGTTATCGGTGTGGCCTTCGATGCGCAAACGATAGTCGCGCTGGCGGAGCATGGCGGCGATGCGGTCGAAAGCCGCCTCCGACGCCGCCTTCATGCGGGCCGATCCGCTCTCGAAAAAACCCACTTCGCGCAAGCTGATGACTAAGCCGTCGGGCTCGCGGCGCATGGCGATTTCCTGACGATTGATTTCCTCGGAGAGCGCGGTTTCCAGTTCCTTCTGCAGGCGGGCCAGATCGCCATTTTCCACGTTGGTGCCCAACGAACGATCGGGGTGGGATGCGATGCGCCCAAGGCTCGCCGTACGCTCCGAGTTTTCGATGGCTTGCGCGGGGCTGAAGGGCATCGGGTCGTTGGCGTCAATCGGCACTTCCGTTGTTGAGGCCTGAAACACTCCCATCTCCTGGAACGCCACTTGAATCGCCAAAGCCAGTCTCCCAACTTTTCTTTTGTCGACTTGCGACGAGGCATAGAGCACGACGAAAAAAGCGAACAGAAGGGTGATGAAATCGGCATAGGAAACCAGCCAGCGGTCGTGATTGGCGTGGCCGGGGGCGCGTTTGCGGCGGCTCATAGCTTGGACCCGCCAGCGTCGGACTCGTCAGAGACGTCGGGCTCGTGCGCCCGGGTGACGAAGCCCTGCAGCTTCGTTTCCAGGATGCGGGGGTTCATCCCCTCGAGGATGGAAACGACACCCTCGATCGTCATTTCGCGGATGATTTGCTCGTCGCGGATGCGGATTTTCAATTTTCCGGAGGCCGGCAGCAAGATCAGGTTGGCGGCGCCGACTCCGTAGAGGGTAGCCACGAAGGCGACAGCAATGCCTTTTCCAACTTCATCGATTTTGTCCAGGTGCTGCATCACCTGGATCAGTCCGAGCACCGCCCCGATGATGCCGATGGTAGGAGAGAATCCGCCGGCCGATTCGAAGAGCTGGGGGATCTTCTCTTCCTGTTCCTCTTTGTTGTCGAGTTCGAGTTCCATGATCTTCCGGAGTTCCTGCGGTTCGGTGCCGTCGACGGCCAGCATGAGGGCGCGGCGCAGGAAGGGTTCGCGGATGTTGGGAAGTTCCTTGTCGAGCGAGATGATGCCTTCGCGCCGCGCCTGATTGGCGTACTTGACCAGCAGTTCGATGGTCGAGTGCGCCGTGTTGGCGGGCTCGATGAACACCTGCGCCAGCCGCCGGAACGCACTGAGCGCCACCGGCAAGGGATACTGAATCAGGACTGCGCCCAGCGTGCCGCCGAAAACGATCATGGCGGCAGTCGGTTGCAGTACCTGGCCGAGATTTCCGCCCTCCAGCATCAAGCCCAGCAAGATGCCGCCGAGGGCGAGCACCAGACCGCCGAGGGTTGCCTTGTCCACGAGGGCTCCTATTCCTCGCCCGCCGGTTGGCCCTTGCCCTCGGCATTGCCATTGGCGTTGGCGCTCACGACGGGTGGCAGGGCGGAACGGTTGTCCGACAGCGGCATGATCCCTTGCAGAACCGAGCGGCGGAATTCCACGACCCGGTCGAGGACGTCCTGAGCCCTTTCGCGGACGACAATCTTGTCGCCATTCACCAGCGTGATCACCGTATCGGGCGCCTGTTCGACGAACTTGATCAGATCGGAATTGACCACCAGAGGGTGGTTGTTGAGGCGGGTGAGCTGGATCATGTAAGGCTCCTGGACGGTTGAAGGCCCGCCTCTTAACAAAGCTTCATTCATGAAGATCGGCAGAAACGACGGCGGTGGGGAGAGATGCCCCGAAACGAGGCGTGTTACCTAAGGGCTATGCCGTTCGGCACTTGTGAAAATAAAGCCGGGACGCGGCCCGCCGATGATGGTGAGTGAACGCAATTGGGTTCCGCAGGACAAACGGAACGACTCCGGGAAGGTTTCGGGGACGGCTCCCAGGATCGGAACCAACAAGGAGCAATTTAATGGCACTCAGCATTCTGAATAACATTGCTGCTATCGCTGCGGAAAACCAGTTGAACATCACCAGCGGCAAACTTACTTCCACGCTGGAACAGTTGTCCTCAGGATCGCGCATTAACAGTGGCGCCGACGATCCGGCAGGTCTGGCCATCGCCAACGGCTTGCAAGCGAACGTCGCGGCGCTGACACAATCCTCGAGCAATGCGACCGATGGCGTCGGCGAACTGCAGGTAGCGGATGGAGCGCTCTCCCAGGTCACCACGCTGCTTGACCGCGCGGTTACGCTGGCTACTGAATCCGCCACCGGCACCGTATCCGATCCGCAACGCATCGCGCTGAACACCGAATATCAATCGATCAAGGCGGAAATCGACAGTATCGGTTCGACCACCAACTTCAACGGCGGCCAGGTGTTCACCAATAACACCCTGAATATCTTCCTTAGTGACGGCAGCACCGCCGGCAGCAGCACCATCGGCGTCTCCACTGGTTTATTGTCTTCCACCCAGCTGACCTTAGGTGGAACCCCAGCTTCGGCCACGTTGGGCGAGGCGGTGGCATCGAGCGCGGCTGCGGCTACGGACATTCTGACCGGAGGAACCTTCGTCGGATCGACACAGGCGAACAGCTTGCTGACCGCCAGCACACAGTTCAACGCCCTCACCAACGCATCGGCCACCTTTACTCCTGGCGCCATCACCCTGGCCACGGAAGCCACCCAGGTATTGACGGGGGCCACGACGTTGGCCGGTTCCACAAAAGGCACCAGCGTCAACACATTTAACGCCACCGCGGTCGGTAACGGCGACACTGTTGCGGTTGGCGGCACAACCTATACTTTCAAGACCGCCCTCACCGGCGCCGCCAATGAAGTTCTGATCGGCGTTACCGGCGACACCACCGCCCTGGCGAATCTTCAAAAGGCGATCAACCTCACGGGGGTTGCAGGAACCGACTACGGCGTCGGGACCGTGGTAAACGCCAACGTCGTCGCATCCGGCGCTTCGGCCACCAACCTCACGATCACGACCAAGCTGAATGGTGCCGCCGCCCCCGCGTTCACCTTTACCAACGTATCCGCGAACGGCGCCGCCGAAACCCAGGTACAGACTGCTGGCTCGACGGGCAGTTCGGTGTCGGTTGGAGGCAAGACCTACCAATTCGTTAACGCCTTCAGCACGAATGCTGGCGGCACGGCAAATGAGGTCCTGTACACCGGTACGGTTGCTACCGACCTTACCCATCTTGAGGAAGCGGTCAACGCCGGAGCCAATATCGGCACGGACTACAGCACTGGAACGACCGCCAATGCCAACGTCACCGCGAGCGCGCCCGGAGCTACTCTAACCTTTACCGCCAACACGAACGGTAGCGCAGCCACCATTGGCGCGACCATCTCTGCCGGCACGGGATCGGGTGGATCCGTTGCGACACAAACCAATGGCATTGCCGGAAGCACGGTGATTGTCGGCAACCAGACCTATACCTTTGTGACCAACCTGGCGACCGCTCCTGCGGTGGCAAATGAAATCAAGGGGAGCGTCACCCTGGCAACCAATCTTACCAACCTGGTGGATGCGATCACCTTTACCGCGCCCAACACGGGTCTGTATAGCACGGCAAATAGCGTGGCCAATACATTTGCCTCGGCGACTACGAACGGGACCACCATCACCTTAACCTCCCTGACCGCTGGCGTCGGCAACGGCAGCACGACGGGCAACTCTACCGGAGTGTCGGGCACGGCCGGCGTTTTCACCAACGCGGCCGCCGTCGCCACTAACGATTTGGCTGGAGGCACCGCTGCCAGTACGGTAACCATCGGCGGCCAGGCTTACACCTTCGTGAGCGCGGCCCAGTTGGGAACGGCCTCGCCCTATTCCGTGCTGATCGGGAGTGGCGGCTCCACTGCGGCGAATATTCTAGCCAGCCTGCAGAATCTGGCGGATGCGGTGAATGCCGCGGGCGTCGCCGGCGTCAACTATTCGTCGGCTGCGGCGAACACTCTGGCTACGGCATCGACAGCACCGGTGGCGGGCAGTGGGAATACGTCTACGCTTGCCTTCACGGCACAGGTCAATGGCCTGGGCACGGTCGGCGCGGGCACAGGCAACTTCACCGCTTCGACGACAACCGGTACCGCCAACGGCTTCGCCGCTACCACCTTCCAAAACGGCAGCACCGGCGATAGTTTGACCGTCGGTGGGCAGACCTATAACTTCGTGACCGCGCTCAGCTCCAACTCCGGGGGCACGGCGAACGAGGTGGTCGCGGGCACTTCGGTGGCTACCGATCTGACCAATCTGCAGGATGCGGTCAACAACAACGGCACCGGTCAGGGAACGACCACCTATAGCACCGGAACCGCAACCAATGTCGCCGTCCATGTCACCGGTGCGACCAGCACCACCGACACCTTCGCGGCATTAAGCACCGGGACAGCCGGCAACAGCATCACCACGGCCATCAGCGGCGGCATTGGCGCCTTCGCTACCACCAACTTCGCTGGAGGTTCCAGCCTGGTATCGGTTGGTGGACCTGCCGTCGCAGGCGACACGGTCACGGTAGGCACGAAACAGTACACCTTCGTGAATGCCATCAACGCCAACTCGGCAGCCAACTCGGTGCTGGTGGGCGCGGGAACGGGGGCGGCCTCGGAAACTGCCAGTCTTACCAACCTGGCGGCTGCCGTCAATGGCGCTACCGGCGCGGGTTCTATTTATGGGCTCGGCACCACCGCCAACGCTTCAGCATCGGCAGCCTTGGTGGCCAATCCAACCAGCGGTCCGGTCAATCAGATCCTGTTCACGGCTCTGACGGGCGGCGCTGGCACGCTAGCCGCGGGAACGGGCAACTTTATCGCTTCCACGTCCACCGGCGGAGACAACACGTTCTCCGGCCTATTGTTTACTGGAGGCGGCGCAAGCACCAACGATCTGCTCACCAGCGCGGATGCAACCGCCGCCTTGACTCAAATCGACGCGGCCGTTGCTACCGTCGCTCAACTGCGCGGCACCATCGGCGCTACCGTCAACCGCTTGCAGTCGGCTTCCTCGGTCATCAACAACCAGACCCAGAACCTGACTTCGGCGGAAAACGATGTGACGGCGGCGGACATTCCAACCACTGTGGCCAAGCTTTCGCAGTTCTCGATTCTGGAGCAGACCGGTATTTCCGCTCTGGCCCAGGCGAACCAGCAGAACCAATTGGTTCTAAAACTGTTGCAATAAGTTAAGCGCTTTTAAACAAGGGAGGCGGCCAACCAGCCGCCTCCTTTGAATAAAATCCGGAGTAGTGCGCGGAGTCTGACATGAGCATCGCACCGGTACCAAGTTTCCCACCCGTCAATCGAGAGCCGGCCGATGTGCGTCCAATCCATATCGCAGCCGTACCAGAGCCGGCGCACCCCGTTTCGGTAACTTTGCCAATACAAGAAAAATCCGCTCCCCCAAATGGCTCCTCCACCTATGAACTGCCGGAAGATGTTGTCGAAGTGCACCAGGATCCTGATATTAAGAACCAGGTAATCGTCCAGTTCCTGGACAAGGCCAAAAACGTGGTCCTGCAGGTCCCCAGCAGCGAGGAACTTAGCGTGGAGCGAGGGATCGCCCAGGATGTTCAAGAGGCGGCGAAACTGCGTGTCAGCGAGGCCACGGCGGCAGCGGTAAGCGAAGCGGGGAAAACTCATGGGCATTAGCTTCAACGCGGCGAGTCTGTTGAATGGGAACGGGATTAATGTGTCGTCCATTGTGTCCGAGATCCAAGCGGCCCAGAGCGGGCAAGTGACTGCGTGGAAGGCGGACCAGACCACGCTGCAAAAACAGGCGACCACCATCACCAACATCAATACGGATTTGTCCACTCTCACCACGGCCGTACAGGGGCTTGCCGACCCGACGGGCGCGCTGACCGGGCTCACCGCAACCTCATCAGAGTCGGCAGTTCTCACGGCCACGGTGCAGGCGGGAGCCACGGCGGCTAGCTACACCGTGGTGGTGTCCAGCCTGGCAACCACGGGTACGCTCTATACCGCCGCGATCGCCAACGCCACCACGTCGATTTTGCCCAATGGCCAAACCTCCGGCGATCTTAAAGTACAAATCGGAGGGTCGGGCGGCATAACGGCTGACATTGCGATTGCTGCGGGCAGTAATGACACCCTGACCACGCTGGCCAACTCCATCAATACGCAGAGCGCCCAGAACAAGTGGGGGATCACTGCCAGCGTGGTGACCGATGCCAGCGGCTCGCGCCTCGCAGTCTACAGCCAGGCCAGTGGCAGTCCGGGGGCCCTGGCGCTGGGCGCCACCAACACCACGAATTTGACCTTTGAGCCGCCGGTCGGTGGAACCGACAGCCTGTTCACCATCAATGGAATCCCCTATGCCACCACGAACAACACCGTGACCGAGGCCATCCCCAACCTGACCCTGAATTTACAGAGCGCCGACTCGGGGCTGCCGGTGCAGGTCACCGTGGGTCCGAATACGCCCGGCATCACCTCCGCGGTCACTAATTTTGTCAACGCTTACAATACTGTCGTCAGCGACATCAACAGCCAGTTTGCCTTTGACCCCGGCGCCAAAACGCAAGGAACATTGGGAGCGGACAACTCCCTGCGCATTTTGCAGTCCAGCCTGCTGGCCGACGCAGCCTACTCGACCACCGATCCGACTGCCGTGAGCAGCGGTTTGACCAACCTGGCGGCGCTCGGCATCGACCTGAACAACGATGGCACTCTGACCATCAACCCGGTCGCGACCGATACTCATCCCTCGTTCAGCCACGAACTCGCCACCAACCCCAGTGGAGTACAGAATTTCTTCCAGAATTCGAGCTTGACCGGTTTTGCCAACAAGTTCAACACCGACCTCAGCAACCTGACCGCCCCTGGAACCGGTGTTTTGGGCGAGGACCTCAAGGCGAACCAGAGCCAGCAGAGCGCTCTTACCAGCGAAATCTCCAATTTTCAGACTCAACTGGCGGCCCAGCAGGTCCAGTTGGATCTGGTGTTCAACGCCGTCAATGCAGCGCTGCAGCAGTATCCTTTCACGCTGTTCGAAATCAACACGGTGCTGGGATCGATTACCTCTGCCGGCGCAACCACAAACACCAGCCCAACCAACAATACGAATACGACCCCAACTTCCGGGAACCCCACCGGTTAAATCGAAAGGCATACCGTCATGAATATCCGGCAGTCGTATCGCGAAGCAGCGACCCGGGGTGCAAACCCCATCGTCCTGGTCGTGCGGCTTTACGAACAGATGATCGAGGATATGCGGCAGGTGGCCATGGCCATCGAGCACAACGACATCGAATTGCGGAGCAATCGCATCAAACACGCGATTCTGGTGATCGGGCACTTGCAGTCCTCGCTCGACTTCGAGCGCGGCGGCAAGGTCGCCCGCGATCTCGACAATTTTTACGATGCGCTGCGCCAGAATGTGGTGTGGGTGCAATTTCATCCTTCGAAACGCGCAGCATCTCAGGTCATCACCGACTTGCTCGCGGTGCGCGAAGCATGGATCCAGGTGGAGCAAGCTGAGAATCCATCCGGGAGGACGGCTGCCCGGCCAGTTGCTTACGTTCCCGCGGGCCCCGATTCCGAGGTTGTGCACATGGACTGGAAGGGATAATGCCCCCCGACGCGCTCGAGACCTTGCGCCAGGTGAACGCAAGTCTACGCTCCGCGCTGGTTCGCCTGCGGCCCGAGCGGCGTCACTGTTCGACCATCAAACCGCAAGACTTCTCGGACATACTCACCCAGCTTCTGCGGGCGGCGGAGTGCCTGCCAGTGCCCCCACCTTCGGAAGCAGACGCAGCCCTCGAAAGAGAATCGCTGGAATACCGCAGCAACCTGGAACAACTCAAGCGGTTTCTGCCTGACGTGCACGTGCGTCTGCTGGCGGAAAAGTCGAGGCTGGAAGCCGCGCGCAACCACCTAGCCGCCGCATCGTCCTGGCATCAAGCCAACAGCCGGACACTTTGAAGGTCGCTGGACCTCAGGCGGCCAGGCTATAGCCGCTGTCGGCTTGGGCGAGGATGCGCATCATTTCGTGGAAGGTCGCAATCTCAAAGTTCAGCATGCAGCGGTTTTGCGCCAGCCCCTCCATCACCGACGGAGAGGGAGAAAACAGTTTCAAGCTGATGCCGCGTTGACGGGCCCAGCGTTCGAGAAACACCAGCATCCCCAAGCCACCACCGCCGATGGCTTGGATCTCGGAAAGGTCCAACGCAATGATGTGGGCATTGGCTTGGGCCTGGACCACATCGCGCAGTCGAAAGACGGCGTCGCTATGGATGATCCTGCCTTTACACTCAACCACCGCCAGATCGTGCAGGTTCTCGACATGTAGGGCCAGCATAGAATTCTCCTCCGTACCGACTCAAGTCATCCCGCTCTCCCTATGCTGAATGGCAAGAGAGTTGCCAAACAATGATCTGCCTTATTTTTCAGCTTGATACATAAAAACGGAGGGGCTGAAATCGGGAATTTTCGGGAGGACGTCCGGTAATGTATACCCAGGCAGATTACGGCGGTAAGCAGAGAAATTTCTAGCCATTTGCACCTGAATATGTACAATTTAGATGCGTCTGATCTTTGCGGCTGTTCAGCAGTACCCTGCTCTAAAGCGTGACCTGCCTGAGCGTGATCTGCCTGCAATATCCTGCGAGTTCCAGCGCATACTTCAACAAAAGGAACACAGCTACATCATGGAGACAGGAACAGTAAAGTGGTTTAACGATGCCAAGGGCTATGGTTTTATCAGCCGCCAGAATGGCGAGGACGTATTCGTGCACTTCTCCGCCATCCAGGCAAACGGG
>Ga0209698_10000781_pt1 | contig 36584 bp, 26 predicted proteins | sample LitLauG_LLR_2012_FD_187203 | JGI IMG/M metagenome (GOLD analysis project Ga0209698, IMG submission 187203) | Freshwater sediment microbial communities from Pennsylvania, USA - Little Laurel Run_MetaG_LLR_2012 (SPAdes) (version 2) | ecosystem: Environmental > Aquatic > Freshwater > Creek >... | reverse complement strand
GCATGTCTACGTCGAAAAACCCTGCAGCCACAATCCAGCTGAAGGAGAAATGCTCGTCCAGGCGCAGCAGAAGTATAGGAAGCTCGCGCAGATGGGCAATCAGCAGCGCTCCTCCCCGCACACCATCGAGATCGTCGATAAAATTCACGGAGGCATCATCGGAAAGCCGTACCTCGCGAAAGCCTGGTACAGCAATGTGCGGAAGTCCATCGGCACCGGCAAGGAAATCCCCGTGCCTGCGCAGCTCGATTGGGACTTGTGGCAAGGCCCCGCGCCTCGCCGCCCCTACACGAATAACATCCATCCTTATAACTGGCACTGGTTCCGAAACTACGGCACCGGCGAAACACTCAACAACGGCACCCACGAAGTCGATGTCTGCCGCTGGGCCCTTGGCGTCGATTATCCCATGCGCGTCACTTCCTCCGGCGGCAGATACCATTTCAAGGACGACTGGCAGTTTTATGACACGCTGGTCACCAGCTTCGAGTACGAAGACAAAATGTTGTCGTGGGAAGGGAAGAGCTGCCAGGGAATGAAGTTTTACGGCCGCGACCGCGGTTCAGCCATCATGGGGACCAGTGGCACGGTGGTGGTCGATCGCGACGGCTACGAAATATACGATCTCTATGGCAAGAAGACCGGCGAATTCAAGGTTGGCAGCAAGACCTCATCTTACGACCTCCTCGGCGCCGATTCCATGACTGACGCGCACTTCACTAACTTCATCGCTGGAATCCGCAACGGCGAAAAACTCAAAGCCCCTGTCTCCGCCGGCAACATCGCCGTCACCATGCTGCATCTTTCCAACATCGCCTGGGAAGTCAACCGCGAGTTGCATCTCGAAACGCACGACGGGCGGATCCAGAACGACTCCGAGGCCATGAAGATGTGGGGCCGCGACTACGAGAAAGGCTGGGCGCCCCATGTCTAATCTTCCACAGTACGATCCGAGTGATGAGCCGTTCATGATGAGCACACTCTCCCGCCGCAATTTCGTGCGCTCCGGCGCGCTCTCTGCCGGGGCATTCGCAGCTTCAAGCAATCTCTTCGCGCTCGCTCCGGGACAGCCATCACCCGACGAAGCCCCCGCCATTCGCTTAGGCTTGGCCACCTACACAATGCGCAACTTCAACCGCGCCCAAATGATTGCCTTCCTGAAGCAACTCAACGTCCGCGCGCTCAATTGCAAGGACGTCAAGGATCATCTCCCTGCGGACGCGCAGCAGGAAGCCGCTGCGCTTGCGGACTATGCCACCGCGGGCATCGCGCTGCACGCTGCCGGAACCATCTATTTCGACAAAGATGAAGATGCCGACATCCGCGCCAAATTTGAATACTGCAAACGCGCAGGAATTACCGTCATCGTCGCCGGCGATCCTGCGCCAACCACTCTTCCGCGAATCGAAAAGTTCGTAAAGGAATACGACATCCGCATCGCCATCCACAATCACGGCCCGGAAGATAAGTTGTGGCCCTCGCCGCTCGATGTCTTGAAAGCCGTAAAAAATTTAGATCCGCGCATCGGCTGCTGCATCGATGTCGGCCACACCGTTCGCGCCGGCACCGATGTCGTTCAGGCTATCCGCGAAGCTGGCCCGCGGCTCCATAACGTCCATATGAAGGACCTCACCAATTTCCAGGACAAAGAAAGCCAGGTCGCCGTGGGCGACGGCCTTATGCCTATCCGCCGCATCTTTGAAGCCTTGATTGCACAGAAGTACAAAGGCTTCGTCGATCTTGAATACGAAATTCATCCCGACGATCCCATGCCCGGCGTAATCGCCAGCTTCGCCTATATGCGCGGTGTCCTGGCCGGCCTCCGGATTTGCACCGCGGGCAATTGCTAGAGCGATTGTTTGGCGAAATGACTGCACTGCAGGCTCCGAAATATGCGCGCACACACAAGAACGAGAATCTTCTTTTTGGCAGCGGGTTTGGGGTTATCAACCTCAGCCCTTGCCGATAATCCGGTGAGCACCGTCAAAAAAGCGGTGGAGCGGAGCACGCTGAATCAGCCTGGCACGAAGCCGTTTCATTTGAAAGCCGTGCTGACTCCCAGTCTTGATAGGGACCGTGGATCGAACCGGACGGGAGAGGTGGAGATTTGGTGGGTTTCCCCGACGCAATGGAGGCGAGATGTCCGCTCCCCGGAATTTCACCAAGTCGCCATAGTGAACGGGCAGCGGGAGTGGCAGAAAAATGAAGGAGACTACTTCCCTGAATGGCTCCGTGAAATAGCCGTGGCCTTGATCGAACCTATACCCTCCTTGGACCAGGTACTGCAACAAGTGAAAGATGGGGAAGTGCGACGACTCGCGGGGAACACTTACTTTAGTTGGACGATGATGAGCACGGACGGAAACGTGGAGAAAGGGATGGGTGCCGGGATCTCCGTCTCCGACAAAACGGGCCGGCTGTTTTACGGAAACGGATTGGGGTGGGGTGGCCTATATAAGGACTACGCCAGCTTTCACGGCCGCATGGTAGCGCGAACGGTTGGCGGCGGATCTCCCGAAGTAACGGCGAAGGTCACCACACTGGAAGATCTGCGCACTGTTCCGCCTGACCTTTTTGACGCTGGCGCAGGCGGCGGCGATCCATCGCTGTTGCGAACCGTCCTGGTGGATGAGAAATCGTTGCGAATCAATCTGCTGCCCGGAGAGCCGGTAGTGTGGCCTGCCCTCAAGGATGGTCCCCTCGAGGGAGTGATCACCACCAAGATCGTTGTCGACCGAATGGGGAAAGTGCGGGAACTCGGATCGATCCTCTCCGATAATCCAGGTCTAAGCGAAACAGCCGGCAAGACCATCGCGTCGCTGCAGTTCAATCCCTATCTGCAAGATGGCGTGGCGGTCCAGGTGGTGTCGCGAATTACCATGACCTTCAAGACCGTTCGGCCGGCGGGAATGGAGACGTTCGATAGCGCTCGCAATTACTTTGAACGCGGGAGGCAAGTTTCCTTTCTTGCGGCAGGGACCGGGCCTGCATACGTGCTGAATGCAACCTTCCAGGCAAGATTGACCTCCGGGAGCGTCGAAGACGGCAAGTATGTGGACACCTGGAAGAGCGATGGCGAGTGGCGTAGAGAAGCGACGATAGGGAAGAGCCGGTTGGTGCGAGCCAGGCACGGTGAAACGCGCTACCTCTTGGCAGAAGGCCCGGATGCCGGGGTTTTGCGAATGGTTCTGAAGGCGATGGAGCCGATTCCCACCATCGACACTTTTATCGAGTCCGATTGGAGGATCAAGCGGGACACCGTCGATGGAATGAAAACTATTCGCGTGCTTGCCGGATATGAAAGTCCTGATGGCACATTGGATCCGGAACATGCGCGCGGCTACTGGTTTGATGACAGCGGCAAGCTAGTGAAAACATTTTTTGCGGGAAATGAGACGCGAAGGCTGGAATTCCAGGAGTTTGGCGGCGTGCAAATCGCCCACAAGATCACGGTGCTGCGCGAGCACTCGCTGGGAATGTTGATTCGCGTCACCGACATTTCCCCGGCGGGAACTCTACCCTCGGACATCTTTGACTTGCCCCGCCATAAGTGGACGCGGGCCTTCACCGACGAAGTTCGCTAGATGGATCAGCAGCAAACCGAGTGGCCGGGCCGCTCCATTCGGAAGAACATGGAGTCAAGCTCGGCCACTCGTGCTACGCTGATTTGTTAGAATAGTGGCTTAAGCCCGCCGAAGACGTGGCTGAGTCCAACGGGATTCAGACCGTTCTGATGGCAAGAGAAGCAATTCGAAACGCCCTGCTGGTACGTCTCCATGGTAGTGTTCGCCAAACGATTGGTGCCGACGCCGGGAATTGCCCCCGACGGCGGACTTCCGAACGGCGTCCACGTTGCTCCCGACATCGTGTAATTGCCGCGAACATCGCCGCTGGTCATCATTCCGAGAACATGGGAGTTCATCGAAATGACCTCGGTGTTGGAGAAGGTCTGAGTGCCGTCCATTCCCCAAGGCTCCGATCGAAGCGTATCGCTTGGGCTGATTTGAAAAGTTCCTGTCGACGAGCCCGGCGTGCAACTTGGATCCGTCGGCAGGCACGCGCCTAAGATGTCATTGCTGGGTGTACCCGCAAAAGACATGTGCACGACATTGAACGGCCCGCTCGAGCCATTGCCCGCGAACAGCCAATTTCCGGAATTATTTTGCGTCACCGTCTGCGTTCCGCCGGTCGATGTATAGGAGTAGGTGGCCACCGGCGTGTTGCCGATGTGCTCAAAGGTGGCCCACACCATTTCCGGATGCCCTGCTGTGCTGCCGACCACATGCATTCCCACCAAGGCCAATTGTACAGTTTGTTGCCCCGTCTGCGTCCAGGTGAACTTATTGCTTTGGTCATACGTCGGGATCGTCGCTGTCATTGTGATGTAGCTGCTCACGTTGGGCAGCCCGGCTGCGAGTACCCACGATGACTTCACTTCCACGGCCAGGGCGTTGGGGTCGGGGAATGGTGGAGATCCCTTGCCGTGCGCGGTAGCAAAAGCGATGGTGTTGTTCAAATCGGCGAGCGTTGTCGGGAATTGGTTTGGCGTGGTGGTCGTAATCGCGCCATCCTTGACTCCTGTAAGAAAGTAGGCATAAACGTCGTTGACCATTGTCGCGTAGTAGACCAGCGAGCCGTTGGCCGTGGTTTGGGCTTCGAGCACGCCGCTGTCAGCCTGACCTTGTTCCACATCAATCACCGCGAGAGACGGGTCGATGAAGATCGGAAGGCCATCGATCAAAAATTTCTGCAAGATGGCCGCATTGTTCACTGGTTTCAATTCGCTGGGCGGGGTAGCGCTTCCCATGTGCTGCGCTTCGATGACCTTGCCTTCCGTGTCCAACAAGACGGCGCGTCCCTTTTCAAAGCGGGCGTGTCCGATCTGCACCGATTTGCCAGAAGGGTCACGCACCAACGGTTGTAGCTTCGCGTCCGGGGGCCTGAATTCGACAAGATTTCCGGAGATGTCCCTGATCACCGGCAGGCCGTGTGGACCGTGCTGCGCGGCCCGCAATGGGAAAGCATGGATCAAGCCCGCCGTGTGCGCCAGGAACGTGCGCTTGTCGCTCGCATCGGGGGGCGAAACGTCAAAAAAGGCTGGTGAATCAAAAATATGAGCGCCTCCACCGTAAGCCGAGGGGGCCGGCGAATTCAGCCACATGAACATTTGCTCAGACCAGGCATAGAAGCCGCAATCGGGGACGAGGTTGTTGAGGCTGTTTGCGGGATTTACTACCCCGTTCAGCGAGACGCTTCCGGATTGGAACCAAGCCGCAAACGTCGCGGCGGACAGCGGGCACGCGTCTTGTGCATCCGTTGGCACAGGAGGAGGTGTCGGCGGTGACGGCGGACAGCCGGAAACGAGGACAAGCATTACCAGCCCTGTCGCCAGTGTCAGCGTGAGTCCAGCATTTTTGCGAAAACGGAAAGACTTCCAAACTCCCCGAAACGTCCATTTCGTTCGAACCAGGCCTGCGTTTAATGTGTCTTCATCACGTGATGGTGCTGCTTTGCAGGAAGGTCGTACTCGAATCGGTACTCGCATAGATTCGCCTCTCTAATCTGTGGCGAATTCGCTGCTCCCGTTCCTGGATCTTGCTGATTCATGCTGCACAAGTTTGATGGGCACCGTGAATTCGCGGGGCGGGGAGATGGCCCAGTTCCGGGTCGGGGGTTGCGATTCACCCTTATGCGAGTAGTGAGGGAAAGGGGCGAATCATTTCATTCGAATCGCAGAAACTATCCAAGGACGCAGCGAACTGCTGGGGTTCATTTTGCCTAGGGTTTGGTTTTCTGCTGCTTCTCGGCGGCTTCGATGATCTTGCGGAATTCGGTGACAGCGGGTACGTCCGGCGAACGCAGAGCGTTCTTGCCGTAATAGTGCCAGACGGGCGGCCCATCCGGGTGAAGACCAACGCTGCCTTCATAAACGACAAACATGTCGTCGGGGGGCGCCGCTTCCATTTGTGGATGAGGTTTGTTGTCCTGCGGGGAGCCTTGTTGGGCGTCCGGTGGGCGCCCTATTTGCGTACCAATTCGAATGTTGCTATCGGTCTGTTGCACAATCACTGGGCGATCATTTTTGGGCTCACCGCCAATCGTGGGCTCCATTACTTTTCCGGAGCCTTTGCGGACGGTGATCACCAGATCGGCAGGCATCCCGGGTACCACGGGAGCGAACCGGCCCCATTTCATCAGTGCCTTCTCAACATCGTCTTGCGCTGTTTTGTTGGCCTGAGGAGCGGTCATGGATGTGCCCGATTCCGGATCGATAATCACGAGGACAGTGCGGGCCTTAAGAACATAAGCGGGCAGCAAATCTTTTTTCTTGGGGCCCGCGATGGCCAGCGACGCGATTAATACCATCATCAGAGTCAGCACGCGTACGCGATCGAACATGACATCCTCCACGCGGCAAACACACCCGAGCATTGTAGTCCGCGGCCACAGAGATGAATAGTCCGTCCTTCATGGGGTCTTCGTGCAGTGCCTCGGTCGGTCGGCAAGCCGGACATGTCCGGTTAGCCGTGTATCAAGCTAGCACTTAGAACATCTCAGGAATGTAGAGGACCTTAAGCAGCTTGCTATCAGTACGTAAAGTACAAGGTTGCCACCATTGCGCAGGGCGCCAAACGAGGCAGCACCGCTATCCACTGGGCGAGGCGGCTATTTTTCGACCATCACGTTTACGGGCACTACCACGTTGAAGTTGCCCGCCACAGCTTTAACGCTAACTGCGTACACACCGACTGGGGTGTCGTTGGAGCTACTGCTGCTGCTGCTGCACCCAGACATGCCTCCCAGCACCACCGCAAATAGGAAGCCCGCAGCATACAAGAGCCGCGGCCGCGCTCGATTCTGCTGCTCCAACTGACATGCCATCAACATTGCGAGCAGCGCGCCGAAGCAGAACAGGGTTAGCGGCCAGGGCCTAGGCCAGCTGCGAGGCTGAGGAACCATTAGAGTCTTACAATCGCCGCACGTTGTGACGATGGTGACAGACACCGTGTACACGCCCGTCTGGCCCATCTGAGTGATCGCGAGAGTACATTTGCCACGTGGCACGCAAGCGACCACGTCGGCGACGATTGGCACGGCGTTGGCATTGCCAGCAACACAGACCGTGAACGAGTAGGTTATCGTCGCTCCCTGTTTGACTGTCTGTTCAGGAATGCTGGGGCCGCATGCAAAAATCTCCACAACGCTCTCGTTAACAGTGCCCATGCTCCCGGCAAAAGAATTTGTGTCCGGAGTGTACGTTGCCGTCAGCGTGGCGCTCCCGGATGCTGGCAACGTTGCAATCGTCAATGTGCACGAACCTCCGCCGTTAGAGGCCGAAGTCAGAACCACCGGCGACTGCGTGCACGTGTCGCCAAGTCCGTCGGTTACAACGACGTTGCCCGTTGGAGTGATGCTGCCAGATGCCGGTACGACTTTGAATGACACCGCGATTGGGTTTCCCACTAGTGCATCGTTAGAAGGGAGAGCAGTTCCATGGTCGCTGCTACTGGTTGACAGGGTGATAGTCGTGTTGATCTGAGCAACGGTGTTCGTAAGTGTAAAAGAAGCTGTCCCAGTCACGTGTGGCGCCGTGGCCGTCACCGTGTAACTCCCGACGGTTCCGTCGGCCGTGAAGACCGTAGCCGTGGCAACACCTGCTATGGTGGGCGCGGTCGTAGTGGCCGTGCCGTTAGCGAAGGTACCGCTTGCTCCACCCGCTGACGCACCAGCCGTAAAGGTCACGGTTACAGCACTCAGCGGTGGATTACCGTTAGCATCGAGCACCGTCACTCCCAGTTGGGATGCAAACGGGGTGTTGACCGTCGCACTCTGTCCCGAGCCGGTCGTCGCGCTGAACACGTATGCCGGCCCCGCAGGCCCGGGGGCGATCTCGAACACCGTCCCGCACCCGCTGATAGAGCAGACCGTTGAAGTGCCGCCGAGTACGGTGGTGCCGTAAACGTCACCGAACGCGTCTATTAGCAAACCTGCGCCGGGCTGTGCACCATCCGGGCTGCCTGTGAAGCTGTACAGCACACCAGTATAGGTGTAGCTCCCGGAGTTGTTGGCCAGCTCGAACACGGTCCCGCACCCGATGCAGGCCGTTGAAGCACCGCCACCGGCAGTGCCGAAAAGGTTGCCCAACGCATCTATTACTAGACTTCCAGGATTTTTAGCATCCGGACTGCCTGTGAAGCTGTACAGCGGCGCACCAGTATAGCTGTAGCTCCCGGAGTTGTTGGTTAGCTCAAACACGGTTCCGCACCCCATTGGGCAGGCCGTTGAACCGCCGTTTTCGGCAGTGCCGAAGAGGTTGCCATGTGCGTCCATTACCAAATCCGATGGAATTTCACCATCCGAACCTCCTGTGAAGCTGTGCAGCACACTCGGTGTATAACTCCCGGAGCTGACCAGCTCGAACACGATCCCGCACCCGAGGGCGCAGGCCGTCGAACCACCGCCCGATGCGGCAGTGCCGTAAAGGTTTCCCGATAAGTCTATGGCCAAATGTCCCAAGGGATTTATGCCATCGCCGGCCTTGGCTCCGAAGCTGTACAGCACACCGTATGCGTAACTCCCGGAGTTGTTGGCCAGCTTGAATACGGTCCCGCATCCAGACTTGCAGTTTGCTGTCTTTGTGCCGCCGAATTCAGTAGTTCCGTAAAGATTGCCGTGCGAGTCGATGAGCAAAGCTCCAGGCGATTCACCGTCCGGGCTGCCCGTGAAGCTGTACATCTGACTATATTTGTAGCTCCCGGAGGAGTTGTCGAGCATGAACACAGTCCCGCACCCGAAGGAGCAGTTCGTTGAGTTCGTTGAAGTGCCACCGGATTGGGTAGTGCCGTAGAGTTTGCCCGACCCATCTATGACTAGGCCCGTTACGGGTACTTGACCATCGCCGGCCTTGGCCCCGAAGCTGTACAGCACACTCTCTGTGTAGCTCCCATCGAGGTTGAGGGCCATCTCGAACACGGTCCCGGAGCCCGAAGCGCCGCCGGTTTGGGTAGTGCCGTAGAGGTTGCCCTTCCCATCCCTTAAGAGGCTACCGGAAGGACTCCCTCCCTCGGCCGGCGGGCCGGCGAAGCTATGGAGCACCTTCTCGGTCTGCGCCTGAAGCGGAAGCACGGTAAAGATCAGAAGCGCCGCTGTGACGATGCAGAGCCGAGCTGTTCTTGCGAGCCCCCTTCGCCGCCTGCCCGCCACTTCACATCGTGTTGCTTTCCAATTCGCTTCGCTAATCATGGCCATTTTCTCCTTCACCGCTTCGCCCCTCATACCGAATCACGCCGTCTCCGCCGGTTGCTACTGTATCGCCCGACTCTGGAGGTGCGCGCAACTGCGCCAACTGCTCTGCCCAAGCAGCGGCAAGCAATTCTTCAAAGTCCTGCTTCGCCTTGTCGGTTCCAACAAAATCCACTGGTGCGCATCTCCTGAGCGACAATGCGCGCCACTTTGCAGCATGGGCTCTTCGGAGGTCAATGGACGGAGGCCGGACTGTTGCTGAACTGTTGCTGAACTGTTGCCGGACGTCCAAGTTGTTGGGGTAGCATCAGTTACGCGCTCGGTCAGGTATAATTGGTCCTAATCTTGCGCATGGTCGGAGCGGGTGTTAGCATGCGCTTCGCGTCCCCGGCGCGGGTTTAAACAACTTTCATGGACTCGTCAAAAGGGTCTCAGCCCACATTCTCCTTCGGTCCGTACGAAGCAGACCTTCCTTCCGGAGAACTTCGCAAAGGCGGCATTCGCGTAAAGATCCAGGACCTGCCGCTACGCTTGCTGGGTGTGCTGGCTGAAAATCAGGGGCGAGTCGTCACTCGCGAAGAACTCCAAAAGCGCCTCTGGCCGGAGGATACGTTCGTTGACTTTGAAGATGGTTTGAACACCGGTGTCAAGAAGCTGCGAGAGGCACTGGGCGACGACCCCGAAAAACCACGTTATGTCGAAACCGTTCCGCGGCGTGGCTACCGCTTCATCGCGGAAGTGAAGCACATGCCGGCGCCCGCGCTGCCACCTGTTTCTGCGACGGAGCCGTCTGCTTCCGAGGCCATTCACAAGCCGACAGGAAAAATTCTCGAGCCGCTAAGGCGGTCGAAAACGTGGGTGCTTGGTGCGGCAGCGTTTCTAGCCCTATTGAGCGGGCTGGGCTTCTGGCTTTTGTATGGAAGACCGGCGTTTTCGTTCAGTCCGCGCGATTCCATTCTCGTCGCTGATTTCGAGAACCAAACAGGCGATACCCGCTTCGACGAGGCCCTTCGCACCGCCTTCACCGTCAGCCTGGAGCAATCGCGCCACGCCAATGTTTTTCCTCAGGTTCGTCTTGGCACGGTCCTTCAGAGGATGGGCAAATCCGGGACGGAACGCATTACTTCCGCAGTGGGACGCGAGATTTGCCAGCGCGAGAATATTCGCGGGCTGATCGCGGGGAGCATCACTCGCACCGGCCAGGAGTTTGCGCTGTCCGCTCAGTTGATCGATCCACAGACCGGGGCGACGGTGCGCTCCTACATGGAGCACTCTTACGGCGAAGACCACGTTCTGGATGCCCTGGATGTTATCGCCGCGGATATTCGGCGCGATCTTGGTGAATCGCTTTATCAGATTCACCGCTCAGACCGCCCTCTCCCGGAAGTCACCACCAGTTCTCTCACCGCTCTCAAACAGTTTGCGGACAGCGACGCGCTCTGGCATCAGGGAAAGTACAATGATTCGTTAACCCTGCTTCGTGCCGCGCTTCAGACCGATCCGAACTTTGCCATGGCCCATGCAGCCCTCGGCAGTGACTATTTCAGCTTCATCACAAACGCGCCAGTCGAGGGAAAACAAGAATACGAAAAGGCCTTGGCGCTCGCCTCTCGAACCACCGACCGCGAACGCTTGCTTATCCAAGTCAACTATGCAGATGATCTCGGGCATGTCAGCGATGCCGACGCCCTTTATCGTGCGTATTTGAGCCGGTATCCCGACGATTGGACTATGCTGTCAAATTATGCGCGCCTGTTGCGTGGGCATGGACGCGCCCGCGAGGCCATCGCGCAGTACAAGGAAATCATCAGGGTCGCCCCGGACGACGCTAGAACTTATATCGAGAGTGCCACTGCCTACCGGACCATGAATCAATTGCCGGACGCGCTTGCCGCTTATGCCGAAGCCTTTCAGTTGGACCCCCGCTGGCTGGCGGCGGGGGATGTCGGCAGAGAATACGGGTTTGCCCTCATCCAAAACGGAGAGGATCAAAAGGCGCAGCAAGTTTTCACAGGCATGCTGGAGAAGGCTGAAACCCGCGAAAACGGCACGCGTTCCTTAGCTATGCTGGACTTGTACCACGGCCGCTACTCCAGCGCACGGCAGCGATTCGACGAGTGTCTAACCATCATGCAGAATCAAAACGCTCCTCTAAGCACCGCCCGCGTCCATCTTTGGCTCGCTATCCTGGCAGATGGCCAAGGGGATAGCCGCTCCGAGGTGCGAGAGTTGGACAGCGCTTTCAGCAACTTCTCGGCGATCGGACCCAAGGTCATCTTTGGCACGCGGTTGGGCCGGCAGTACGTAAGCGCGGGCGCTCTGGACAAAGCAGAAAAGTTGGAGAGTCTCCTCGCCCCGCTCACCGACTCCAAGAGTGCTGAGCAGACTGGCTATTTGCATCTCTTGCAAGGAGAGATTGCGCTGGCTAGGAGACAGACCGACAAGGCGATTGAACTGTTCACTCTCTCAGACACAGAGAACAGCACGCCTTTCAGCGTCGAAGCTCTCGCGAGCGCTTACCAACAAGCCGGAAAAACGGACGAGGCCATCACTTGGTACGAAAAATTTCTGAGTATCCCGAACCAATCAATCGGGTGGGAACCTCAACAGCTCTGGCTGGCGGCTCATATTACACTTGCGGCCGATTACCTCGCCAAGAGTGACCGTGAAAAAGCCAAACAGACCATTGGCCGCCTCCTCGAGCTGTGGAAGGACGCCGACCCCAATCTCCTCCTCCTAAAGCAAGCCAGGGCCGAATACGCCAAGTTGCAATGACCTATGGTCCATACCCGGTCTAAAACTCCGATTAACTGGGATGGCTCGATCCAATCTCATTCTAATACCCGATTTGTTCAGATTCCTGGCTAGCCTTCTGGCTTTCGGTTCTCTTTGGTGTAGACTTTCGTGGGCCTGCGAAGGGCGGGAGCCGGTTGGTCCGGCGAAGAATGTGCGGCACGTGCGCCAGGTAAGATGCGCACTGACGGCCTGCTAAAAATGGGCGGGCTGCGTGCGAGGAGTTTCGATGAAACGACGCGAATTGATCCGGACTGGTTTTCTGGCGGGTGCTGCCGTGGCGCTGCGGCCTCCCGCTGGGAAGGCGCAGAATGCGGCGCAGTCTTCTGAGTTGACGCTGGCGCAAAGTGGTGTGGACGCTTCGAAAGACCTTGCAGCACCGGGATGGAAGCCACTTTTTTTGGATGAACATCAGAACGAAACGCTCATTGTGCTAAGCGATCTGATGATTCCAGCGACGGACACTCCGGGCGCGAAGGAAGCGCTGGTGAATCGCTACATCGATCTGGTGCTGGCGGCCGAGACGCCGGAGACGCAGCGAGCGTTCTTGAACTCACTCGGATATCTGGATGGCGAAAGCATGCGGCGTTTCAAGGCGGCGTTTCGCTACCTGTCACGCGAAGATCAGGATATTTTGTTGCACGCGCTGGCGTATGTCGTGAATGAGAGCAGATGGACTGGTGAAGCAAATGCTAAGCCCGATGTCGGCCACGTTCATTTTGAGGCGTTGAAACAACGCATCATGACGGCCTACTACAGTTCGCAGATTGGGGAGAAAGAACTCGGCTGGGACGGCGCCTTCGCACACGGTCCCTATGCAGGTTGTGACCATCCGGAAGGGAACCACAAGTGAGCATGAACTACACAGTGCAGGAACCTCTGCAACAAACTTACGATGCCGTGGTTGTAGGATCGGGCGCCACGGGCGGCTGGGCCGCAAAGCAACTTGCCGAGGCGGGACTGAAAGTGGCTTTGCTCGAAGCAGGCCGAGCGGTCAGCCCTAAAGAATTTACCGAACACATGCCGGGTTACAAGCTCAAGTACCGCGATCATTCGCCCGAGGTGGTGCGCACGCGGCCGATCCAAAAGCAGTGCTACGCGTGCATGGAATACAACTACGAGTGGTTCGTCAACGATCTCGAAAATCCTTACAGCACACCTGCGGGCAAGCCGTTTACCTGGCAACGGTTGCGCGTGCTCGGGGGGCGATCGCTGGTCTGGGGCCGCCAGAGTTACCGCCTGAGCGATAACGATTTCAAAGCGGCGAGCCGCGATGGGTATGGCGATGACTGGCCAATCAGCTATGCGGATCTTGCACCTTACTACGACATCGTGGAGCGCTATGTAGGGATCAGCGGAGCGGCCGAGGGAAATGAAATGTTGCCTGACGGGCAGTTTCTTCCGCCGATGAAGATGAGCTGTGGAGAAATTCAACTAAGGCAACGCGTGAAAGCTCAGTTCGGACACACCGTCACCATTGGGCGCACGGCGATACTGACGCAAAATCACAATGGGCGCGCGGCTTGCCACTATTGCGGGCCTTGCGAACGCGGGTGCAGCACTTTTTCGTATTTCAGCAGCCCGTTTACGACCGTCAAGGATGCGATGGCTTCCGGAAATTGCACGCTGATCACCAACGCGGTAGTGAGCCACGTCAACATGGACGATGGGGCAAACACGGCTCGTGGGGTGACCTACGTGGATCGCTTGACGCGGCAGGTGAAGGAGGTCCGCGCAAAGACGGTTATCCTCTGCGCCCAGGCTTTGGAATCCACTCGCATTCTGCTGAACTCGTCCACGCGGGAATATCCCAATGGACTGGCAAATTCGAGCGGGGCGCTTGGCCGCTACCTGATGGATCATGTCACCGGGGGAGGGGCCACAGGCCATCTGCCGGATTTCAAAACTCTTCCCGATGCGAACGAGCCCCAGCGGCCCAACGGGATTTATGTGCCTCGCTTCCGGAACACTCCCTCAAGCGGCAAACATTCGCGGTTCCTGCGCGGCTATGGCTTCCAGGGAGGAGCCGACGCTGAATTCAACTTCAGCGTGGAAGGGTACGGAGTGACGCTCAAGAAGGCGGTGAAACAGGGCATTTACGGAATTGGCCTTGGCGCTTTCGGTGAATCGCTGGCGCGCTGGGACAACTACTGCGAGATCGACCGCGATCTGAAAGATGCCTGGGGCATTCCGGCGTTGAGGATTTCCATGACTCATGGCGACAACGAAGCCGCGCTCATGGACGACGCGGGCGCCACCGCGGCTGAAATGCTGGAAGCGGCAGGCGCAAAAGATATCAAAATGCAAGCGAAAGTAGAAATGCCGGGAATGGCCATCCACGAACTGGGGACAGCGCGCATGGGGAACGATCCAAAGAAGTCGGTGCTGAATGCATTCAACCAGGCGCACGACGTGAAAAATATGTTCGTGATGGACGGGGCGAGTTTTGTGTCGTCCGCGTGCCAGAATCCGACGCTTACCATGATGGCGGTGACCGTGCGCGCGTGCGCTAATCTGATCGACCGCTTCCACAAGAGCGAGATTTGAGACAAATTTCCACCAGCAAATTGCAAATGGTTTCGCGGTCGTTCGCATTGCGTCGATGAAATGGGTAGGGTAAAGTGGCCGACAGGCCATGAACTACGGGACGCTTCCCTCACGATTCCTGAATGCGGTTGACAATCTTCCGAACCCGCGCGCGCAGATGGTGCGGCGGGCTGATCGATGGGAGTCCATCCCTTCGCAGGAATTCCTGCGACGTGTCGCGGGACTATCTACGGCGTTCGTGGAACTCGGGGTGAAGCCTGGGGACCGCGTGGGGCTCTTTTCCGCTAACCGGCCGGAGTGGCATACGGCGGACTTTGCGATCAATGGGGCTGGGGCTGTCACCGTGCCTGTATACTTCAATGAGTCGCCGGACCGCATGACGTACATTCTGAAGCATTGCGGCGCCAAGGTGGTGTTCGTAGTCGGCGCGCCGCAGTTGAGGAAGCTGCTCGCGGTCCGCGCAAGCCTTCCTGAGCTGGAACAAATTATTTTCGCGGATGGGGGAGCGGACGCTCCCAGCGAATGCCTTCGCTACGAAACGCTGATTGCGAGCGCGAGTGCGACGGACGTGTCCGCTTACCGCTTGCGTGCTTCTCAGGTTTTGCCCGGGCAGCTCGCCTCTCTGATTTACACTTCGGGGACTACCGGCGAGCCCAAGGGCGTGATGCTGACGCACAACAATTTTTGCTCCAACGTCCACGATGTTGGCTATGACTTCCAGCTCAATCCTGCTGAAGACGTTGCGCTCTCCTTCCTTCCTCTGGCTCACGTCTACGGGCGAACTCTAGATTACATTTATATTTTCGGAGGCGCGGCGCTGGCGTACGTCGAGACAGTCGAAGCGGTAGCTCAAGCGCTGCTGGAAGTACGGCCCACGATTACGGCGGCGGTCCCTCGGTTTTTCGAGAAGATTTACGCGCGCCTTGTCGAGCAAGGTTCAAAGGCCAGCGGTATCAAAAGAATGATTTTTGATTGGGCCATGAGAGTGGCGGAGATGTCCGCGCAGTGGCGCGCCAGCCAGAGCCATCCAAACCTCGCTGTGACACTCCAACGGAAGCTGGCCGACGCGCTCGTTTACCGGAAAATCAGAATGGGTATGGGTGGCCGTCTCCGCATCATCAGTTCTGGAGGCGCTCCCCTCTCCAAGGATCTTGCGGAGTTTTTCTGGGCGGTGGGAATTCCCATTTATCAGGGTTACGGCTTAACGGAAACTTCACCGATTGTTTCCAGCAACTATCCCGCGAATCGCATGGGCAGTTCGGGCAAGCCGATTCCCAACGTTCAGGTCCGCACCGCCGAAGATGGAGAAATTCTCGTTAAGGGCCCCTGTGTGATGCAGGGCTATTACAAAAATCCGGAAGCGACCCGGGAAGTGCTCAGTGAAGACGGCTGGTTCAGCACCGGCGATATCGGTTACGTGGATAAGGACAAGTATCTCTTCATAACGGACCGTAAAAAAGACCTGCTGAAAACCGCGGCGGGAAAATTTGTTGCGCCGCAGCCCATTGAAAATGCGTTGAAGACCAGCCCGTATATTCTGAACGCCATGGTCGTTGGCGACAGGCGCAAATTTATTGTGGCGCTGATCGTCCCGAATGCCACTACTGTGGCTGCGAAGGCTGCCGACCAGGGGATCAAATTCGCTTCCAATGCCGAACTGGCAGCTCATCCTTGGGCACACGCGCTGATTGAGTCGGAGGTCAAGCGGTTGACCATTCATCTCGCGCAGTACGAAACCATCAAGCGCTTCGCACTGCTCCCAGAAGACTTTACTTTCGACAACGGCAGCCTCACGTTCACGTTGAAACTCAAGCGTCGCGTCGTCGAACAACAGTGCGCGGCGGTCATTGAATCGCTTTACGCGGACGTTGCCGAACCCCGCCCTGTCGCCCAGGATTGACGCTTGGTCAGTCCCTTGTGATTTGTCCCCGCGCCTGCAGAGGTCTAAAATCATTTCGAGGTCATCATGGCAGACGAACTGGTCATCGCGGGTCGCGCGTTTAAATCCCGCCTCATCGTTGGAACCGGGAAGTACCGCAGTTTTCAGGAAATGGCGCGGGCGCACGCGGCCAGCGGGGCGGACATGGTAACCGTGGCGGTGCGCCGCGTGAATCTGACGGACAAATCGAAGGAATCGCTGCTGGACTACATCGACCGCGAGAAGATTTTCATCCTGCCGAATACCGCGGCTTGCTACACGGCTGACGAAGCCATTCGAACGGCGCGACTGGGGCGCGAAGTGGGGCTTTCGAATTGGGTGAAGCTCGAAGTCATCGGGGACCAGCAAACTCTTTTTCCTGACACCGAGCAGCTCATCGAAGCTACGCGTGTCCTCGTCAAAGAGGGCTTCGTAGTGCTTCCGTACACCAATGACGATCTCATTGCTGCCCTGAAGCTAATCGACGCCGGTGCTGCGGCCGTCATGCCACTGGCGGCACCCATTGGCTCGGGCCTCGGGGTGCAGAATCCCGCAAATCTCCGCATCCTGCGTGAACGGATCACCGAAGTTCCCATGATTGTGGATGCCGGTGTGGGCATCGCCTCCGACGCGGCGGTGGCTATGGAACTCGGTGCCGATGGAGTGCTTATGAACACAGCCATTGCCGAGGCGCAGGACGCCGTTCTCATGGCAGAAGCGATGCGCGACGCTGTCAGCGCTGGTCGCAAATCTTACCTTGCTGGCCGCATGCCCAAGCGACTGTACGCTTCCGCGTCGAGCCCACTGAGCGGAGTTGTAAGGTAAACGCCGCAATAAGCGCGCTGCTCTGACAGATAGCTCCTGTTGAGTTCGTTAATTTGGCGAGGCTTGGGATTTCTCGGCCGGTCTGACACCGGATTCCTTCTTCATTTGGGCAACTTGTTCCTGCATGCGCTCAGCCATTACGTCCATCTGCTTCCGCATGATCGGCATCATGGCCTGCATGGCTTCTGCCGTGATTGCCGGCAGTTCCTGGATTACCTTCTGGCCAGTCGGGGAAGAATAGAACGCCACCAGTCCATCGAGGTCGCCCTTGGTGAAGTGCTTTTGATAGGCCGGGATCATGGCCTGCAGCATTTCTTCGATGGGTAGGTTCTTCATGTAATCGTCCATCACTTTATTCATTCGCTCTTCAAAATCGGGCGGCAGCTTGTCTTTGTCCTTCAAGTATTGCTCGTGCATCATCTGATGCATCGGTTTGGACATCGCGTCCATCATTTTCGTCATCATTTCGCGCGAATGCATCACGTCGAGATATCTCTGGACGTCTTCCTTTGAAGCCGCTGCGTCGGCGGCGGATTGTTGGGCAACTCCGGACAGCGCGAAAGCCAAGCATGCGGTTAATGCCAGCAAGAGTCGTTTCATGAAAACCTCCGGTAAACTAATGGGAGAGTAACCCATGAATATGGGGGTGTCACTCAGTACTTTTTGCGGTTTGATGAATAGATGATTAAAACGACCGACGGCAGGACTCCCGTTGCCGGCCTGCAAGACTTGCCTGGTTAATCCGAAAAAATGCCTCATGATATGAGGCTTCTTACCCGGCGGCTTTTTTGGCTTGGGCGCTGTCGTAGCTTTCGCCGTAGATGGCGGGGACTTTTGCACCCATGCATCGCAGGTAGGAAGAGAGTTGGCCGCGATGGTGGATGGTGTGGTTGAGGCCGAAAATCAGGAAAGTCACAGCGGGACGTTGGAACATGCCGCGGAAGTCCACGATCTTCGCCAAATTCTCGCCGGGCAGTTTTGCGAGTGCTTCGAAGTTCTTTGCATAACGCTCTTCATACCAGGCCGCAATTTCAGCGGGAGTCTTGGCGCTTTCCGGAATCATCGCCGGATTGGCGTCGAAGGAACCGGTGAGCACAGTCTCGAGGAAGCGATTGTCCGCCGCGGCAATGTGGCGGACGAGTTCGTTTGCGGTCTTCGAAATGGGGTCGGGGCGGTAATCCGCTTTATCGGCGGGAACCGATTCGAGAATCGACTTGGTCGTCCGGCTCTCAGTCTTCAAGGTGCCGAGGTACAGGTTCCGCACGAAGACTGCTTGATCCGCTGTCATAGTTTCCGCCATCGCTCTCCTCCTGAACGTGCATTGCACTTTTCGCTAGCGCGGGGCAGAGATTTCCCTTACCCCGGCTGCGATGCCAAGTTGGATGCACGAGAGTGCTCTACGTTGCGTGAATTATGGCACGCCAGCTAGATGGTTCGAAAGAGTAAGTGCCACATGACATCGACGGCGGCGTGGACCAGGGCGGATGCAAAGATGGAGCCGGTTTTGCGCCAGGTCCAGCCGTAGAAAAAACCGGCGATGGAGGCCAGAAGCACGTAGCGCCAGTTGGGAAAGCCCATGTTGGTGATGTGCGAGAAGCCGAAGATGATGGAAGCGGTCCACCATCCGGCGAGGTCGCTGTTCGAAGCGCGCGCTAGCATGTTCTGGAGCAGGCCGCGGAAGAGCAGTTCTTCGGGCCAGGCGGTGAGAACGAGGATGCTTAGTGAAACCAGTGGGAGCGATTTCAACTGCGACCATTGGGGTGCGAACTCAATGAAGTGCATCCCCTGGCCGAGTGGAATAGCAATGCAGCCGAAAGTGATGAAACTCGCCAAAATGAAAAAGCTCCAGTGATGGCCCCAACCGATGGAATAGCCGACGTTGTTGACGCGGCGGAGCATCAGAAAGCAGGCAAGCGCCAGATTGACGCAGAGGAGCACAGTGAAAACATAGGAAAGACGACCGCCGGGGTAGGGCCAAAGGGAGTGCGACAACGACCAGCCCCAGCGATTGGGGAGCGGCTTGACGGCGAGCCAAACGAATAGGATGGTTGCAAAATCCTGCCAGGCGCCGGATGGTTTGCGCTCGGCGGAAGCGGCAAGAGCGAGCGGGATGAAAACCAGGGCAGCAACTGCGGCGACACGCGTGAATGCGAAAGTGTTTGTTCCCAGGGCGTAAATCAGGTAGACAAGGAACACTGCGGTGCCGAGCAGGTAGCCGCTGCCGGCGCCGAAGCGCGACGTGAGGCGATCTTCCACGCCGCGCGCGGCGAAAAGAAGCATCACCAGAAAGAGAAACGCGAAGGCCGTCAGCGTGGCTGCGAAGGCGCGGCCGCCGTAGCCGAGCCAGACGGAGCACAAAACTCCGGTGAGAGTGAGCGCGGCCCAGAGACCGAGCATGGGGAGCGGGCCGAGTTGGCGAGTGGCGGGCAAGAAAGAATTGTAGCTGAAACGCATGGCAGACCAAATTCAACCGGCGGCGCGGCGCTTGGCGTACATCGACTGGATGCGCGGGCTGGCGTGCGTGCTGATGTTTCAGACGCATTGCTATGACTCGTGGATGAGTCCGGAGGCGAAGAAATCGTCGTCAACGCTGATGGGGTGGTCGAAGCTGGGCGGGACTCTGCCGGCGCCGCTGTTCATTTTTCTGGCGGGAGTGTCGTTTGCGCTGGTGACGGAGAAGTTGCGGGAGAAGGGAATCGATCGCAACGCGATCGCGAAGCAAACGATTCTGCGCGGGGCAGAGATTTTTGGGATGGGACTGCTGTTTCGCGTACAGGAATTTGCGCTGGGATTTCCGTGGGCGCCGTGGACGGATTTGTTGCGCGTGGACGTGCTGAACATCCTCGGACTTTCGATGATGCTGATGGGTGTCCTTTGTTGGGCCGCGGGAGACGGAGCTGTCGCGGCCGCGAGGATCCGAACACTGGTGGCGGGAGTCTTTATGGCGGTGATTGTGGCGATGGCGACGCCACCGCTTTGGACGACCCACCGGCCCAGCTTTCTGCCGTGGCCGCTGGAGTCTTACATCAACGGCGTGCATGTATTCGATGAGCCCCAGGCGTGGCTCTTTCCGTTGTTTCCGTGGTCGACGTTTGCATTCGCAGGGCTGGCGGTCGGATTCTTTCTATTTTCGGATTTTGCCAAAAGAAGAGAAGGACTGACGTTTGCTGTACTGGGCGGCTTGGGAGTTGCCGCCTGCTATTTGTCGACACTGTTCGATTCATCGCGGGTGCGGTTGTACGCGGTTTACGACTACTGGCATAGCAATCCGGATTTCCTGCTGATGCGCTGCGGCATTTTGCTCATCATACTTTTTCTAGTTTACGTGTGGTGCCGGTGGGGACTTGCGCAAAAGGGGTTTAGCCCGATCATCCAGCTTGGGAATACTTCGCTGCTGGTGTATTGGGTTCACATCGAATTTGTTTACGGAAGGTTTTCCATTTTGCCAAAAGGGCAGTGCGGCGCTTTGAAGGCCACCGGAGGATTGATTGCGATTTTTCTGGCGATGCTGATTCTTTCTTTGTTGAGGACCAATTGGAAAAAGTGGCGGGCTAAGGCTTCACAGAAGGGCTCTGCGGGAGTTGCTGTGCGCGCGGAATCTTGATGATGACTTCGCCGGGCCGGGCGAGCCCCAGTTCGTCGCGGGCAATCTTTTCGATTTTGTGCGGATCGGTCTTCAACTCTCTTACTTCCTGTTCCAGATCAGCATTTTCCCTGTTCAACTGATCCAGGTCCTTGGTCACTTTCTTGATTTCCTGTTGCGTGCGGCGCATGGCCAGGTAGCCGTGCGTGCCGAAAATATCGTGCACCACGAGGACGAGCACCAGCAAGCCGAGGAGCGCGGGGCCATAGTGGCGCAGCGCCGGCTGGATTTTTTCGCTGGCAGTTATTTTTTTCAGTTTTGCAGTACCCATTGTGATGCTTCGCGCGTCAACTTCGCGGAGGCGGCGGCGCTTTCGGCTTCCACATAGAGGCGAAGCAGCGGCTCCGTGCCGGAAAGACGCAGCAACATCCACGATCCATCGTCAAATACAAATTTTGCGCCATCGGTGCGGTCGATAGATACGACTTTCCGGCCGGCGAGTGTCGAAGAGTCCACGGCCACGCGCTTGACTGCATTTGCCTTTTGTTCGTCGGAAAGATGGAGATTTTCGCGGACGGGCCAAAATTCGCGGCCAAGTTTTCTATACATCGCGCGAACTTGCTCACCGATGGAGGCGCCGCGCGCGGCGATCATTTCCGCGACCAGGAGGCAGGCGAGAATGCCGTCTTTTTCGGGGATGTGGCCGCGGATGGTGAGGCCGGCGCTTTCTTCACCGCCCATGGCGATTTTGTCTTCGCGGATGAGCTGGCCGATGTATTTGAAGCCCACGGGCGTCTGGTAAATAGTTTGTCCGTGCGACTTGGCGACGGTGTCCATCATCTGGGTGGTGGCGACGCTGCGGGCGGCGGGCATTTTCCAATGGCGGGTTTCGACGAGATAGTCGTAGACAAGCGCGAGGATGAGGTTGGGTTGGATCCAGGTGCCGTCGCTGTCGACGATGCCGAAGCGGTCGGCGTCGCCATCGGTGGCCAGGCCGGCTGTGGCTTTCGAATCGACTACGGCTTTGCGCAGCGGGGCGAGATTTTCTTCGGAGACGTCAGGACCAGTGCCGTCGAAGAGGCAGTCGCGGTCGGTGCGCATGGCTTGGACGTTGATGCCGTGATCGGCGAGCGTGCGATCGAGATAGCCGGCGCCGCAGCCGTGCAGCGCGTCGACAACAAGAGTAGGGTTGGCTTTGCGGAGCGTGTCGAAATGGATGAGTTCTTCGAGGCGCTTCAAATAGTTTTCGCGCAAATTTACTTTTTCGCCGCGTGCGGGGTGCGACGCACCGTGCGGAAGCGGTGGAACACCGCCTTTTGCGGCGAGTTGCAAAGCGCGCGCTTCGATGTCCTTGGTGACTTCGGGAAGGGCGGGGCCGGCGTCGGCGGAGGAAAATTTCAGGCCGTGATATTGCGCGGGATTGTGGCTGGCGGTGAAGTTGATGGCGCCGTCGAGTTTGCGGCGCATGATTTCGAAGGCGACGGCGGGCGTGGGAGTAAAGGTCTCGCACAGCAAAGTGCGAATGCCGTGGTGCTGCAGGATGTCCACGGCGAGTTGGGAGAATTCTTCGGAGTAGAAGCGCGTGTCGTAACCCACCAGAATCGCGGGATCTTTCGCTTTGGTTTTTGCGTGTTCCGCGATGGCGGTTACCGCCAGGCGGACGTTGGCGAAAGTGAAATCGTCGGCGATGAGGCCGCGCCAGCCGGAGGTGCCAAACTTGATCGGAGAGGTGCTCATGAGCCGCTATTCTAGCGCTTGAAAAGTGGAAAGTCGAAAATGGAAAGTGATCGCGCGGGTGGGGCGAGAGGAAAAATTGCGAGAGTCGGGTAGATAGGGGAAGGGCCAGCCCGGGTCAAAGGATGAAAATGTAGCCGTAGTTGGAGGGGACGGTGATAGGTTGCGCGTCGCCGGGGGCGGCGACGGTGATTGCTAATGGAGCGGCGCGAAACGAGGCATCTAGTTTTTCGGTCCAGAGGCCGGCTTTGGGGAATGGGACAGTGATCGTGTCGTCGGAGGGACCGAAATTCAGGAGGACCATGGCGTATTCTTCGGGGCCAGAGGCGTCGGCGGGGGCGTGGCGGTGATAGGCGAGCAACGGATTGCCTTGCAAGGATTGCTGCCAATAATAGAAGGACTCGCGGCTGCGGAGCGCACGACTGGAGCGGCGCAATTGGCCGAGGCGGCGGTAGAGACTGACGAGCGGCCTGCCAAATTCATCGTAAAAATATTCCCAGTGAGTGTCGCGGCGCAGGTCGATGCGGGCGAAGCCATTGTCCGGGAGATTGTAATCGTCTGCAAATTCTTCGCCTTCCCAAAGCATGGGAATGCCCTGCGAGGTGTAAAGGGCGATCGCGAGTGCTTGGATACGCCAGAAGCGGCTGCGGTCTCCGGGTGAAAGTGGATCGGAACTCGTTGTACCCGCGAAAACGATCAGGTGGCTATGGTCGTGAGAGTTCAAGTATTGGAATGGTGCGACAGGCATGTCGACGGGATTGCCGGCGGCATTGACGACTGTTTTTGTGCCGGGATAGCGGCCGGCAAAAAAAGGATCGAGGGTGTGCGCGAGGTCCCCCGTGGGAGTGGCGCCTGCGGCGATGGCTTCGGCTTGATCGAGGAGATCGTTCTGCCAGGCGCAGCTAGTGTACGTATTGCGGAGAACGTCTGGCGCTCGCCAGAGCGCTTCGGCGCATTGAATGATGCGGCTGTAACTGTTGGGGTCGGAGACGAAGCGCGGGAGGCTGAAGGAAAAGCGATAGGTGTCGTACGCCAGTTTCGCGTAGCCGGTATCCGTGGGGCTAACGTACAGGTCGGTGACTTCGTCATAGCGAAAGCCATCGACGTGATATTGGTCGAGCCAGAATTGATTTGAGGCGGCGAAATATTGCTGCGTGAAAACCTGGCTGAAATCGGCTTGTGGGCCGAAAGGGCCGTTGGAGCCAATCATCGGGCTGCCGACATGCGGCACTCCCGGAGTGGCGTTCACATTGTTGTAGACCTGGTTGTAGGCGAATGCGGGATCGACGTGCTGATAAACGACATCCAGAATGACGGCCATGTTCACGGCATGGCAGGCATCGACGAGGCGGCGCAGCCCGTCCGGGCCGCCGAAGTGGGCACTGGGCGAAAAGTAGTGGAGCGGGCCGTAGCCCCAGTCGAAGTCCAGCTTCGCGCTGCCAACGGGCATCAGTTCGAGGCAATTGACGCCGAGACTCTGCAAATAGGTAAGGCGATCGATGACGCCGTCGAAGGTGTCATTGAACTCCTCGACCTGAAGTTCGTAGACGATGAGGTCATCGAGGTCCGGCGTTTTGTAGGCGGCATCGGTCCAGACGAACGGTGTGGGATTCCGCGCAAGCATGACAGCGGAGAGAAGTCCAATATCGGTTTGGCGCGCGAAGGGATCCGTGAACCAGCGCGTGACAAGTTGGCGCTGGCCTCCGGGCGGCGTGAACCAGAGTTGAAAGCGGTAGAGATAGAGGCCTTCAGAGCCGAAATGCGTTCCGACAACAGGCTGCACGGGAACGGTGGCGCTCCAGAGGTCCAGCGGGTGACCGCTGTTCCAGAGAAGATGAGAATCTTGCGTTTGGACCGCAGGGTTAAAGCGATCATCGCGGTGAATGAGGCGCACAACGACATCGAAACCATCAGCAGCGCGTATTCCGGGGAGATAGGCTCCGAACGTGATCTGGAATCCGCCGGGGACTGAAACGGGAAACGCTCCGACTTCGGAAACATTGATCACGAGAAGTATGATAGCCATTAGTAGGCATATGGCGTATTAAATTTTTATTAACGATGGAAGTGTATTTGTAATGCTTGCGGAGGGACAATGGAGGCCGGTGGACGAAATCGAGTCGTGCTGGTGACGTGCGGAACGCTGTCGGAAGGAAGGCGGATCGCACGTCGAGTTGTTTCGAAGAGGCTTGCAGCGTGCGTGAATATTATTTTGAGCCCAGTGGAGTCGTTTTATGCCTGGAAAGGGAAACTCGAAAAAGCGCGGGAATACTTGCTGGTGATCAAGACCACGGGAAGAAGACTGGCGGAATTGGAGAACGAAGTGAAACGTCTCCACAGTTACGAGGTGCCGGAGTTTATCGCGCTGCCAGTAGTTGCGGGTTCCAGCGAGTATCTTGAATGGCTGCAAGAAAGCGTGAAAAGTTTGCGCTAAAGGGTATCCCTCACCGTGCGTGGTTCCAAGACTATCTTTCAAACGTAAAGCAGTGCTTGATCGAGGTCGGCGATGATGTCTTCGACGTCTTCGATGCCGACGGAGAGGCGCACCAAGCCTTCGGTGATGCCGACGCGGTCCTGAACTTCTTTGGGCATGGAAGCGTGGGTCATCATCGCGGGAAGCGAGATCAAGGTTTCGACGCCGCCGAGACTTTCGGCGAGCGAGCAAAGCTTGACGTGATTGAGGAAACGGCGAGCGGCTTCCAGCGAGCCCACATCGAAAGAGAGCATCGCGCCCGGCCCCTTCTGCTGGCGGCGGGCGACTTCGTGCTGCGGATGGGAAGCCAGTCCCGGATAAAAAACCTTGCGGATTTTAGGGTGCGCGTCGAGATGCCGTGCCACGGTTATGCCATTGGCGTTGTGTTGCAGCATGCGAACGGCCAGGGTCTTGATGCCGCGCGAAATCAGGAAGCAATCCATCGGAGCGAGGCCCGTGCCGGCAGAGCGCTGGATGAAATAAATTTTTTCGGCATCCTCCGGGCGCGTGAGCACCACCGCTCCGCCCGTCGAATCGCTATGACCATTCAGATACTTCGTCATGGAATGGACGACGATGTGCGCGCCGAGCTCGATAGGGCGTTGCAAGTAAGGACTCAGAAAAGTGTTGTCAACGACCACGGTCAGGTTGCGTTCGTTGGCCAGTTTGGAAATGGCCGCGATATCGGTGACGCTCAGCGTGGGGTTGGCGGGAGTCTCGAGGTAGAGCATTTTCGTATTGGGACGCAGCGCGTTGCGGACCAGATCGGGAACGGCGGTGTCCACAAAGCTGAATTCCAATCCGAAGTGCACCAGGAGCTGCGTGGAAAGGCGGAACACACCACCATAAACCGCTTCCGACAGAACAACGTGGTCGCCAGGGCGCAGCAGGCGGAAAACCGCGTCAATTCCCGCCATGCCTGAAGAAAAAACATAAGCGCTGTGGCCGCCTTCCAATTTGGCAACCGTGCGTTCCAGTGCTTTGCGGTTCGGGTGGTTCGTGCGCGCGTAATCGTAGCCTTTATTTTTGCCCAGTTCCTCGTTGATGTAAGTAGATGTCTGGTAGATCGGCGCGACGATGGCTCCGGTGGCGGGATCGGGCTCCTGCCCGACATGAATGGCGTTCGTAGCAAAACCCATTGTGCTCTCCTTGCGACTCCAGCTCGGATCATGATGCCGTCAGGTTGACGTCTGGCGCTGACCGTTCGGGGTGGATTTCATGACGGAAGTGTCCCCAACTTGCCTGCCAAGCAGTTTCTTCAGAACTTACAGGAGCACTATGGATGAGTCAAATGGCCATTGCATGAGGTTTCCACGGCAGTGGCACGCGGGGCGGCAAGCCAGGCGTAAGTAGCATCTAATCTTGACGTGGCGAGACTTGACCCGGCCCGTTGTTCCGTAGACCATGGAGTTCGACCATTTATGAAATCTTCGACGAAGATTCTCGCGTGTGTTGGCCTGACCGTTTGTGTGGCAACGGCCCCGTGGCTGGCGGCCCATAATTCGCAGGCACCGGCATCCAAGCCGCAGACTCCTCCGCCCGCGAGCGAAGTTCAGGCACGACTGACCATTGAAGTCACCGGCGGGGAGAAAAATACTCCTGTTGAGAACGCCAGCGTGTACGTGAAATTTGTCGAGGAGCATGCGATCAAAAAGAATAAGACGCTGGAAATCAATGTGAAAACCAGCCGAGAAGGATTAGCGCACGTGCCGGACGCGCCGATGGGAAGAGCCTTGGTCCAGGTTGTAGCCGAAGGATGGAAAACATACGGACATTGGCTCGACATCACCGATCCAAAACAGATCATCAAGGTGCATCTCGAGAAGCCGCCGAAGTGGTACTGAAGGAAAAGTTTTGCTCACTCGTTGAGAATCAACAGGTTAGGAAAAAATAAAAGATCTGGCGCTGCCATATCAGCAAAAGTCCACCAAATCTTTTGCCCTGCCATCCGGAAAGTTTTCTTTGAATTTGTGTGCATGTGAAAAAAATAATGTTGCACTCAAATTGTGCAAACAGGAGAAGAGTATTGAGGGGCGAGAAGTTAGCGGTGCGCAGCTGGGAGATTTCCACAAACTTATCAACATTTGTGTTGAAATCTTAATGGCACAGAAATATTTTCCTTCCACTTCGGCACTTGGCTTGCCCTGCGATGTAATTTTGACCTGCGGATGGTAGAGTACCAATCTGGCCTCGCACGATGACAGAAACCTACGACGGACCATTTTCCCTTCTTCAAATGTTTTGGGGCAGCATCACTGCCCGGCCGCTGCGCAGTTTCCTGAGCGTGATCGCCATTGCCATCCAAGTGATCCTCGTGCTGATGATTGTAGGGCTGACCTCCGGCGTGATATCCGAGTGGGGCAAGCGCGTTGAAGGCGTGGGCGCAGACATTCTGGTGCAGCCGCCCAACGCCTCCATTTTTTTCGCATTCTTAAGTGTTGGAATGCAGGAGTCGCTCGCCGATCAAATTGCCGCGTTGAGCGGGGTCGATGAGGTAGCGCCAACCGTCATCCTCACGGAACCAAAGAACTTAGTGATGGTTTACGGCATCGATTACAAACGCTTCAACGCGTTGAGCAAAGGTTTCCTCTTCCGCGACGGAAAACCGTTCGAAGGACCCGACGATGTGATCGCCGACGATATCATCGCGCAAACGCGGCACTTAAAGGTGGGAAGCCAGGTCACTCTGATGAACCATGTGTTCACGGTCACAGGAATCGTCGCGCACGGAAAAGGTGCGCGATACTTCATTCCTATCCGGACCGCGCAGGAAATCGCCGTGGCTGAAAAGCGCGTTTCCATGTTTTATGTGAGAAGCAAAGGAGATACGGAAGCAACTCGCGCGCAGATTCTGAAGCTGATGCCGGAGAACAGCATCCGCTCGTTGTCCGAATACATGACACTGATGAATTCATCGAACTTGCCGCAGTTGCGGCCGTTCACGCGAACCATGGTAGCTCTGGGAATTGTAGTCAGCTTTCTGGTGGTCCTCTTGAATATGCACACTATGGTGATGGAGCGCACACGCGAGATTGGCATTCTCAAGGCGCTCGGCTTTTCCCGCTTCGACATCGTTCGGATGTTGCTCGGCGAGACCCTCATTCTTACGTTACTCGGGACCGGCTTAGGCATTGCCCTTACATTCCTCGCCCAGGCCATTTTGAAACAAACAAAACCCGACCTCCCAATCTTGATCTCTGCCTCCTGGCTATTTGCCGCAGCCGTCCTCGCGATCGTCGGCGCTTCGGCCGGAGCCGTCTACCCGGCCCTCCGCGCTGCCAGTTACGACCCGGTAGTGGCTCTCGCTTACGAATAATCGAGACTTGGTGCCTGTGGAGAAGTTCCCGACATCTAGAACCGAATCAGCAACAGCATGTTGGCCGCGATAGCAAAATGGTGACGCAAAGTCCCAGTGGCCAGAACAGTAGCCTGCGAACGGTCAGAAGTTCTCCATCATCCACATGTTGCCGCTCACTTTATTGTCGTAAATCGCCAGATGGCGGCCATCGGGAGATGGCCTCGCGTAACACGTTGGGAACTCACTACATTTCAACAGGAAGGTCGCGTCGCCCTGCAGTCCCACGTGCATAATCGCGGTTCCCGCCTTTATGCCGTTGGCAATGAACAGGCTCTTCCCGTCCGCTGCCCATCCTAGTGACCGCATCTTGCGTATATCCTTCAGACGGATGAACTGCGGTGGTTGCCCGCGCAGGGAGAGAATTTGTAAAGGGCCTTCCGGGCCTCGGCTGGTAGCGAGCCGGGTACCGTCTGGAGAAATGTCGCACAACGGGGCACTGTCTTCGACTGAAAGGGGATCAATGTCGTAGCGCGCAAGTTCGATGCCGCGTCCTTTAACGGCGTCGAATGCCGTGACGATCATCTGCTTGCGATCCACTGCCGGCTCAGCGACCGCACACACATTTTCTGGGGGCCTGGTGCAGAAAAATCCACTCCCGGCACTCATCGAGAATATCAATTCGGCCGATCCACCTGTCATGGGAATACGCATGAGTGGTCTTGTGGTTGAACGGCCTCCCGGAATCGGATGGACCTGTGCGATGACCCACTTTCCATCGGGGCTCATGCGAGCGTTGTCGGAATAGCCGCCTGTGCCTGAGGCCAGTATAGGTTCCGCCGTATCCGAGTTCAGGAGCTGCTTGTAGATTCCGTAATTATCACCGCGACTTTGCGCCACAATGACCGACTTGCCGTCGGCGATCCAGTCTGTGATGACATTGTCGCCAGCTTCCAAGGTGAAATGTCTTGAGTTGGTTAGGCGGGTCCCCGTCGCTTCGAGATCCCAAATATAAGCAGTCCCGCTGGTTGCCCATCCATCGAAGGTGATCCGCTTGCCATCCGACGTCGTAGTCGTAGAGCCCATGCAGAATCCCGTCCAATTGGTCAGCCGCCTGGGTTTTTCAATCATCTGGCCCGTGCGCGCGTCAAGCCGCGTGGACCAGTAGTTGCACGTGTCCTGGACGGCTCCGGGCTCGCGCACCGGGTAAATCAACCTTCCATCGGCTAGCCAGGTGAAATCCTGTATGATCTTTTCCATTTCAGGAGGTGGAAATAAGGTGGTGGGAGGTCCTCCTTTCAGGTCGCGACTTACGATGGTAGTCCCAGATTCATCGAGTCTGCTGTAAATGAGATATTGTCCGTCCGGTGCCCAGGCGAATGCACCAAGGGAAGCCTCTCCACCGGCGTCATACAGCTTCCGCGCCTGCGTCCCGTCAGGTCCCATCAGCCAGATCTCGCGATCGCCATACTTGCCCTTGTTTTCCCCAAAAGAGACTAAAGACCCATCCGGCGAAACGGCATAAGCCACGGCTTTGTCGCGAAGTTTGCGCGGCGGCCCGCCTGACACGGAAGCAATCCAAATACTTGTGCCCTGAGAACTCATGTCACTGGACTGCTGCCCCGCGGGATAGGCATTCACGAGAAACCTTGTGCTGTCCGGAAACCATAGATTGGCGCTAATATCCCAATCCACATCCTTGTCGTTGGGCGTCTCCGGCTGGGGAACGGTTCGCGCTTCACCCGTTTCAATGACCTTGAGGTGTAGGCCCTTGTGGTCCGAGTATGCGAGGTTCTTGCCATCTGGCGAAATCGCGCCGCACAGCACACGATTCTCAGCGGAATTGGTGGTAAGTTGCCGGAGTTTTAGATCGGGCACCTCATCATGGGAGCGTGGTTGGCGTTTGGCATTCCAGTAAGCCGCACTCGCCATCATTCCGACGATAATCACGCCCGCTGCGATCGCCCGCGTTGGCGCAGAAGCTTTCGAAGACTCTTCCTTTTTCAAGCCCTGCAAATCGGCGCGTATTTCAGACGCAGCCTGGTAGCGCGCTTCGCGTTCTTTTTCGAGCGCCCTGCCAATGATTTGTTCCAACCTTGCAGGTACCAGCGGATTTATTTCCTGCGCCGGCCTGGGCACCTGCTTGAGGGTGGCTTCCTGGAGGGCAGGTCCTGTGGCCCCAGCGAATGCGCGTTTGCCCGTCGCCATTTCATAAAGCACCAAGCCAAAGGAAAAAAGATCGGTCCGCGCATCCAGCTTCTCGCCGCGCACCTGCTCGGGGGACATGTAACCGGCTGTCCCCATGGCAACGCCGGTTCGGCTGAGAAATGGATCGGGAGTTACCGTTGGCGCGTTCTCGCGAAGCGCCCTCTCCGCTTCTCCGCATACGTCCGCCATAGAGTCAGATCCTTTGCCGCCCGAAACGATTGCGAACTTCGCCAGACCGAAATCCAAGATTTTGGCTTGGCCCTGCGTGGTCACGAAGATATTTGCAGGCTTGATGTCCCGATGGATGATGCCCTGGCGATGTGCCGCGTCCAGCGCCTCGCTAATCTGCATCGCTAGATCGATCAGCTTCTGAAGCTCCAACGGGGGTTTGCCCGGGCTCGATCGAGAGATAACCTCACGCAGCGTCTCACCTTCCAGGTGTTCCATTACGATGAAGGGATTGCGTTCATGCTCTTCGACTGCATGAATGATGCAAATGTTGGGATGGCTCAGTGCCGACGCTGCGCGGGCTTCGCGCTCAAAGCGGTTGAGTGTAGCCGGATCGCCCGCCATTTCCTCGGGGAGAAACTTCAGTGCCACGCGGCGACCTAACTTCAGGTCTTCTGCCTTGTAAACCACGCCCATGCCGCCGCCCCCGAGGACTTCCAGCACTCGGTAATGCGACACCTTTTTCCCGATCAGGCTTCGATCGAATGGCTTCTCGGTCTCTGCTTCGGCCTTTGCACGCTGCCCTTCCTCTCGAGGCCTTTGCACCCATTCCACCGGGACTTTCCAGCGATAGCCGCGCCGGGCGAGAGTTTCGAGGTAATGGGGTTCATCGGCCGAGTCGCCCAGCGCCTGGCGCAAACGGTTGATCGCGGCGCTGATGCTGTGCTCGAATTCCACAATCGTCCCGTTGGGCCAGAGCTTCTGGCGAATCTCTTCCCTCTGGACGACCTCACCGGGATGTTCCAAGAGGAGCAGAAGGATGCGGAGTGACTGCTCGGGTAGCCGAACCGACGCGCCATCGGGCCCGCGCAATTCTCCTGCAGGCACGTCGAGCTCAAAACTCTCGAACCGGGCAAGTCGCGTTGGACGTTCCGCTCCCGGCATGCAATTACCTCCGCAAAGCTGGTGGGCACCGCAAGCGCGACGTATCATATCCCAAATGAGGCGAGGAACTTGTTGACCCAGCTCCAATGAGAGCTTTCTTTCCTATCTCCCCCTCCGCTAAGTCTTTAACAGCGCTGGAGTTGACCCAGTGATGAAACCGTGACCCAGCCGTGAGGCCGCGTGCATTGAGCCAAGTTTCCATCTGAGGCAAATTTGCCCCGCACGAAAAATCCTGAGGTGCGGGACGGCGGTCCATCGCGTCCTTCGCGCTCCAGAAGAAAATCAGTCGGAGGACTATTATGAAAGACAAGGTCAGAATGATGACGGCGCTGACGTTCCTAATCGCGGCGCTGGCTATGCCGCTCGTTTCATCCGCCCAGGACGCAACGGCACAGAATCACAAACCGAAACACCATCACTACAAGCTGATCGACATTCCGGCGCTCGGCGGCCCGAACAGCTCCTTTGGAATTGGAGGTTACGTTACCAGAACCATCAATTCTCAGGGTACCGCTATCGCTCAAGGCGATACTCTCATTCCCGACCCTTACTCCATGGTGGGGTTCGACTTCCTTGTGAACCACCCTGTCCAGTGGCGGGACGGTGTTCTGACCGACCTTGGGGCGCTTCCCGGGGTGAATAGCAGCCTCGCCTCCTGGATCAACTCCCGTGGTTGGGTCGCAGGATTCTCGGAAAACGGTCTGACCGACCCGCTGACCGGCTTCCCGGAGACGAAGGCTGTTCTCTGGAAGGACGGCAAAATCATCGACCTTGGGACACTTGGTGGAAGTTCAAGCGGAGCGAACGCTATCAATAGCCGCGGACAGGTTGTTGGAGGTGCGCTGAATTCGATTCCCGATCCCTTCAGTGCCGCTTTCACTCAGCAGTTCATTTTCGAGACTGCCCCGTTCTACTTCTTTCCCGTAGCCACACAATCACACGCCTTTTTGTGGCAGGACGGAAAGATGCAGGACTTAGGCACGTTGGGCGGTCCCGACAGTCTTGCTTGGTTTGTAAACGAACTCGGCCAAGTCGCCGGCCAGTCCACTATTGATTCGATTCCAAATGCCACGACCGGCATTCCCACCGTAAACCCGTTTTTTTGGGACGACGGCAAGATGGTCAACGTTGGAAATCTCGGAGGTACCTATAGTTATGTGTCTGGTCTTAACAACCGTGGCCAGATGACCGGCACCATGAATCTGCCCGGAGACGGCTCGGCCTATCGCGCTTTTTTCTGGGAACACGGCGTCCTTACGGAACTGGCTACTCTTGGAGGAGATCACGGAAACGCCAATGCCATCAATGATTCCGGAGAAGTCGTAGGGTTTGCCAGCAACACGGGAAACCAGACAACTCTTGCCTTTCTCTGGAAGCATGGCGTGATCACCAACCTCGGCACTGTTGACGGGGATCTGTGCAGCGCCGCTCATAGCCTCAACGCCAGTGGTCAGGTCGTCGGCGAATCGGCGGTGGACTGTACCTTTTCGACGGTGCACGCCTTCCTCTGGGAGAACAACGGACCCATGGTCGACTTGAACTCACTCATACCACCGGGTTCCGGAATGCAGTTGGCCGTAGCCTCCTCTATCAACGACCTCGGAGAGATTGACGGCAACGGAGTGCTACCCAACGGCGATATCCACGGTTTCCTTCTAATCCCTTGCGACGAGAATCATCCAGACGTCGTGGGCTGCGACTACGAACCCGTTGAAACCGTGAACGTGGATCCCTTAAGCGCAGCGCAAAGCCTTAGAGCGCCCCTAGCCAGTCCAGCCAGCTTGTCCCCGGCTGAAATGCTGACCCGATTGCGATCCTCGCATACGGCTCGCAATCGCTCCCACGGAATGCCGCAAACCTCACCGGAGTAGGAGCCCGGAAAAACCGATTCGTCCCCCCGTGCACAACGGGGGTGAGAGAAGCCCACGTTCTCGATTCCTGAGAGCGTGGGCTTCTCTCACATTTCTCCTGCCTACTCTCCCTAACTTCGTTGCTTCGCCTCTGAATACCCTTGTCCTCGCGGCCAGTTGCGAATTAACTCCGTTCAGCATTTTTTTTGCTGACACGGAGCAAATCCCATGGGAAAAATGGGAATGGCCCCTTCCCTGGATAAGCACTATCAAGCCCGGATTCTGGAGCGCCGGGACCTTTCGCCAGAGCTCTGGATCATGCGCGTCGACCCCGGCGGACCGTTCGAATTCCGCGCCGGTCAGTTCGCCACGCTGGGAGTCGAGCAGAATGGAAGACGGATCGAGAGGGCGTATTCCATCGTTTCCTCACCCTACGAACGCGAGTTGGAGTTTTTTGTCGAACTTGTGCCGCACGGCGATCTGACGCCAGATCTTTTCCGGCTCAACAAAGGAGACAAGCTGCTTTGCAGGAGAATCGCCAAAGGGCGGTTCACACTGGACTTAGCCAGTGGGAGAACCAATCACTTGTTGGTTTCCACGGTGACGGGAGTCGCTCCGTATGTCAGCTACGTCCGGACGCTCTACCGTGATTGGAAAAATGGGGGCAGTGCCATGCCCGGAAATCACAAGCTTTTCTGTCTCCAGGGCGCTAGCCGTTCCTGGGAATTTGGATACCGCGAAGAGCTGGAGCGCTATGCGAAGGAAGCGCCGTGGTTCAAGTACGTGCCCACCGTGAGCCGGCCTTGGGAAGATTCGAATTGGCAGGGCGAGACGGGCCGTGTGGATGATTTAATCCGGAAATATCAGGATGTGTGGGGATTGCGGGCGGAAGAGACAACGGGATATTTGTGCGGACATCCGGCGATGGTGGAAAATGTGCGCGGGATTCTGCACCGAGCGGCTTGGAAGAAGGATGCTGTGTTTGAAGAGAGTTATTTTCAGCAATCCAAAACTGGGACTGCGATGGCAGGCTGAGCCGGCGAACTAAGCCCGGGGATGCATCCCAGCTTTGGCGCGGAAGAAACCAAGACAGGTCCCGCGTTCTAAGAATTCTCTAACCATTGCAGACTGTCTTCCGCGATCAAGCGCTAGGCGCCGGAGCCGTGCTCTTCCATCTGGACGGTAACGTCTTCAATGGTCGACAACGGGCAGAGAATGTGAACTTTCTCGTCCGGTGCGTCCACGTCGATCTGAATCCTTCCGCCAGTCGTGCGAACGCGAACGTGTTCATTGTTATCGTCAATTTCGACGAATACGGCGTCCGGGTATTTTCTCAGTTCTTTGACGACCGCATGCAGAATGGGCATGGCCTCCCGCACGTGCTCGGAAGCGTGGCGCCAGTGCTTGTCCGGCACGAAGTGCATGGCCATGGGGATCGCGGCGGCGGGAACCCACATATGCACGTGCGAGCCACCGGAACGGAATTCGTCCACATCGACGCGGATCACGCCTTCCCGCATGGTATAGGCGCCCGCCAGCACGAGAGTTCCGCCGAGTCCGAGAGCCGCTTTCGCTAGTAGCACCATGGTTGCCTCCTGCCAGTTGAAGTTGGCGCCGTTAACCGCGCTTACCAAACGCGAAAAACTGGCGGCATAAAGCCACGCTACGAACCAGTCAGTCCGTAACGTTTTTGGAATCGAGCCAGACTCGTACTGTGTTTTCGTGATCCTTGACGGAAACCAGTTCGGTATCGCCTTGCGCTGATAGCGCATGAAGGGCGGCGACGAGATCCAATTCATCTTTACCGGCGGAAAAGAGGGCATCGATGACCTTCATAGGAACCTTGATTTCGACCTCGGACTTCTTGGCATTCTCTTTGTCGAGCACGTGAATGATCAGGTGGTTATTCAGCTTGGCGACGCGCACGTCGCATTCGTTGCTCTGAACAGTGACGAATTCGCCGTCTTTGGTGGTGCGAATGGCATCGACGAGGGCGCGGAGGTCGACATCATCCATATGCGCGCTGTCGATCTTGACTCTGCCGGCATGGAGGCGGTCCTTATTGATGGCGGGTAGAACCTTTTCGGCGAGTTCAAGGGGAACATTGACTTTGACGCTCTCACCTTTGGCGTCGGAGCTGATGACGCGGACGTGCAGCCAGCGGTCCTTGGATAGCGATGTCGTTGACTGGTTCGAGCTTGCCGGGGCGGCGGTGGATTGCGCCAAGGTGCCAAGCGGCGAAAGGACAAGTACGGTAGTAGCGATGAGAGTGGTCCTGGCGAAGAAACGGATGGTACGGTCGGACATGATTGGATGCCTCCTGACCGGCGGTGCGCCGGTTCTTGGAGATAGGTACGAGAGGGCAGGAAATAAAGTTTCCGGAAGTTGGTCGACTTGGGATCGAAGATTCACGTTCCAAAATGGGAAGAATACCCCCACACCCCGGGTGTTTGCGTAAGAGTGGCAAACAAAGGAGTTGCGGGATACGGAACTTGGAAGAGTGTACGGAAGGTGGAGGGATGGGATTCCAGCGGACGCTTCCGACAGATACTTTCTTAGAACAATTGGTTAACCATAACGGGGACCCCTCCCCCTGTTTTTCAAAAGGGATAGATTCTAAAGGGAGTTTAAGTCGTCTTAGAATCAACACTTTTGGAAGTGTTGATTCTGCGTGGTTTATCGGAGCTTTGAGTTTAGATAAGAGTAATACTTGAGGGCTTGAGGCTAGTGAGGGAGATGGGGCGGAAAGAACGTCTGAACGTCGAAACGTCTGAAGGTCTAAACGTTGAAAAGCAAAAGCGGGCCGAACCGTGCAGAAAGATGAAAGACGGAGAGGATGGGATGTGACCCTTTCCGGCAGGGTCGAAACCTCCCCCTGGGAGCTGGAAATGGTCAGTCGGGGCTCAGAGCCAGGATACACGGGAGAGAATAGCACACCTTAATGAAGATGTTAAGTGTTTTACAGCGAATGGTCGAAAATGAGGGTTGAACGGTTATTAGGG
>Ga0209698_10000779_pt1 | contig 36670 bp, 42 predicted proteins | sample LitLauG_LLR_2012_FD_187203 | JGI IMG/M metagenome (GOLD analysis project Ga0209698, IMG submission 187203) | Freshwater sediment microbial communities from Pennsylvania, USA - Little Laurel Run_MetaG_LLR_2012 (SPAdes) (version 2) | ecosystem: Environmental > Aquatic > Freshwater > Creek >... | reverse complement strand
GTGAACATCTGAGATGATTACCGACGTTTGCATCGCTGGCGGCGGACCAGCCGGCCTATCTGCGGCGCTAGCGCTGCGCCGCCAGGGTTTTGAAGTCACGGTGGTGGATTGCGCTGTTCCACCGATCGACAAAGCGTGCGGCGAAGGTCTCATGCCCGACAGCCTGGAAGCTTTGCGTCGCATTGGCGTTGAACTTGATCCCGATATCGGTTATCGCTTTACGGGTATTCGTTTTAGCGACGGCTCGTCAACGGTGACGGGCAATTTTCCGAACGGCTACGGTCTGGGCGTACGCCGTTATCATCTGCACGATTTGTTGGTTCGACACGCGCAAGCCGCCAAAGTTAATCTGATTTGGGGTGCTCGAAATGTACGCTTGGCAGATGGAGGGATATCCATTCAAGGCGAAACAATTCCAGCCCGTTTCGTCGTGGGCGCAGATGGCCTCAAGTCGGGTATTCGCCATAGCGCTGGCCTCGAAGCGGTCAAAAGCGAAAAAAGGCGTTACGGATTCAGACGGCATTATCGTCTCGCGCCATGGTCGGAATATGTCGAACTATACTGGGGTCCGCGCGGCCAGTTCTACATAACGCCAGTCGCCGCCAACGAAATCTGTGTTGTCTTCATTTCGCGCCACTCCAAGGTTCGCCTTGATGCGGCGCTTGCAGATTTTCCCCTATTACGTAATAGACTAGCCGGCGCAGAGCATGGCTCGCACGAGATGGGTTCGCTTTCGATCTCTCGCAGCCTGCGACGTATCTATAAAGACGGCGTAGCCCTTCTGGGTGACGCCTCCGGCTCAGTTGACGCTGTAACGGGCGAAGGCATGTGCCTTGCATTTAGACAGGCCGAGGCTCTGGCGCACGCCTTGCGTGCAGACGACTTGGCGCAATATGCGAAGCGGCACAAACAGATCAGTTCCAAACCGAGGGCGATGGCTTCGCTCATGCTGACGATGGAACTGCACAGTGAAGTGCAGCGCCGTGCACTTGCGAGTCTTGCCAAACGTCCGCAGCTATTCGAATCGATGTTAAAGTTTCACGTTGGCGAGACGAATCTCGCCAGCTTGTTCTCTCACCACCTGCTCGGCTTTGGTGTTGATTTCCTCACTGCTTAAAAGGAGCGCTTTTCTCTTGAGACTGAACATTGGGAAGTTCTTGCCATCTTCTCTCCTCTTCACAGCCGTAATCCTTGGCCAGCAGATGTCGGTCGATTTTGACCCAAGGGCAACAAAAATCAATTGGAGTCTGGTGGGCAATGTCCACACCACTCATGGGACTTTTCAACTCAAACAAGGACATGTCGAGATGAATTCGGCCAGCGGTGAAGCTTCCGGAGAACTCATCGTCGAAGCAAATAGCGGGAATAGTAACGATGGCGCACGCGACAAGCGCATGAAGAAAGAGATTCTGGAAACTGAAAAGTTTCCAGAGATCCGCTTCAAAATCACCAGAATCGAGGGGGCGGGGCAGTTAAAGGGTGAGGCGACGATCAGGGCCGTGGGGCAATTCACGATCCATGGAGCCAGCCACGAAGTGAATATTCCAATGGAGATGAAGATCAATGAAGACGATGTAACGGGCAAAGGCAAATTCGTGGTACCTTTCGTCGATTGGGGTATGAAAGATCCCAGCAACTTTATTTTCAAAGTGAACAAGACCGTCGAAGTTGAAATCGTGGCCGCTGGCCATATTAAACGCTAGATTGGAAAAGATGCGACGACTCATAAGCTGCCTCTTATTTCTCAGTCTGCTTCCTGCTTGGAGCGAGCAGATGCCGAAGACGATCGGCGAGAGTTTGGCCGGACAACAAGTCACGCTGCCGGATTCCATGAAAGGTCACCCCTCGGTTGTGATTGTGGGCTTTAGTAAAGGTTCGCAGGATGCGACCAAAGAGTGGGACAAAAGCGCACGAAAAGAGGTCGGTGACGTCGACGTTTACCAGGTCGCCGTTCTCGAAGACGCGCCGTCTTTTGTTCGCGGAATGATCAAACACGCGATGAAGGGCGCCACTCCAGTCGACCGGCACAGCCATTTCCTCGTGGTTGTGAAAGGGGAAGCCGAACTGAAGAAGGCCGCTTCGTTTTCGCAAGCCGACGAACCTTATGTGCTGCTTCTAGATAGCAGAGGAGAAATCGTCTGGAAGACTCATGGTGCCGTGAGCGATTCTGCGGTCAAAGAACTTGCTGTGAAAGTAAACGTGGTCAAATAAACGGCAAATGGGGCAAAGCTTTTCAGCACTTGCCCCATTTGCGTCCGAGCGTTATACAGTCTTAGGCGGCTTTCCGTTCGGCTACCGGACTACGATCAAGCTTCGCCACTTGGACAGCGCTCACCAGGCCAACCTTACGAAGAACTTTGAGCAAAAGCCAGGAAGGGTCAAATTCGTACCATGCCAAACCGTGGCGGGCAGAAGTCGGGTGTGCGTGATGGTTGTTGTGCCATCCTTCGCCAAACGTGATCAGCGCAACCCACCAATTGTTGCGGGAATCGTCACGCGTATTAAAGCGCCGACTGCCCCACATATGAGTGGCGGAATTCACCAGCCAAGTGGCGTGAAGTCCGAAAACGACGCGAATGAAAATGCCCCACAGAACTAGCGGAATCCCGCCGAAAGCGAGAAGCACAACGGCCATACAAACCAGCGGAACCCAGTGCCAGTTGTTCAGCCAGACATAGAATGGTTTCTTCGCCAAATCAGGGGCATACTTGGACATGCCGACCGTATTGCTGTGGTTCGCCTCTCCGAAAAGCAGCCAGCCTACGTGTGCCCACCAAGCGCCATCGCGAGGTGAGTGCGGGTCGCCTTCGTGATCCGATTTCTGATGATGAATGCGGTGCGTTGCTACCCATGAGATCGGGCCGCCTTCTAAAGTCAGGGATCCGCAAACGGCGAAAGTGTAATCAAGCCAAATGGGGGTCTTGAAAGACCGGTGCGTGTGCAGCCGGTGGTAGCCGAGGCTGATGCCCAGTCCCGTAGTCGCCCAGTACAACGCCACCGTTATCAAGAACAGTTTCCAGGTGAAGAAGAACAGACCGAGTATCGCGAGCCCATGGAAAATCACCATGGCAATCGTTGTCGTCCAATTTAGTCGTTCGGATTTGTGAAATATGATCTCGTCGGTGATGGTCACGTTTATTCCGTATAAGTACTCTGTGCTCCCAAGCTAGCAAGAATTCTTCGTGCGTTCTGTAAGACTTGTGTAATATCGACCGTCTAGCGAAAATCGTGTAGTCTGAGCCAGGCCGCAAGATGGTCGGGCCAAGTGCTTAAGATCGGGTCCGCTGCAGCCAAACCTACGCCGTGACGCCCTTTTGGGTAGATGTGCATCTCAACAGGCACCCCAGCTTTTCTCAGGGCTAGATAGAAGAGGACGCTGTTCTCCACGGGGACGACCTGATCTTCGGTGGTGTGAAACAAGAATGTTGGTGGCGTGCTGCTCGTGACCTGGAGTTCGTTAGAGAGGAGTTGGGCAAGCGCGGGATCGGGCTTATCGCCGAGCAAATTCCGTCGCGAGCCGAGGTGAGCGTATGGGTCCATCATGCTAATGACCGGATAGGATAGGATTGCGAAATCGGGGCGGTCGCTTTGGCGGTCGATGGGGTCGGCTTCCGAGTCAGAGTTGGAAAAATGAGTCGCCGCGGTAGAAGCCAGGTGGCCACCCGCTGAAAAACCCCAAATGCCGATGCGGTCGGGACGAATGTTGAATTGACCGGCTCGCGACCGCACGTACCGGACAGCGCGCTGCGCATCCCAGAGCTCTACAGGGTGGTGATACTTGGGACCTAAGCGGTACTTGAGAACATATGCGCTAATGCCTAGATGATTTAGCCATACCGCAATTTGCGTGCCTTCGTGGTCCATAGCGAGGTGGGCATAGCCACCGCCGGGGCAAACGATTACAGCGGTCGATGTCTTCTCGGGGCCGCTCGCGGGGTAAAGAGCGAGTGTTGGTTTGTCTTCGTCAGTAGTGCCTTGCGCGCCGGGTGCGCCATTGGGCCAGAGAAGGATCGTTTCTTTGGGCGTCTGGGCGGCGAGGAGGCTAGCTAGCGCTAACACGAGGATGGAGATTCGAAGAGAGAGCATGCCCTCCTGTTATATAACGCTTGCCCGTTAGCCCATATAGCTAAACAGGGATTTAATGTTCATCGTGCCGCGGGCCGCGATAGCGGCTTGTTCCGCCGTTTGAGCACTGGAAAGATCCGTGGCAGCCTGAGCAGCATCAGCATCGCGCAAGTTGCTCAATTGACCGCGTAGGTTCGTCAGCTTGCTGGTAGCGCTATCACTTGAATTTTGGAGCCAGTCTAAGGTATTCCCGGAAATCGTTGTAGCCTGTCCAAGTTGCACAACAGACGCCTGAATCCCGGTGGTAGCCGCTTGAATCCCAGCCTGGTCGTTGTTCTGCAAAGCTTGCCCGAGCGTCCAAACATTCTGGAAGATATTGCTGGCCGCAGCAGATCCGTCCGGGTTTTGGGCGCCGAAGATCTCTTGGGCGGTCTGCCCCGGAACCGAAATGGATGCCCCGTCGCTATTGGAGATCGTAATCGTGCTGCCAGCGGTGCTGTTTTGCACCACACCTCCGGGGACGCTCCAATTGAACGCGTAAGGCGGAGTTGACCCGTTGTCGCCTCCAAAGATATAGGCGCCTCCAAATTTGGTGTTCGCCAGAGAAACCAATTGTTGCTCGATGCCTTGAACCTGTTGCGCGAGTGAGCTATTACTCTGGGCGCTTGAAGTAGAGCTAGATCCCTGCGCGGCGATGGATGTTAATTGATTTAGCAAATTTGAGGCGGTGGTCAGTGCCGAATCCGCTAAATTTGCCACGGTGGTCGCTTGTGATAGATTGCTTTGCGTCTGGGTGACTTGGTCGAGCTGGCCCTGATATTCTAGGATCGCGTCAATTGCACCAGGATCGTCAGAGGGTTGATTTACGCGATAACCCGTGCTTAGTTGCGCATTGGCCTGTGTAATTCGTTTTTCGGTGACGCTCAAGCTGCTTAGAAATGTGTTCGTATAAGCGTCTAGTCCAGCTAACATAATCTTCGGTCTCCTCTAAGCTTCATTTAAGGCTCACCCAATTAGGCCCTTTGCATCACAGTAAGCAAACTCTGAGTCATGGTGTTGATCGCAGTGATCATTTGAGCTGATGCCTGATACGACTCCTGAAATTGCAGCAATTTCGCGGCCTGCTCATTCAGAGAGACGCCAGAAACCTGTGCCCGGAGACTCTCGGCTTGGTTCAGCAGACTCGTGTTAGCGGTATCGTTGTTTGAAGAAGTGGATGCCTGCTGTCCTATATCTGTGGCAATGTTTCCGTAGAACTGAGAGTAGCTAAAACCGCTGATCATGTTGGAGGTGTTGCTTGGATTCGCCATTGAAGCTAATTCCGAGGCCACGCCGTTGGCGACCGAGGGTGGTCCTGGACTAATCGCTGCAAGCTGAGAACCCGTGATGTTCGGAGCGACCGTCAACGAACCGGCGATGCCTGTTGGAACGGCGGCGTTGTAGTTAAAGAGTGGAACGCCAGATACTGCGGGTGGACCCGCGCTAATCTGTCCCCCAGTCAATAGGGCATTCACCCGGTCCGCCACACTTTGCACCAACTGGTTCAGACTTCCCTGCTGCTGGCCGTCACCCAGAAGTGCCGGCATGGTTGTGTTACGAAACTCAAGACTGGCGCCAATCGAACCCTGTGTGACCAATGAAGTAATGTCCTGCCCGTCTGAGCTGAGTAGCTGGGCGCTGGGCGATGCACCCGCGTTAACGGGATTAGCCGATTGCGTGTAGCCGAGCGAGATCGGATTTTGCGTCGCGCCTTGCACCAGAGGAGATTGGCCGCCCAACAGAACTGTCGCAGTGCCGTCGCTCTCCATATTCACGCTAATCGGCGCAAGCCCCGAAAGATCTTGGAGCGTGTTGTACAACTGCGCCTGCAAGCCGGCGTCACTGCCAGGGCTTGTACGGATTTCCTGGTTGATCGTGGCGATCTGCGCTGTATCTTGATTCAGCTTATTCACCGACGAGGTGAGTTGTTTTTCGGTATCGGAGCTGATCTGTTGCGCTTGATTGAACGTTTGAGAAAACGCAGCGGAAAGACCTTGGGCAGCCGTAATCACTGATTGTTGTGCTGTCGCACTCGATGGACTGGTGCTCCACGCGGAAAACGCGGAGTATAGGGTACTGAGGGCGCCAGGAATGCCACTCTGGCCGGAGACATTGAAAATCCGTTGCAACTGATTGAGGCTAGCTGACAGCTGACTCGAATAGCCGGACTGCTGATTTGCGCTCCAAACCGATTGCTCGGCGTAAACATCGCGCGAACTCTGCACACCGGACGAGGTTACGCCACCCCAAAGATTTCCCGCGGGATCGAAACGCTGAGAAGAGATATTGAGGCTTTGCGTTACATAACCCGGAGTTGTCGCGTTGGTGACGTTATTCTGAACAACGCCAATGGCTTGCTCTAAAACGTCTAGCGAATTGGTTGCTGTCCCAAGAGCTGTGAAAAGGCTGGCCATGACTTTCTCCTATCTTCGCTAAACCCCTTCCTCTACCAATTAGCCCTCGACAGCGAGCAACACCGGGCCGCGCGTTTGGCAATCGGCTTGGTAGCCTGGGCCTGAACTGCCTGGTTCCAATCCAGCAGCGCACCAACCCCTGTAAAAATCACTTGCTGCGCTCAGTAGTCTCTGGGCTGCGCTCAGACGGGGCAGGACAGATCTGAGTTGGCACGAAAAGTTAGTTCTGTCTGGCAGACAGTCGTTTAAAAGTCTCGAGAATTCTTGAAGCTCCGCAAAAGCCCGCTCCAATAGCTCGCTAAAGCGACTACACGGAGCCAAAGTTTCACGTCCCACAAGGTCATCGAGTGCCTGATCGAGCAGGGTTTCTAGCCGTTGCAAACACTGAGCGGCTTCGTCCGCAGGCACCCGACCCTTCACTGAATATGTCCTTGCACAACCGCGCGGCTGACACTGGCCGTATCCGCCGAATATTGGCCGCTGCGGACCAGAGATGCGACGCTTGCCAATTTTACTGCACGGTCTGAAGCACTTGCTTTGGCTAAGCTCAACAACTGCTGGCTTGCGCTCGATAGGTTGACGCTATCGGAACTAGTGGTCTTCGCCGACCGTGATTCGCCCTCTCCTGCGCCGGTAACAACGGCGGAGCCCCCGGTGTGTCCCGTGGATAAGGTCTCGATACTGGTGTTCGTCAGTTTCATGTTTCGTCATCCGTCATACAACTTAAGGTCTTAGCCACCGGCTCGCCCGAGCGAGCTGAAAGGCTTGAGTATGTTATCGACGCATTTTGGGAAAACTAGAGAGGAGATGCGGCGGACCAATCATAGACCTTAAGCATCAATTCAACTTCTCCTTGCGAAATTTGCAGGTCTGCGGCAATTTCCGCCGTGCTCCGCCCTTTACCGTGCAAGCGCAAGATTTGTCCCCGACGATTCAGATTCAGAGATGCCACTGGCCGGTCTTGCATAGCCCACTCCTGGGGAACCGCCCGAGGTTCGGTTGCAGCAGTGTGGGTCCGCAGGGTCTCCAAATCGGCCACCACTTCCATCAACCGCCTATCTAACTCGACCCGGGAAACGCAACGTTTCGACAGTAGACTCAGTTCCACCTTCAACGAGAAAAAAAGATAGCCGGCCGCCAGAAGAATCGGCACTAATAAAACGGCTGGCGCCCAGTACAGGAAAGGTGTGGCTTGTGTCATATTCGATGTCTTGGTTCTACATAGTTCTGATCGTGCGTTTTGCCGCACAGGTTTAGCCCCCTTTTAACAAAGGCTCTAATAGCCACCTCTGCCGGCTGGCCACTTGCGCTCGAGGTAGGAACGCAATCGGAGAATTCCTTGCGCCCGTAGTTGGGAGATTCGAGTAATGTGCAATTCCATCACCGCGGCGATTTCGCGGAGGTTGAGTTCTTCCTTGTAGTACAGACTCAGTACCAGGCGCTCATTCTCGGGCATCTTTTTCATGCCCTCTGCCACAACACGTTCCAGTTCTGAGCGCTCTAGAATTCGTTCCGGTGTTTCCTGCTCGTCGTCCCCTATGAACTTAAGCAGGCTCATCTCCTCGCCGTCCTCGACGACTTCCAGACTTCCCAACGATACGGCTTGCAATTCCACAACCCACTGCTGATATTCGGCTAGCGAAATATTGAGTTCGGCTGCGATTTCTTCTTCCCCCGGCGTGCGCTGCAGCTTCCGCTCAGCCGCACGCATAGCCTCCTGCACAAGTTTGACCCGCTTACGCTTATGGGTTGGAATCCCGTCAAGACCGCGAATACTATCTAGTATTGCTCCGCGGATCTTGTACTCAGCATAGGTTTTCAGGCTGGCATTCTTTGAGGCGTCGTAGTTGTCCACAGCGGCAAGCAAGCCAACGATACCGGCGGAGATCAGATCGTCCAGTTCCACGCTGGGCGGCAGTTTCTCGTGAATGCGCGCCGCTATGAAATGCACTTGGCGCAAGTGCTCAAGGATCAGTTCCTCTCGTTCCTGCTCGCTGCGTGCTGGTGTCTCGTAGGCGTACATAAAAGCGGCGTTAGGCTGCCGAAGCGATGCGGCGCGAGTTGGGCCCACTTACTGCAAGCAGGCTCTGCAAGCCAGCGCTGAACGAACTCGGATGCCCGCCAACCGCCAGCGAACCAAGAATGCGGTCGAGATTTGCTTCGTCGATATCTTCCGGAACCTGTTGTCCGCGTGACAGGAAAGAGATGGGCAGGCCAGCGCGCAAGGCAGTTTCTATCATCGGCCCAGGAGCTTCAACTTCATCAAGGTGGGTAAAGAGTAGCTTCGTCGGACCAAAGGCGGCAAAGCGCTCTATGTTCGCCATTTGGATGCGCGGCAAGACAGCGGCTGACAAGACAAGGTGAACGTCGACGTTATCGCGGTGAGCAGCTAGGCCAGCGGCCAGATTACGCCTTTGCGCCTCATCGGCCACCGAGAAGCCGGGTGTGTCGACAAACAGGATCTTCTTTTGTCCGAAGTCGGCAAACGCTTGTGTCAGAGCTGCGGGTGTGTGAACAGGCTGACACGGAAAGCCGGCAATGCGGGCATAGGAGGCAAGTTGTTCCCAGCCGCCGATGCGTAGCGTGTCGAGGGATAAGAGCTGTATCGGCAGGCGCGCCTTTAGCCCATATCTCAACGCCAGTTTGACCAAACTAGTGGTTTTGCCGGCTCCAGCTGGACCTACGAATACCACTGCGCGCGGAGTTGCCGCAGAGGTGGGTATTGTCGATGAGAACCGCAGACGGTGTTCCCATTCTGCGCGCAGCGCCGCTTCAAGGCTTCCCAGCGAGGACGGAAAGCCATCTCGCCGTAGTCTCGCTTCAACAGCCGCAGCCAGTTCCGTCGCCAATTCTTCCGGGAAATCAGCGCCAGTCAGACGCGCCAGAATCTCGTTGCCATCGGCACCGAGCGAAATACCCGTGTTGGTCAAGGCCGCTGGACGGCGGTCAACGGAACGTTTGACGGTCTCAATCTGCTTGCGTAGCTCAGCCAGTTCGCGCACTAGGTCATTAGACGACTCGCGCGAATCCATGAGATTGGCCCCAGAAGCCGACTTCGGCACCGGCCTCACCGGCTGAATCTCGCTAACAGGAGCTGCCTCCGGAGGAACAGCAAAGACCACTTCGTACGCGCCGAGGGAACGCAATTCCAACTCGGTTTTCTTCGAGTTCATGAGCATCGCCTCCGACCCAAGTTCGCGGCGCGCTTTATCCATGGCTTCGTCGACGGTCGCAGCAAAGTAAGATTTAATTCGCATTTATATTGTTCCTAGTGACAAAATTTTGACTCCGGACGGCACTTCGTTATGAGAAATCGGACACACATTTGGCATTTGCGCTTCGACCAATTGGCGCAGGAAATAGCGGCCACCCGACGACGTTACGATGACTACAGGCACTTCGCGCCGCTCGATCTTACGCTCAAGGCGCGTTAATATTTCACGCGCCACCTGTGGAGCAAGAGCCAGAATGCTGTTTTGTTCGCTGTGTTGCACTGCCGATTCAATGCTTTGTTCAACAGCGGAGTCAAGGAAATACGCAGGTAGTTCGCCTTTGGGATTCAGATACGGCTTGACCACCTGACGGCGGATAGCCTGGCGGGTGTACTCGGTTAGAAGCACCGGATTGCGAGAGGTGCCGGCGGCCTCGCTCAGCGCTTCTAGGATTGAAACACCGTCCCGAATTGAAACTCGTTCCCTTAGCAAATTTTGCAGCACTTTCTGGATCGAACTTAGTGAGAGCAGTTTCGGGACCAAATCCTCAATCAGCTTGGAATTTTCTTGCCCCACCCGGTCGCAGAACTGTTTGGCGTCCTGCCGAGAGAACAGTTCGCCTGCGTAGAGCCGGACTAATTCCGACAACTGCGTACCCATCACATTGACAGCGTCGACTACGGAGTAACCCGCGAGACGTGCGGCATCGACTTTATCCGCTGGAACCCACAGCGCCGGTAGGCCGAAAGCCGGTTCGCGAGTTGCTTCACCAGGAAAATTTTTGTCGGCTTTTGCAGTCGGAATGGCGAGTTCGCAGCCTGGAAGGAGCTCATAACGCCCAATTTCCGTACCTTTCATGAGGATCGAATATTCGCGAGCCTTAAGACCAAGGTTATCTGTCACGCGCACCGGCGGCATCATATAACCTAGCGTTGAAACAAACTGGCGGCGGATGGCCGCAATGCGCTTTAGCAGCGGCGACGTTTTGCCGCCTGCGACTAGGCTCGCTAATCCCAGGCCAACTTCGATGGCCAGCGGTTCAACTCGCAGCATCGCTTCGAGGTCTTCCTTGGGAGCCGTCGAGATTTTTCCGGGAGCGCCATTCTCCGCCTCAATTTTGACAGCGGCGTCAACTTTCTTACGCTTGTTCCAGCCGACGGCACCAAGCCCACCGCCTAAGAGCAAAAAGGGGATAGTCGGCAGTCCAGGGAATGCCGCGAGGACGATCAGTACGCCAGCCGACAGGAGCAGCGGTTCAGGTTTGCCGAATAGTTGACGGTTAAACTCCTGGCCGACACGCACCTCAGAATTGGCACGCGTGACGATTAAACCTCCGGAAACGGAGATCATGAGCGCCGGAATAACAGTGACGAGGCCATCACCAATAGTAAGAACGGTATAGGTCTGAAGTGCACGCTTCAAATCCATACCGTGCTGGAGAACACCAATGAGAAAGCCCGCAATGATATTAATGGCGGTGATGAGTATACTCGCCACCGCATCACGTTGCGTAAAGCGCGACGCGCCGTCCATCGATCCGTAGAATTCAGCCTCTGCCGCCAACTGTTTGCGGCGCCGGCGCGCTTCCGATTCATCAATCAAGCCCGCATTCATTTCGGCGTCGATCGACATTTGCTTTCCAGGCATCGCATCCAAAGTAAAGCGGGCCGAAACTTCAGAAATGCGCACCGCGCCATGGTTGATGACAACGTACTGGATCGCGATCAGAATGAGAAAGATCACCGCCCCAATAACGTAGTTACCGCCCACGACGAAATTGCCGAAAGCCTCAATCACGCTACCCGCGGCCGACGTGCCGCTATTACCGTTGAGGAGGATCAATCGAGCGGAACTCACATTGAGTGCCAAGCGAAATAACGTTAGCAACAATAGAGCAGTCGGGAAAACATTAAACTCTACCGGCTTTAGGATATACATCGTCACCATCAGCACGATGACGGACATCATGATGTCCACCACGACCAACAGGTCCAGCAGTTGTGACGGCATCGGCGTAATCAGAGCTATGACGATGGCGAGCACCGCGATCGGCACGGCCACATCGCCCAGGTCAGGCATGCTGAACTTTTTAGTGGCCGGAACTGCTTGGGCTTGAGTGGACATCCTTGAGTTAGTTGATCTAAGGCAATTTACGGCCCATTAGCCGGTAAACATATGCCAGGATTTCGGCGATGGCCTTATAAAATTCCGGCGAAATTGTGCTTCCTACATCGAGCGCCCCATACAGAGCCCGGGCGAGTGGCGGATTTTCAACGATCGGTACTTCGTTTTCAACGGCGACTTGACGAATGCGCAGAGCCAGCCAGTTTTTTCCCTTAGCCACCACAACAGGCGAGGCCATCGTCTCACTGTCAAAGCGAATGGCCACTGCGAAGTGCGTAGGATTAACGATGACCGCCGTAGCCTCAGGAACCTGCTGCATCATACGGCGGCGGAGTAATTCGCGGCGGAGTCTACGAATACGCTGCTTTACGTGCGGATCGCCGTCATTGTGTTTGTTTTCTTCTTTGATCTCATGCTTCGACATCCGCAGGGTTTTCATTTGTCGGCGGTAGTTCTGGAATAGATCGAAGGCGCCGAACACAATAAAGAGCGCCGATGCCTTCCACAGAAGACTATCGACGGCATCGCCAACCTGGGCTCCTCCGGCGCGCGCGCTTTCGAGGGGCAATCGCAAGAGCAGTTCCGCGTGCGTCGCAATAAATGAACGCAGAAAAAGACCTAAGGCGACAATCAGCAGCACTGCCTCTCCCACGGCTTTGAGGTTTTGGGATGGTAGATCTTTCAACCGATTGATGGGATTCAAACGGTTGAATTGCGGCGCCAACTTGCTGAGGTTGAAACCCAACCGGGTGACAGCGAGTTGAGCGACAAGCGTCGCCAGAAACAACGCCCCTCCGAGGGTAAGCAGTGGCGTAATGGTTTGAAGAAATAAACCACGCAATAGCATTGGGAAAACGGCTAGGCTCATCTCTCCGGTCAACGAAGTCTGGTAGAGATGAACGAGCGACTGTCCCATCTTTGCGCTCCAAACCGGAAGAATGCTGCCCGCGAGCCAAACGAAGACCAGAAACTGTACGGCACCCAACGCTCCCCTCGAGGAGAGGAATTGGCCTTCTTCGCGCGCCCTTTTAAGGCGCTGAGGTGTCGGTTTTTCGGTCTGCTCACCTGCCATGAATCGATTGCTTTCGCTCTACCTCTCGAATAAGGGCGCGAAGAGCCTCCCCGCATAACTGAGATAAAGACCTGGAATGACTTTCAAAAGCGCTGCCAGGATCACGAGCGTGAAGAGCATTTTGAGCGGAGCGGCGCTGTTGCCGAGATGTAAGGAACTGCTCAGGCGGCCCACCAGAGCAAGGGCGATTTCTGTGAGCAGAAGCAGCCCCAAAACTGGAAAAGCGAGCCGGAGCCCTAAGGCAAAAATGTTGCCTGCCAATGCCATCACCGTAGTGACGAGCATGCGCGTCAGAACGAATTGACCAGGCGGATGAATTTGCAGGCTCAGAGCCAGCGCTCTCAGAATCTGGCCGTCCAACCCAAAAGCGAAGAACAGAAGCCCACCGGTAAGCCGCGCTACTACCTGCAGCACGTCGGAATCCGCTTGCGTCGTGGGATCAACCACTGACGCGTAACCGTAACCAGCTTGCAAACCGATCAGTTGGGCGCCGAGTGTCAGAGATTCGGCGAGGAAGCCAACAAGAAGCCCGGCCGCCAAGCCAAACGTAGCTTCACCTGCGAGCCAGACAGCGAACATGCCCGTCGTTGCAGTACGCACGTCCACATCGGGCCAATAGGGAAAGAGCGCCAGTGAAGCGGCCATGGAAAAACCAGCCCGCGCCATGGCTGGCGTGGCGTCTCGCACGGGTAAAGGCAAGAAAAAGAACACACCCGCGACCCGGGCGAGGACAAGGCCGAATGCAAGCGGCAGTCCCGCAGAGATAGTGATTGGAGCGGCCATCTTCGGCGTACCGGATCAGTGCGCGAACTTCGACAAATCGCGCATAATGGAAGAGGCGTAGTCCGTCGCCCTAGACAACATCCATGGCATCAAGAACAAGAAGCCGCCTAAACAAGCGACAAGACGGGGCACAGTGCTAAAGACCTGATCTTGCAGAGAAGTGGCAATTTGAATGATGTTGATCACAATGCCGAGGAGGAAGGAAATCAACAGCAACGGCGCGCAGATAAAGAAAGCCGCTAACAGCGCATCGCTCATGACATGAATCGCCAGTTGAGGTGTCACTTATATATACCTGCTCCTTCCATCGGAGGAATACGCCGGCCGCAATAGGGCGGCTGATACGCATCACGGCCCCAGGAATGTTTTCATCAGCGAACCAATAATTAGATTCCAGCCGTCGACCAGAACAAAGAGCAAGATTTTAAACGGTGCCGAGACCATGGCTGGCGGCAACTGCATCATTCCGATCGAAAGGGTGACCGACGCAACCGCGATGTCGATGACCAGAAACGGCAAGAAGAGAACAGCACCGATTTGGAAACCAGCTTTCAATTCGGAAAGGATATAGGCTGGAATCAAAATCCTAAGACTTAAATCGGTGGCGTTGTGCGGTGGGGATTCTCTGCTGATTTCGAGAAACAAGCGGATATCGCGTTCGCGGGCAAAACGCAACAGAAATGTTCGGAGGGGTGCAGTACCTTGTTCGACTGCCTGCGCTGTAGTGATCTGACCTTTCTCGAGCGGCTCCCAGGCGCGCGTGTACATTTCAGAGAAAACCGGCTGTACAATCAACAACGAGAGAAACAGCGACAGTCCGGCTAACACCTGATTTGAAGGCGCTGTCTGCGTGCCTAATGCCTGCCGAAGAAAGTGCAAAACAATCGAGATTCGTAAGAAGGGCGTGATACAAACCATCACTGCGGGCAGCAGGCTGAGCAGCGTCAGACCGAGAGCGATTTGTAACGGCGCGGAAAGGCCGACGCCATAGCCGGAGGATCCCGTCGTGATCCCGAGCGCATCGAGCGGGCCGGCAGCCTTCACTTGAGAATTGAAGAGCGCAAACAGCGCAAACGGACTACCGAAACGGGCCAATAGACGCGACACTAACGTGCCCCGCTAGATGCGCTACGAGATTCTACCGATGGTTCGGCGTAGTCGGCCAGCGCGGTACATCCATTTGGAGAGACCGCCACAACAAGCAGTCGCCCGGCGCATGACACTAACTGCAATGAGTGCTGGCCAGAAAGCGGAAGACGTTCAACGACGCGCATTTGCCGGGACGGACGAGCGACCGCGCCCGTGCCGCTCCACCGCATCGAGAGTGCGGCCAGGCCCTTGCGGCGTGCGAGCCACAAGAGCCCGAAGAGCAACGATAAGACAAACAATACAGCTAAAGCAGGAGACAACATTTTCGAATCTTCTTAATGAATTAATTGCATCAGATCTTGATTCATATTGTTCGCCGTCGAAATGACCCGCGAGCTTGCCTGATAAGCGCTTTGATACACGATCAAGTTGGTGAATTGCTTTGCCATGTCGACATTCGAACTTTCGAGAGACCCGCCCAGAATCTGGCCTCGGCCGCCAGTCTGGGGAACGCCAATCGCCGGGGTCGCGGTAAGAGTGGAAACCGACAGATTGTTGTTGCCGACGTTTTCGAGCGAAGTTGGATTTTGAATCGAGGCAAGCGCTAACTGCGCTTCCACTTTCTGTTGACCGTTGGAATAGATCGCGACAACGGCTCCCCCCGTCTGGATGGCGACCGAGTTCAATTGGGCAGCCTGATTGCCGTCCTGAGTGGAGGAGCCAAGGCTGGAAGTCTGGGCGTAGTTCGTGAGCAGTCCACTGCCGTTCGAATCGAACAGGTTCCAGTTCATGCTCATGTTGGCTGCTCCGTCGGCCAAACCATTAATATTGACAGCTATCGGGGCGGTACCACCGGCCGTACTAAGAGTTCCATTCGAATTGAAGGTTACCGTCCCTGGCGCCGCCAACACCGACTGTTGAGCGCCTGCAGTACCGCCCGTCAAATCACCACCTGGAATCGTAACGTCATAACTCCAAGTGTTGGGCGAGGAAGCGCTTCGTGTGAAGGTAATCGTTAGGTTGTGAGTGTTCCCTAATGAGTCAACCACCTGCATTGGCGCTGAGTAGGTGCCGGTTGCGGTCCCGGCAACCCCCTGCGCATTCAGATTGGCTCCGATCGAGAAATTCTGGGTCGGCTGCGGAGGCAATGTAGTCCCCGCTGGCAGAACAATATTTCCAGTTGGGCCCGATGTATTGATGGTGCCGTTGGCCGCGGCAGTCCAGCCTTGCACATCTTCACCGGTCTGAGTCTGCAAAACACCCTGAGCGTTCTGCGTAAAGTTGCCATCGCGGGTAAAGAGTTGCTGGTTGCTCGGGCTGTTCACGACAAAAAAGCCGTTGCCTTGAATCGCGGCGGCGAGTGGAGCAGCCGTCGTTTGGATAGCTCCCTGAGTGAAAAGCTGGTTGTTTACCGGTACGCTGACACCCAAACCTGTTTGAAAGCTGCTGGCAGCGCCAAGGTATTGGCTAAATAGGTCTTTGAAATCGACGTCACTCCCTTTGAAGCCGTCGGTATTCATGTTGGCAAGATTATTGCCGGTCGTATTGATCGCCTCGGATTCGGCTTGTAAGGAAGACAGTGCGATGGAAAATACGCTGGACATAGGCTAATTAAGATTCCTTTCTGGTTGTTACTTGGCACGTTACTTTAGTTACAGTTGACGGGCAAATCGGCCATGGGCTGGATCACAGCCACGCTTTCCGCTAGCCCCCTGAGGCAGGCGTAGAGGTTGAACCGGCAGATGACGCCGTTGATGTTCCGGTGGTTGGCGTCGTCGCCACTGTACCTCCCGACGGCACGCTACCGAGGAACTTGTTGCTTAGTGCATCCGCGTCTTGCCTTAACGCCAGAGTTTGTTCCACGTTGCTAAATGTCGCAAGCTGAGTAACAAATTCCGTACCTTGCACCGGCTGTGTGGGATCTTGGTTCTGCAACTGCGCAACGAGCAACTGCAGAAACGTTTGCTGACTGGCCAGTGAGTTCGAACCGCTGGCGCTACCAGCGGACGTACTATTTGTCGTCGTTGACGTTGCCGTCGAAGTTGGGAGCGTGGTGCCTATTGAGGCCATCGAATATTTCTCCTTAATGAAATAAAGCTAAAATCTGTCATTGATTCACCGCCGAATTCGCCGCTTGCGACGGTTGTGAATCGGAAATGGAATTTGAAGTGGACGAAGAAAGCTTGCCCATGGCCGCCATTTGACGCCACCAAGCATACTCTTGCTTTTGTCGCTGTTCGCCGCCGGATTGCCCATTTTGTTGCCGGCTGCCACCGTCGCCGCCCCGCCATGAAGTTTGGCTGCCTGATTGTTCGTTCGACTGATCAGACGACTGCTCAGATGAACTGGACGTTGAACCACCATTAGAATTCTCATTTGTCGGCAAGAACGTATGGGTCTGATACTTTTCAGCGGCCAGGCGCGCGCTCAGATCGGGCAGATTTTCTTGCAATCCCCTGGCAAGCACGCTGTCAGATGCACGAACGCTGACCGAAAGACCGCCAGCGTGTTCCACCAATCGCACATCCACCCGGCTCTGCCCATCGCCGCCGAGTTGCATCTGCACAGTGTGGACAGTCTGCGGAGCAGCGGTAGGTTGATCCGGAATCTCACTAGCCGTCACTAAGGTGGTACCGGAAGGTGTCGGATCAGATTGCGCACCAGAACTAGCAGTGGGGCACGAGGAGTTGAGCGGAAGGGGGGAGACAGCAAGAGGAATGATCGCGCCATTCTGCATGAACGCTAATGGAGACGAAGCGCTAGACACCGAGGCGCTGCTAGGTATCGGAGGCGCACCATCTGGGGCTGGTATCAACGCACTTGTATTTTCGTCACCGTGGTTTGCGCTCCCCTGATTTAAATTCTCTTGGTTTGCATTTTCAAGACCTGAGTTCACCGCGTTTCCGGAAGCCGTGATATGTAGGGCAAAAGCAGATCCTGACAGGCTCTTTAGACCGCCTAACGCGTTCGCTGCACTGATCGGCAATGCGTTTTGCGAGGGTACGTTACCAGGTAGCGGCTTCTTGGCGACCGTGGCAGGGGCAGCAGCGCTCGCTACGCACGGGCATAAATCCGTTACAGGACTGTTCGGCAAATCACTTACGCCAGCAGTCTTAACGTCTTGATTCTTTCCGATCTGTGCGGAATGGCTGATCGTGTCTTGCTTGTTGGAACGGCGCGGACCCACAGGTGCGGCGGATCTACTATGATTCAGATTCTCTGTGGAAATTTGGGTCGAAGCTGATCGATTGTTGTTTGCGCTAAAGCCGGACGTAGGGGTAGGCTGTGACAGCGATGTGTCGGTTGTGGGTTTGCTAGTCAAGTTTCCATAAGAATAATCTGAAGCCGCGTCGCGAACGGCTTGAGGGGCGGCACCCGACGACGCTATTTGTGAAAAAACGCTTTGAAAGGACTGCGGCTCAGTGTTGGCATCGTTTAATTCCGAAACAAAGCCGGAACTCGCGGCTCCGCTCAGCAATGATCCATTATTCCGGGGGATGTTTGTCGAGACTACCGAGGAGATCACGCCGGGACAGAGTGCAAGTCGGTGACCAACCGCAGAGGAAAGGCGCGGAGCCGATCATTATCAAAGGGATAGCCAAAACTGGCGGGCTGAAACCAAGAAGCGGCAGGATGAATTGCGTCAAAAAAAGGCCTATGCGGCATGACGCAGGCGTCGAGAGTTTGACGCTAAATCAAACCTGTCGCCGGATATCTACAGCAATATCGCAAGGTTTAGAACAAAGTAGAGGCTTTTTTCGCGTGGCCCTCGATTTGCAACTAAGCAGAGAAAGCTATGGACCCACTCACCGCGGCCGCCGCAAGCGGATTGCAATCCAGAATGGATTCGCTCGATCTGCTGGCGAACAATCTGGCTAATACCTCAACCAGCGGCTACAAATCGGATCGAGAATTCTACAACACTTATCTGTCGGCGGATGCGCTCAACAATCCAGATCCTGCTGTCGGCGATTCCCCTGTGGTTGAGAAGCACTGGACTGATTTTTCCCAAGGATCGCTCACCAGCACCGCCAGTCCAACCGACCTCGCCTTATCGGGCCGCGGGTTCTTTGCGGTCAATGGTCCGAATGGACCTTTGTATACGCGTAACGGCAGTTTCCAAGTCTCTCCTCAAGGGAATCTGGTAACCGCCGAGGGATACGCCGTGAGACTCGGCAACGGCCAAACTCTGACGCTCGATCCAAATTCGCAATTGGTTGTCGGCGCTGATGGTACGGTCTCACAAAACGGAACCTCGCTAGGCCAATTGCAATTGGTCGATTTCGCCGATCCCAGTTTGTTGGAGAAGGTTTCCGGCACAAACTTTCAGAGTCCCGATCCTCAAAAGGTCGCACCGCAAGCGGCCACGAACGTGCAAGTAGCGCAGGGGAAGCTGGAATCTTCAAATGCTTCCTCCACCGAATCGGCGGCACGCATGGTGATGTTGCTCCGACATTTCGAAATGCTGCAAAAGGCCGTCAAAATCGGAGCCGATATGAACCGCCAGGCAATTGAAGAAGTGGCCAAGGTTGGCTCCTAGCAAAACTTAATCATTAGAAACAAAAACAAGGAAGAAAAGACACCTTATGATTCGAGCACTCAACAGCGCAGCCAGTGGTATGACGGCACAACAATTGAACGTTGACACCATCGCCAATAATTTGGCGAATGCGAACACGGCTGGATTCAAAATGCGCCGCGCGCAGTTTGAAGATCTGATTTATCAGAGCATGGTTCAGCCAGGGTCGGCCGCAGGCCAGCAAACAACGGTTCCGTCTGGGCTACAACTCGGCTTGGGTACGCGCGCCGCCTCGAATGAGATCATCTTTTCGCAAGGTGCATTTTCGCAGACGGGAAACCCTCTCGATGTGGCAATTCAGGGAAAGGGATTTCTTCAAATTCAGCAACCCAATGGGACGCTGGCGTATACGCGCGCCGGCTCATTTCAGCTAGATCGCAACGGAAATGTCGTTGATCCGAACGGCAACACGCTGGTTCCACAGATCACAATTCCCGCCAACGCGCAAAATATCTCGATTGCACAGGATGGAACTGTAAGTTACACGCTCGCAGGGCAAACTGCCGCTCAGAAAGCGGGGCAAATTCAACTGGCGAACTTTCAGAACCCCGGGGGCCTGAATAGCATCGGCAACAATCTCTACCTGCCAACTGACGCGTCGGGGGATCCGCAAGTATCGAACCCAGGCGGGGCCGAAGGATTGGGAACTCTCGCACAGGGTTATACCGAACAATCGAACGTTGATGTTGTCGGAGCATTCGTCGATCTGATCCAAAGTCAGCGCGCCTACGAAGCAAATTCCCGGGTCGTCAAGGCGGCGGACGAAATGTATCAGCAAGTGAACCAGTTAACTCAATAGATGTGGTCCATGATCTTAGTTTCGCGATATTTTGTCTGCCTAGGATTGGCGCTGGCCACGACCATACCGGCTAGGGCGGTCCCGCACTGCTTTGCCCCTTCGGGCGATTGGATCCGCGGATCGGATTTGGCGGTAGCCCTACCAAGACTGCAGGGGTTGCCGCCCGAACTAAACGTTAGCTACTCACCAGTACCGGGTTTAGCGCGTGTTTTTCATCCCGACGAACTGCGCCGCCTGGCCCACGCAAACGGGTTACCGGACCCAGCCCCAGGATCAGTTGAAAACATCTGTGCTGCTTGGCCGTTGGCGCCACTCAGTCCCGAAGTGGTGCAGCGTGCGATGGCGAAAACACTCAATGGTCATGCTCCGCAAATCGAATTGTTGGCGCAAGACAGGGCGGAAGCGCCCCCGGGCGAGGTCGTCTTCCCGTTGTCTGGACTCAGCGCTTACTCCGAGAATCCAGTCATCTGGAAGGGGTACGTGCGCTATTCGGAGACCCGCCGCTTTGAAACATGGGCGCGCGTTCGCGTTCGGGTAACGGAAACACACTTGAAGGCGCAAGGCCCAATTCATATCGGAGAAAGACTATCGGCTGGACATTGGCGCCTTGAATCCTACTCTGGACCTCCTCTCCGCGAGCCGATCCTGAGTGACGGCGCTCAGTTGACGAACCTAGTGGCTCGCCGCGATTTTGTAGATGGCGCGCCGTTGCTGGCAATCTTCTTTGAGACACCGAAAGCTGTCGAGCGCGGCGATGCTGTAACCGTGGTTGCAGGAGTAGGAGCGGCCCAGATCGAAGCACCAGGGGAGGCATTAGGGTCAGGAGTTTGCGGCGAAGTTATTCTCATTCGCAATCCCCGTTCGAACCGGACGTTCAAGGCACGGATCACTTCGGCTGATCGGGTTGAGGTTCTGCCCGGCACGTCGGCAGGTCTAGCAGGAGCGGATAGCACTAAGGGGAGTTCTCTATGAGCAAGCGGCAGTTCTCGAGGGTGGCATACCAGCTTCTGGCATGCTTCGCGTTTTTCACCATTAGCGCCTCGGTCGGGATGGCACAGATGACACCACCCGCCATTAAGAAGATCCTAAAGAAGTTCGAAGAGCCCTCGGCACTCGACCAATTCGTCGAACAAGCGCACAAGCGTGCGGCTGCGAACGAAGCGGCAAGCCCGGGGTCTCTTTATTCGGGCGGCGCAGTGTGGTCTAATCTCTCCATTGACGACCGCGCCCGTTCGGTCGACGACATCGTAACAATTGTGGTGAACGAACAAGCTTCGGCGGTTTCGACTGGGCTTACTAAAACTTCGCGCGCTTCAAGTGCCAACGCGGCCGTTACGTCTCTCGCGGGCACGTTACCGGTTGCCGGAAAGCTAGCCAACTTAGCAAATGTCAATTCCTCCACGTCGCTCAACGGGCAGGGAACAACTTCTCGGCAGACCACATTGACAACCACAATTACGGCCCGGGTCACCGATGTCCTGCCAAACGGTTATTTAGTGATTGAAGGTCATCGCTCGGTTCTCGTTAATTCCGAGAATCAAGATGTTACGATCCGCGGCGTGGTGCGGCCGGCGGATCTTACCAATGCCAACACGGTTCAATCCGGCAGCATCGGGCAGATGGAACTTCGCATTAACGGTAAGGGCGTAGTAAACGACGCCATCCACCGTCCGAATTTCATCTATCGGTTGTTCTTGGGCCTATTGCCTTTCTAGCCATTGCTTCACGGAAAGTATCCACAAGGTAAAAGATGTTGAACAAAAAATGGAACGAGCGTCAAGGCTCAGCTTACGTCCGGGCCGCGTGCGTTTGCGTGATATTTTGCTGGGCAACCGGATCTAATGCGCTAGTCGCGGCCGAGACTACCGAACACGGAATCAGACTCAAAGATTTGGTTGCCATCGAGGGCGTTCGTGCGAACCAACTCATTGGCTATGGCCTCGTTGTTGGACTAAACGGAACCGGTGATCGGCAGCAAACGCTGTTCCCGGCACAGAGCCTGGTCAATCTTCTGGAGCGGATGGGCGTCAGTATGCCACCTGGGTCGATTACTGTGAAGAATACAGCATCCGTGCTGGTGACGGCAACTCTGCCCGCATTCGGGCAGCCGGGCAGTCAAGTTGACGCTACGGTAGCGGCCATTGGCGACGCCACAAATCTGCAGGGCGGACTCCTCGTGCTCACGACGCTGCGCGGAGTCAACGGGCAGGTTTATGCGACCGCGCAGGGTCCAGTCGTCACCGCCGGCTTTGTGGCGGGCCGTGCGGGTAATTCCACTAGCGTAAACCATCCAACCGCTGGACGAATCCCAAATGGGGTAACGCTTGAGCGCGGCGCACCCTCAGTACCGATCGGTAGTGTAATTCGATTACAGCTAAAAGAAGCCGACTTCGAAACGGCGGCGCGCATTAGCGCGGCCATCAACCAACACTTTCCTGCGACGGACCCTTTGGCACACGCTGAGAACTCCGCCTTGATCAGCGTCAAGATGCCTGACTCGTACAAAACTAAATCCACCGAATTTGTGGCGGAACTCGAGCGACTCCTGGTGGAGCCAGACCGCGAAGCTCGGGTTGTGGTCAATGAGAAGACAGGCACTGTGATATTAGGATCCGACGTTCATATCGCTCCTTGCGCGATTATGCACGGGAATTTGACTGTTTCGATCCAAACGAAACCCGTAATCGTCCCTGCCGGGCTTCTCTCCTCGGCGCCATCGACGACGACGCCTGAAACTACGGTTAACGCTAAAGACGATAAGTCTCGCAATTTAGTATTGAAAGACGGCGCCACAGTAGAAGAACTTGTACGCGCTCTCGCGGCCATCGGCTCGACCACGCGCGACGTGGTGGCCATTCTCGAAGGCTTGAAAGCCGCGGGCGCGCTACAAGCAGAACTGGAAATCATCTAGCCAGGCGATTATCCATCAAAGGCAACCTAATGGACATTTCTCAGCTGCAACTCTCGCCGGTGCTCACCTCAGATAACGGAAACACCAAGGACGCGAAGCACTCTAAGATCGCCAATGCCGCCGGCCAATTCGAGGCATTGCTTATTGGCGAGATGCTCAAATCGGTTCGCGAAGCCAGTGACGAAGGTTGGTTGGGAGGCGGCTCTGATTCCAGCGCTGAGTCCGCATTTGGAATCGCAGAAAGCCAACTCGCCCAGACTATCGCCCAAAAAGGCGGCTTCGGGTTGGCGAAGACAATCCAGCGTTCGATTGAACCTCAGAAGTAATCACGGGGCACCTCCCCCGCCACACGCCCGCTCCACACGCCCACGATATTGGCGTCACCGCCGTGTGAAATCAAAACGAATAGCCCGTGCTCGCGCTAGCTGCCAGACTGTCATCAATGTATCCGTCGTAAATGGGACCTGCCGGGCGGGTTTCGTTTGCTTCTTTGAATGTGGCGTGGCCGCTTTCCGCCGGGATACGCTCGGGAACGGAGGTTTGAGCTTTCCCAACTGCACGCCAACCATCCAACAACGTTGTCAGCAGCTTCGACACTTCCACGATGGGTTCGGGCACCTGACGCATGTGGGCCTCTAACAATTGCACTTGCATGTAGCTATATAAGCGCTTCAGATTTTGAGCTATTTCACCCCCCTTTTCAAGGTCAAGCGAGACCAACAACTCAGTGAGAATAGAAATTGCCTTGTTTATTGCCTTCGTTCGAGTGGGGATATCCCGAGCTCGCACGGCGCTTTCCGCTTGACTGGTGGCGTCGAGCGCTCCCTGGTACAAAGCGACGACCAAATTCATCGGATTGTCGCTGAAAATGCTTCCATCGGTATAGGCTTGGTAAGGATTCTGCTCGGTACCCATATTTATCTCTGCAAGGCTTTATCGAAACGAATCCCCGAGTTTCTAGGCTGATCAACATTTTTTCTGCGGCACCTTATTTCGACAAAAGAGATTCACTCAGGTGAATCCTCTTACGGCCAGCAACGCTTCATCCGATAAGTCAAAAGAGGATCGTCCTTAAAGAATGTTTTCAATCATTGGAATGGTCGTAGTGGTCGGCGCCATTATCGGCGGCTACCTCATGGAAAAAGGGAATCTGAAAGTGCTGGTCCAGCCAGCAGAGTTGGTCATTATTGGAGGCGCAGCGCTCGGCACACTTCTGATTGCCAACCCGCTACCGGTCGTGATCAAAATGATCAAAATGATCCTTGCCGTCCTCGGCGGGGACAAATACACCAAAACACGCTATACCGATACGCTCAAAATGTTGAACGACCTTTTCTCAAGGGGACGGAAAGGCGGCATCAGCAGCCTTGAGCCGGACGTAGAAGCACCTGACAAAAGTGAAGTGTTTAAGAAGTACGATTTCGTCATGAAAGATCACCATGTCTTGGACTTCATCTGCGACACGCTGCGCATGGCAATGACGGGTACGGTCTCGCACTTCGATCTCGATCAGATGATTGAGCTCGATCTCGAAGTTCATCATCACGAAGTGGGAGCGCCCATCGCGGCGCTATCTACCGTGGCTGATGCGCTGCCTGGCCTTGGCATTGTAGCTGCGGTTTTAGGCGTGGTGATAACCATGGGCGCCATTGGCGGCCCACCAGCCGAAATCGGACACAAGGTGGCGGCCGCTCTAGTCGGCACCTTCCTAGGCATTTTATTGTGTTACGGATTTCTGGGGCCGTTGGCCGGTATGATGACCAAGCTCAACGATTCTGAGGCTCAGTACTATAACTGCCTTCGCACTGGACTAATTGCTTTTGTACGCGGCGCAGCACCCATCTTGGCGGTGGAGTTTGCCCGGCGCTCAGTCCCTTCTGCCGTTCGCCCGACATTTAAAGAAATGGAAGCAGCGTGTAAGGGCGTCAAGGCCGAGGGCGGCGGCCACTAAGCAATTTTCCCGGAAGAGGTCAAATGTCAGCACCCGCAACTCCACCCATCATCATCATTAAGAAAAAAGGCGGCCACGGCGGGCACCATGGCGGCGCATGGAAAGTCGCCTACGCCGATTTCGTAACGGCGATGATGGCCCTGTTCATTGTTTTATGGCTACTAAGTAGCAGCGATGACGTTAAGAAGGCCGTCGCCGGATATTTTCGCGACCCGAAGGGTCACGGCAAGCAATTGGGCAGTGCGATGGGAGGCAGCGGAGAAAGCCTAACGCTCTCTAAGACGAATATGTCCGCACTTAAAGACAAGCTCGAGCAAGCCATGAAACAGAGTCCGCAGTTCGAAAAACTCAAGGACTACGTTCAGATGACGGTTACCGGAGAAGGGCTCCGGATCGAGTTGCTCGAAACGGAGAAAGGTATGTTCTTCGCCACTGGGCAACCTGAGCCCACCGCCACCGGCCGTGAGCTTCTGATTAACCTAGCTGGGGAGTTAGGGAAAATGAAGAACTCTATTCTGGTCGAGGGTCACACCGATTCCAAGCAGTATCAAGGCGCACAATATTCAAATTGGGAGTTGTCGGCGGACCGCGCGAATTCGGCGCGTAAGATCATGCAAGAGAATGGAATGCGCGCAGATCAGGTTACCCAAGTCCGCGGTTTCGCGGACCAACAACTGCGCATTCCAGAAAAGCCAGAAGATCCCTCCAATCGTCGCGTTTCAATCATTGTGCAATATCCCGACAGTCCTGAACCAGATCCCGAGCCGGCGAAGGGGGCTAAAGAGGGAGCAGAGGGCGGCGAGGAACACGGCGAAACCAAAGCGGCGGCGGAAGGCAAGACGGAGAGCAGCGAGAGGAAGTTGACGGATACTAAGCCCGCGGACGAAAAATCCCCTGCCTCAGAACACCCTGAGCCTGGTAAGGCGAGCGGGGGTAAGCCTTCCACTCAATCAGGCAACAAGAAGTGAAAAAAGTTCTACTTCTTCGAAGACTTCGCGATAGAGAGTTAGGTGCAGTGGGATCATGCAAAAAGTTCTAGCGCAGCCAAAAAAGAACACCCCAAAGGAAATCTCAGTCGCAGCCAACGAGTGCCGGCTAGCTCGTCAAGGCGAGCGCTTAGTCGCACGCGGCGTCTTGTCCGACGTCGTAGTGACCATCCAAGTCCCTGCCGCTGGTTTTGCCGCAATGCTTCGGTTCAGCACGCCGGAAGAACGCAATGTTTCGCGTCCTCGGCTAGAAGCTCTCTGGGAATTTGCCGACGAAGCACTCGATCTATTATTTCAGAGCATCCGTTCCATGAATATCCCCGCTGAAGCAGTTAGTGTTTCTGCCATTGGCGGGGCGGATCTGGAGGCCATCACTTTCGGCCGTGGAAAACAACTGGCACTCGCAGTTCAGAGAAGTTTTTGGCGACATGGGGTTTTATTGAATGGGAAAGATCTAGGTGGAAGCCATAGCCGTCTCATTTGGCTGGAAACTTCGAGTGGTCGCCTGATTGTCCGTTCAAAATCGCCTCTACTGAGCCCGGTTGGGGAGATGCAGGCATTTCAGAGTAAGGCATCCTAGTCCTCTTCGCTCGCAGTACAACGATCACGCAAGCCTGAATTTGGCTCATAATCTTGTCGAAAAGAGCCGATACATATACTTGATCGCCGCTCGCTCACAGACTGTCGCAGTCATTACCTTGGTCGGCATTTCAATATCCTCCTCTGCCGGTCAACAGTCCGTACCATCCGCCATTCCGAATCCAGGACAGAGCACTGCACAAGCAAACGTACCAAGCACCCAATTGGCTGTTGAAGGAGCAATTGCAAAGCAATTAGCTTCACTGGAGAAACAGCGCCAGGCAATTCAAACTCAACTGGTCACGAGGATTGTTTCGGGTACCAGCCCACCCCACCCCGAACTCCTTCTTCCTCCTCTCGTTGGCCTCAATCATTCCGATTGCGCATCACTTGACAGTGGCAAGGTTGAGCAACTAGTGTCGTCGGCCGGTCAAAAGCAGTCGCTCGATCCAGCGCTTCTAAGGGCCGTCATAAGACAGGAATCCGCTTTCAAGCCTTGCGCGGTCTCCTCGAAAGGCGCCCAAGGTCTCATGCAATTGATGCCGTCGACGGCTCGTGAACTCCATGTGATTGACGCGTTTGACCCAGTGCAGAATGTTCACGCTGGAGCCGCCTATTTGAGGCAACTGCTCAATCGTTACAACGGAGATTTGCGCCTGGCTTTGGCCGGCTACAATGCAGGCCCTGCAAGAGCTGATCATGGGATCGAGGCAAACTTTCCTATCGAGACCCAGAATTACGTCGCTAGTATTCTAGCCGAAATAGGGATGATCGGCGATTCCGAGCCCTCGGCAACGCAAGAAGATCTTGCGCCGCCGTTAAATGATGAAGCAACAAATGCGCTAAAGCCTAAATAAACTGTGACCGATATTCACGATTGTGTCTTCGAGCCGACAGACTGCTTCCCCGATTCTTCTTGTCCGATGTATTCTTCAAGCAGGAATCCGGCAAAATAAGTGCCCAAACCCTTGGATCGGCAAAATCGGATTTCACCAAAAGCTAAGCCCTGTTCAAGATTCACGCAAACCTTTGCTCCGCGATTCAGTTCCACTCCAAGTTCGATACCCATCCCCGACGGTGACATATCCACCACTCTCGCATCGAATTCTTCCGCCGCTCCCGAAACTCGAACCTTCGCAGACAGATCGGTAGGCAACCGCAGTTCCGAACGGACTTCGCCCAATTCATCCGCCACTGGCTCGACTGAAAGCAAATACACATTCTCCTTGCTCTTCGCGACGGACGAGACTTGTGCGTCGACACGGCGTCCTTCATGCGAAATTGCCAGACGTTGCCCTTCCTGCAGCCTTTCGGCGCAGCTAAGTTCGAAGAGCGCCGGACTTACTTTCCGGATCCGTGCCGTTAGAAGCGTGTTCACGTTGTCCAGCAAGTGTAGTTCGACGGGAATATCCAGCCCTGCTTCGGCTTCGGAGAGGGTGTGAATCGATGAATTTGTAGACACGACTTAATTCACTAGTTGGGTCACGCTCCGCATACTCTCGCCTATCAGACTATTCTGGGTCCTGTGTTTAGATGCTAAATAGGGTGGTTCGCAAAAAGAAATTTCCCGCCGCTTGCCTTGACCGGATAAAAATCGTGTAAGGGCATTCTTTCTGCGATTCTCGCTAATCCGGGTTTGTCAACTACGAAGTAATAGCGGCTAGGCTGATGCCAAAGTCTGACAAAATCGGCATCGTCGATAAAAACGGGCGGAGCCCCCGGCGCATAAGAACCGTAGACAAGGTTGTTGAAGCGCCCGTTCAGCAATAAGGCGTCGCGATTCGTATAGAAGAAGACAGATGAGAATTCGTAGTAATGGTGATTGACGATCAACTTTCCTGGCGGCGCCGCTAGAAGAGCATTTGCCATCGGGCGCGATGACATGTAGGGATCGAAAACCACTAGCGCAAGCCGCGCCGCGTGAAAGAACACCACCATCATGGCAGTCGCGGCAAAATGCACCTGCTTTCCGGAACTCCGGACTGTCCCGATACAGCCAATCAAGAATGCGATGGCGGCTACGGCTAGCGGAAGACGCAAATAGGCAAACGAGTCAATCGTCAGATCCTCCATATGACCGAGCGAAAGCTTGTAAGCGGCAGGGTGACTAGACAAAGCGCTGGCGATGTCTCCGGGCGCGGGCAATCCTCGCACTGAAATCAGAAGCCCAACAACGATAGCCGCGGCGAATCCAGAGATGACGCACAGCACTCGGGTACCATTTCGAATCCAAGGGCCGCCTTCCACCATGGCGCAGCTGAGCAAGAGCGCCACAGCCGGGTAGATCGGCATCGAATAGTATTCCTGAGTTGTAGAAAAAGTAAAGAAGACCATAACGAATCCGATCCAGCACAGAGCCAACAGACGAGTCTTTCCCGCCCGATCAAGCGGCTTGAAGGTCAGCCGCACTAGCGCCGGCAAATATACACTCCATGGAAAGAGCCATAACAGGTGGAATAACCAAAAGAGATGGCGTGGAACAGTGTCATAGTCTCGCGGGTAACGCATATTGAGAAAGCGCAACAACTGTTCGTTGAGGAAATAGAACCAGAAGAACCCATGGTATTCACCTGGCGCGCTTCGCATGGTGAATACGAAAAATGGGGGGTTGCGTAACGTCGCGAGTATGTGCCAAGGCGCGGCAATCAAGAACGCGATCAGCGCTCCAGAGAAGGGCCGCAGTCGTTTCCAAGTGCGGGCCGCAAAAAGCTGCTTCGTTAGAAGCAGGTACGTAAGTCCCGCACCAATTGGGAAAACTACGGCGATCAAGCTCTTCAAAAGCAACCCAATACCCATGGATGCAGCCAGCAAGACCGCCCAAAGCTTCGGGTGCGGCTCATCTTCTTCAAGAACTCTTAGGAATGCCCAGAGCGAAGTGGCGATTGCCAAGGTGAGCAGAACATCTGGTATCAGGATTCGTGTAAAAAGAAACAGTCCAACACAGGTTGCAATAACCAGTCCCGAATATAGAGCTTCGCGAACGCCAAAGGCCCAGCGGGCAAAAGCGGCGGTGAGAACGGAGAGTCCTACGCAAGCCAGTGCGATCGGCAATCGTGCCACCCAGTCTGAGACGAAAAACAGTTTATAGAAAATCGCGATCATCCAGTACAGCAATGGCGACTTCTCCAGATACGCGACACCGTCTAATCGCGCGGTCACCCAGTCGCCCGATGTCACCATATTGGCGGCAATCTGAGCCTGAACGGCATCCACGTCATCCATAAGCGCGGGCGGCGAAATGATGCACCCTAAATAAACCGCCGCCGCAACGAGCGCGACCAACAAAAATGCTTTCGATTTCGACAATCTTGAAGCTTCCCCCGCTCCCACAAAAATAGCAAGGTCGGTGAATTGGCCGGAATTTCCACTCGCGATGCTATTCTTGGGTTGGGGAAATTGGCTGTGGGGCGCGGGTGAAGTTTTGAGGATTAATGCATCCATCTGCGATCACATATCTCCTGCTTGTCGTGGCAAGCTTCCCGTTTATCTACTATCTGTTGGCAATCTGGGGAGCAATGCGCTTCTTTGCCCAGCCCCAGCAAAAGCCTAATGGCTTCACGCCGCCGATTAGCATTCTGAAGCCAGTGCGCGGGCTTGATCCAGACGCCTTCGAGAACTTTGCGAGCTTCTGCCGACAGGACTATCCAGAGTACGAAATCGTCTTTTGCGTCGGGTCGCCGGACGACCCTTGCATTCCCGCCATCGAGCGATTGCAGCACGAGTTCCCGTTGAAAAAGATCCGTGTTTTATTCGGATCGGGCAGAGTCGCTGCCAATGACAAAGTGGCAAAGCTGGTGCGCCTGGCGAACGAAGCCGAATTTGAATATCTGGTCATCAACGATAGCGATGTTCGCGTAAAGCCCGACTATCTAAGGCATATCGTGGCTCCGCTTGCCGATCCGAAAGTGGGAGCAGTAACTTGCTTCTACGTGTCGATTGGAGAACACAGCTTTATCGAGAACTTGCAGACCGCCGGCATGCTGTCTGACTTCTACGCCGGACTTCTGGTGGCACGCGAACTCGATGGCGTGAAGTTCGCCCTGGGCCCTACCATCGCGACCACGCGTACGAGGCTGGCCGGCTTCGGCGGATATCAGGCGATCGAAAACCGGCCTGGGGACGATCTCCTGGTGGGCCGATTGATTGCAGAACAAGGGTACGCCGTCGAGTTATCGCGCTATGCGGTTGACACGGTATCCGACTATCAATCACTGAGTGATTTACTGCACAAGCGGCTGCGCTGGCTTGTAGTGATGCGCCACATGCGCCCCGCTGGCCACTTGGGTCTGATCTTTACGCACGGACTGCTGTGGTCGGTAGTGGCGGTGCTCGCCTATCCGACTTGGATGACAACAATTGTTTACTTCGGCATTTATGCGGCGCTTCGTGTCACTATGACTTGGCTCATCGGCGGATATGGACTCAAGCAAGAAAAGCTGTGGCAGAAAATGCCTATTGTATTCTGCTGGGACGCGCTTGCGCTCGCTATGTGGTCGGCCAGCTTCTTGCGAAATACCATTCGCTGGCGCGGAGGATCTTACTATATTCGCGGTGGAGAACTCGTTCCAAGCGGCGACTGAGCGGCCTTGATAATGCCTATCTGGACACAACAGGCACAGGGGCAAGCTGCGGTCGCAAATTTCGTTCGTTCGTCGGCTTGCGCCAATTGACTTGAGGCAAAAACATGGCGCTGTCGATTTGATCGCGATAGCGAATCGCAATATTCATCAGTGAGTCGAGCAAGGAATCCGACAGCAAATGCGGCTTCAGACCTAGGTCGATGAGCTTAGAATGTTTCGCGTTGTAGTAGTGCTCTTCTGATTCGACTCGGGGATCGGGAATTTGATCGATGGTGACGCTCATACCAAGATTCTTGCCGGCCGTCTGCACGAGTTTGGCAATTTCGAGAACCGAGAATTGCTCAGTGAACTGGTTAAAGACTCGGCATTCGCCCGGGGCGGCCGGGTTCAAGCAAGCCAGCTCAACACAACGAACTGTGTCGCGGATATCTAGAAAGCCTCGGGTTTGACCGCCCTTTCCGTACACAGTCAGTGGATGGCCGACTGCGGCCTGCACGCAAAAGCGATTCAAAACCGTCCCAAATACTTCGTCATAATCGAAGCGATTGATCAATGCTTCGTCCATCGCGGTTTCGTCGGTGATCGTACCGTAAACGACACCTTGATTCAGATCGGTAGCGCGCAACTTCCAAATCTTGCACGCGAACATCATGTTGTGGCTATCGTGTACTTTCGAAAGATGATAGAACGAACCAGGCTGCTTCGGGAACGGCAGCACATCTTTTCTGCCATTGTGCTCGATATTGATGTAGCCTTCTTCAATATCGATATTTGGAGTCCCGTATTCGCCCATCGTGCCTAGCTTGACCAGGTGACAATCAGGTTGGAACTCACGCAGCGCGAAAAGCAAATTCAGCGTTCCCACAACATTGTTTACTTGCGTGAAAACCGCATGCTTGCGATCAATCATCGAATAAGGAGCAGCACGCTGCTCGGCAAAATGAATGACTGCATCCGGCTCGGTAGACTTCACATAAGAAGCGAGGAAATCGTAATCGGTGCAATCGCCCACATGCAGGTCAATGGTGTGACCAGTGAGTTGCTGCCAAGTCTTGAGCCTCTCCGAAAGCGGCCGGATAGGAGTGAGCGTTTGGACGCCCAATTCGTGATCCCATTGGCGCCGAGCGAAATTATCGACTATTGAGACAGAATGCCCCCGCGTTGATAAATAGAGCGCGGTTGCCCAACCGCAATAGCCGTCTCCACCAAGTACACCAATCTTCATAATATTGAGCGAGTTCCCCGTAATCGATTTTTGCTACTCCCAGTATGGACGCTAGAAACGTCCAAAAATGTTACGTAGCGCATGTTAAAAACCATTTCACTCTGGTGGAAGCGAAGACTTCTCCGGAGTTGAACCAACGAACACTACTCCTGCAAAAATCATGCAAGTCCCCAACCACTGGTTGGACGCAACATTTTCGCCTAGGAACAATTTTCCAAGCAGCGCCGAAATGATATAGCCCGTCGCCGTCAACGGCAGAACAAAGCTAAGGTCCGCCACGCTCAATAAAGCCATACGCGTGAGCAGCGCCAACACCAGCATAGCAATGCCAAGAGCGACAAACGGGTTCAACAGAGCCTCCAGATAAGGCAATGGATTCAAGTCGAGCAATCTCGGAATGTGATGCATTCCCCAAGCGAGCGAGAGATTTCCAAAGGGGCGAAGCAGTAGGGTTAGCAGCAAAAGGCGATAGGTGCGCGCCGTATGAGCGCTCTTGAACAGCACGCATTGATTCTAAGCCAGGCGGGTTCGGAACCGACTGCTACCATCATGTTGACGGATGCGGAATTCAGCCATTCTCCTAGCGGTCTTATTCTTTTCGCTCCTCGCGGCAAGCAATCGGATCAAGGCGTGGGGAAGCTCTGATGATTTCGATTTCGGCATTTTGGGTGACCATACGGGTGAGCCGGTCGAGGGTGTCTGGGAGGAAGCGTGGCGCGAGGCCGCCGCGGAACACCCAGCCTTTGTTGTCACAGTCGGCGACACAATCCAGGGTGGAAGCGAACAGACTTTGGAAACGGAGTGGGAAGAAGCGGAAGCTCTTCTAGCCCCGTACCGGCGCTTCAAAATCTTGCTTACACCAGGCAACCACGATGTATGGTCCGCCACGTCCGCGCGAGCCTATGTAGCGCACAGCAAACGCGCGCTTCACTACGGATTCGACTATAAACAAGTTCACATAACGGTACTGGATAATAGCCGATCTGATGGGTTCTCAAGCGAAGAACTGGTGTTTCTAAAACAGGATTTGGCTGCACACGAACATCAGCCTATTAAGCTCATCTTCTCGCACCGGCCCTCCTGGATCCTGCAAGCCGTCTTGGGAAATCCGGCATTTCCCTTGCATCAACTTGCCACGCGCTATGGCGTAAAGTGGGTAGTCGCTGGACATATTCACCAGATGCTGCGATTTGATCTGGATGGAGTGACATACCTTTCCATGGCAAGTTCAGGCGGGCATTTACGCGAAGATAAATCTTATGAGCACGGTTGGTTCTTTCAGCACACCGTGGCGCATGTGCATGGCAATAATGTGACTTTCGAGATCAAGGAACTACGGAAGCCTTTTGGCAAGGGTCGCATTACGGCTCCTAGCGACTGGGGAGCGGGCGGGCTATTGCGACGTTGAGCCAAAGTATACTCGAAGCTGGATAACGGGTATAACGAATGCACTGCGCTGGATTCAATTCCGACACTTATGATCGTTATGTCCTGGGACTGCTCGAAGAACCGGATCGCTCTCAGCTTGAAGAGCAAATTCAGGAGCAGTGTCCGGCGTGCTTAACAGGCGTTCAGCGAAGCATGAATCTCTGGCTGGTCTTCGCCGAGACGCTTGAAAACGCCGAACCGTCGGAAGACTTTCGCGGGCGCATTGTGCGGATCGCGGAGCTAAGCCGCAAGGTCTTAACGTTTCCGAAAAACTCGGCGGTGAGGGAGAGATCATCGGTCCCAATTTCGACGCTGGTGATTATTTGCGCATTGACTTGCATCTTGTTGGTGGCCACATGGTACGCGGCTCGTGCCTGGACACGCATCGACCGCCCTACTTCCACGGCGGACATCGAGAGCCTAGCGCAACAATTAACAGCCACCCAATTGAAACTCGAACAAGAGAGAGATCTGCGGGAAAAGGCTGAAAAAACCATCGGCAAAGGCGGCCAGACCGTTGTGGAGAAATCCAAGCGAGACGACGACGCATTGTTGAAGTTCCAGGCGGAAATCGAGCAATACAAGCGGCAGGGCAACACGAACACAATAGTAATGAAGGCTCTATCTCACAACGGTGCGCGTTTGATCCAGCTAAAGCCAACCGAGGCAGCTGGCAAGGGGTTGGCCTATGCGATCGTCGTACCTAAATTGGGCCTTGTGTTCATCGGCACTAATCTGCCAAAACCCGCGGAACGTCACACTCTTCAATTCTGGATCCTGCGCAGCGAACAGCCGGAAGAAGTCGCTGTCGGTTTCATGCCACCGGAGAGCACGGGCACCTGGATCTTCCCGTACGAAGATACCAGCCTGCTAGCAAGCATGACCGGTGTATTGATAACCGAAGAACCCGTTCAAAAAGAAGGCGAAAAACCTTCAGGACCGAAGATTTTCGAAGCCAGCACTACCGCAGATCAAAATTAATCTAGCGGAGAAAATCCTCTAACTGAATCTTGGCTTCGGTGCCTGAGTCGCGATACTTAACGATCACTGGCGTATAAAGCGAGATGCCCCAATCTTTGCCTACACCTGACTTAACAGCGCGAGACCCAGCGACAACGACCGCTTCTTCCGGGATGATGAGCGGCTGATCGCCACTCGCGCGGTAAACGGTTTCGCGAACGAGATCATAGACAGGAGTGGAGCGATTCAGAATTGTGCCGCTCCCCAGTACGGCTCGCTTCCTAATAACGGTCCCTTCATAGACTCCGCAGTTACCGCCGATGAGAACATCGTCTTCGACGATCACCGGGATGGCGCCAACCGGCTCAAGCACGCCTCCGATTTGGGAAGCGGCGGAAATATGGCAATTCTTGCCGATCTGCGCACAACTGCCAACGAGCGCGTGGGAATCGACCATCGTTCCGTCATCGACGTAGGCGCCCACGTTGATGTACATGGGCGGCATGCAGGTCACGCCGCGGCCGATGTAACAGCCATCTCGGATACTTGAGCCGCCGGGTACCACGCGGACTCCATCAGTCACGCTGAGATGCCGCAGCGGATAGGTAGATTTGTCGAAGAACTGGCCAGACATCTCAACGATGCCACCGATGCGAAAACCCAACAGGATACCCTTCTTGACCCAGGAGTTCACACGCCAACCTGTTGGATTGGTCGGATCTGGCTCGGCCGCTCTGACTGAGCCGCGGTTCAGCAAGTCAATAAACTTGCCGAAGAGCTTCTTATGTTCATCGGAATACTGAGCTGGCTTCTGTTCGAAGAGCGCTTCAATGGCCTCTCTCAAGCGCGCACCGCTCCCGCTAACAGACCCAGAGACTCCAGGACGGATTCGACTTTTTGCTGAGAAGCTAGTGCCGGGGCGACCATAGGGAGCCGCCAGACGGGCTCACAAAAACCCATGCGTGACATGGCGAACTTCACCGGGCCTGGACTGGTTTCGACGAAGTTGACTTCCATGAGGGCTTGATATTTCCTCTGCAATTGGCGGGCGCGAACGAAGTCGCCCTTCAAGGCTGCTTGCGTCAGTGATGTGAACTCGCCCGGAATTTCGTTCGACACGACCGAGATCACACCATGCCCACCTAAGGCGATTAGAGGCAGCGCAATGGAATCGTCACCAGAAAGGACGACAAACGATTCGGGCACGCGGGCGATGATGCTGGCCATTTGAGAAATACTGCCTGAGGCTTCTTTCACGCCAACAATATTCTTGATTTCGGCAAGGCGAACGAGGGTTGCGGGCTCGACATTGACGGACGTGCGACCTTGCACGCTGTAAACAATGATGGGCAGCCGTATCGAGTTCGCTAGCGCTTTGTAATGCTGATACAGGCCCTCTTGCGTGGGTTTGTTGTAGTAGGGCGTGACGGAAAGTATGCCAGAGACTCCGAGCTTGTGGAGATCGGACATCATTTTGATCACATGGTTCGTGTCATAACCGCCAGCTCCGGCGAGAATAGGGACGCGGCCGCGAGCCTGTTCGATCGCAATTTCCACGACACGTAAATGTTCCGCGTGGGTCAGCGTAGGCGACTCGCCTGTGGTCCCACACGGAACGAGGAAGTTGATGCCGGCAGCGATTTGATGATCGACCAGGCGTCGCATGGCGGATTCATCGAGTGAGCCGTCCTGCTTGAAGGGCGTGATAAGTGCAGTGCCGCAGCCGGTAAACATATTCGTTCGTTACTCCTTAACCAAACAATACTTCTTCAAAAGTGTAGACGCCTTTGCGGCCGAGAATCCAGCGAGCCGATTTCAGAGCACCGCGGGCAAAGCCTTCCCTGCTCCGCGCCGTGTGGCGCAGGGTGATGGTA
>Ga0209698_10000776_pt1 | contig 36707 bp, 36 predicted proteins | sample LitLauG_LLR_2012_FD_187203 | JGI IMG/M metagenome (GOLD analysis project Ga0209698, IMG submission 187203) | Freshwater sediment microbial communities from Pennsylvania, USA - Little Laurel Run_MetaG_LLR_2012 (SPAdes) (version 2) | ecosystem: Environmental > Aquatic > Freshwater > Creek >... | reverse complement strand
GTGGTGGGGTGAGCGGCGGGCGGGGTGGTCTTCGCTATCGCGTCATTGCGAGCGACAGCGACGCAAGGGCCGCCGGCGACAAACAATATCGTGACAGAGTCGCCTTCCCCTGGGATATTGAACGGGTCGGCGAAGGAGGCCGAGGCTGTGCATTGCGGTTCGCGGCGCTGCGAACGTTTGGAAGCGCGCCCGTTCTCGAGAGGAGGCATAAGACACTCGAGTTAAACTATTGAAATCGCTCAAAACCGCGAAATGGCGGGTTTGCCGGCGTCAGCAAAATCAATGACTTGGCATCTCTCTTGCGAAACGATTCATTTCGCAAGCGTTTCGCAAACGCTTCGCAACGTTTCGCAAAGCCTTCGCAACGCTTCGCAAGCGAGGGCGCCGGGCCCTATTTGCCGACCATCATGCGGACGATTTCGTCCGCGGTGGTTTCGGCTGGCTTGCGCTTGCCAGAGTTTTCGCCGCGGCGGCTCGTCGTTGAGTTTCTAACTTACGAACTTCCCGGTGAGAGCAAGGCCGATTACGCCGCCAAAATTCCCGAGCTTGTCGCGGAGGCGACACGGCTTTCGCTCGACTGCGGCGCCAAAGTGCTCAAACTTCCCTACCCCGGCAGCGCGGAGGCTTGCGCTGCTGTCAGCGCGATCGCCGCGGAAACGCCGTGGGCGGTGCTTTCGGCTGGCGTCGATCATCAGACCTTTCTCGGTCAGGTTGAAACCGCGATGCAGAACGGCGCCTCGGGCGTGATAGCGGGACGCGCACTTTGGAAGGACTGTATTTCGCTGGATCGGGCCGTGCAGCGGGAGCGACTGCAAACCGTCGCACTGCCGCGTCTTCGACAGATTCAGGCGGTGCTGGCGCGCCATCGCGGTGGCCGGCGCAACGCCGCGTAAACATCGGAAATCGCAATTCCATGGCCGCAATAGGCATTGACGTCGGCGGCACGAATTTGCGCGGCGCGCGGGTCTCCGACGCCGGGCTCATTCTCGATCGCGTCGCAGAAAAAACCCCTTCTGACGCCAAGGCTGTGGTCGCCCGCATCATCGACCTCGTCAGACACCTCGATCGTCCTGACGTCGCCGCCATCGGCATTGGCGTGCCCGGGCGGGTGGATGCCCAGCGCCGCCGCGTCCTGTCGGGCGGCACCATCAATCTCGCTGCGACGGAGCTGGCGCAGAACGTGGAGCAAAGTGCGGGCAAGCCCGTCTTCATCGACAACGACGGCAACCTGGCGCTGGTCGCCGAAAGCGCGGTTGGCGCGGCGCGAGGCTGCGCCAATGTTGTGATGTTCACGATCGGCACAGGCATCGGCGGAGCCGTGCTGCTTGACGGAAGGATCGTTCGCGGACGCACGAGCGCCGGACAGCTCGGCCATCTCACCGTTGACGCAAATGGCGCGATCTGCGCCTGCGGCCGACGCGGCTGTGTCGAGACGACGAGTTCTGGCGCAGCGCTTGGCCGCCTCATCGCCGATGCCGGTTTTCCCGCTGGCATAGGCGTGGAGCAACTGTTCGCGCTGGGTTCGGCTGGCGATCTCGTGGCGGCTCGGGTGCTGGAATCCTGGGTTCGGCCGCTGCGCGCCGGTATCGATAGCGCCGTGGCTGCCTTTGATCCGGACCTCGTTCTGCTGGGCGGCGGACTGGGCCTTTCGGCGAGCCGCGCTCTGGTGAAGACGCCCGCCGTTGCGCCGTGGTTTCAATGCGCGGTCATGCCGGCGCAACTGGGTGACGATGCCGGCGTGATTGGTGGCGCGCTGAGCGCGTTGAATGGTTTGCGGTCTAAGCTCAATGGAACGCCGGCAGGAATCGGAACAAGATTATGAAGCGGGCGGTGCTCGTTAATGGCGTTCCTGCGAGCGGCAAGAGCACCGTCGCGCGCGGCGTCGCCGATCGCATGAGCTGGCCTTTGCTGAGGCTCGACGCGGTGAAGGAGCCCTTCTTCGATCACCTCGGGGTCGGGGACCGCGAATTCAATCGCAAACTCGGCCGCGCCAGCTACGATGCGATCTGGTCAATTGTCGCCGACGCGCCAGCGAATACGACAGTCGTGGTCGACGCCTGGTTCGGTTTTCAGCCTGTTGCGGTCCTTGAGCAGCATCTGAAACGAGCCGGCATCGAACGAACAGCGGAACTTTGGTGCCACGCGCCCTCCGAAGAATTGGCGAGGCGATATGCCGCGCGTCTCGACCAGCGTCATCCAGGCCATCCCGGCGCCGCCTTCGTCCCCGAACTAATCGAACTTTCCAAACGCGCCGCCCCTCTTGCGCGCGGTCCGCTCCTCGAGGTGGACACGACCCTCTCTCTCGACTTTTCGGCGATTGTTGTCTGGCTGCGTGGCGCTCTTGGCGCTCCGAGCGGTCGTTGACGCGAGGCACCCGAAGCGCCGCCGCGACAGGCTTGTAGCCATACGCGACGACGCCGGGATCATCGAAGCGAGCGTTACTTCACGCCCCAGATCTTCTTGTATTGCTCGCGATAGCCGTTGTCAGGATCGAACACGTTCTTGGGCCCGCCGTCGAAAGCGATGTTGTCAGGCGTCACCAGGTGGATGCTCGAGACAAACCCGGACCATGGCGCCTTGTTGAACGCGCGATTGAGCTCATCGACCAGTTGCCAGCCTTGCTCGTTCAGCGGCTCAGGCACCGTGCCGGCCTGATATTGCTTGGCGCGGATTCGTTGGAACGCTGATTCCGAACCATCGCCCGCGGAAATCGCTTTTGGCGCGCTGTCGCCCTTCTTGCCGGCAGCCGCCAGAGAAGGTCCCATGAAATCGAAATACAGGTCGTTGATCGCCAGCGAATAGGTCCACTTGTCGCCATACTTCTGCAACAGCGTTGTCGTCAATTGCGGCATGCGCTGCGAGCTTTCGCCAATGGGCGAGTCGACGAATTCGAGCACGGTGCAACCGCCGCATTTCTTGATCGCCGCCTCCATCGCGCGCGCTTTGAACACCGCGATTTCATATTGCGTGTCGGTAAATATGATCACGCCCGCTTTGCCGCCTGAATCAGAAATCGCCTGAAACGCCGCGGTGTTCGACACGTCCTGCGGCAGCGTCGTCACGTTGGCGAATATTCCGGCTTCTGGTTCCGGTCCGGGCTTTGTGCCGGAGTGCCAGCCGACAACCGTCGCGCCGGCCTTGGCGGCAGCATCGAACGCGACCTGCTGCTCTTTGGTGTCGAAACCGCCCACGACGATGCCATCCGGCTTCAGCGTCAGCGCCTGATTCATTGCGGCGGTCCGCCCCGAAACAGAACCCTGGCCATCAATGACCGTGACGGTCCACCCGGCGGCCTTGCCTGCTTCCTTGACGCCCTCGGACGCGCCCAGAATACCGCCATTCTTGAGGTCGCCGGAGACAAAAACGATTTTCTTGCCCGCTGTCGTGGTCGGGCCCGTCGTCGGCCCATCCCATTTGTCGGCGCGCGCGGTGGCGCTGTGGGCAGCTTTCACCGCCGCGTCGGTATATTCGTCAGCGGCGCAGCTTGCGCTCAATGCCAGCGCTCCAGCGCCCGTCAACAAGATTAGTCTTAACATTATCATCCTCCCTTTGGTGTTATCGCGGGACCCGTTGAATTCCCGCCCTCTTGCGCCAGTATCGCTGGCGCGCGCGCTGCGCCGACGCCGCGCCTTCGCTGCGCGTAACCGGCGATGCCAATGGCCACCAGCAGCGTGGCGCCGTTGAACAACGGTTCGACGAAAAACGAGGCGCCGAACTGCTGTATTCCTGAAATGCCGATGGCGAGGATCGTCACGCCGACGATCGTTCCCCAGACATTGACTCGTCCCGGCTTGATCGTCGTCGAGCCGAGGAAGGCGCCGACGAGCGCCGGTAGCAAATATTCAAGGCCGACGCTAGCCTGACCGATGCGAAGGCGCGACGCCAGAATAACGCCCGCGAAGGCCGTCAGCAGCCCCGACGAAATGAACGCCACGATCGTATACCGGCGTACCGGAATGCCATTCAGCGCGGCCGCTTTGGGATTAGCGCCGATCGCGTAAAAGTATCGTCCTAGCGGCAAATATTCGAGGGCGATCCACAACGCCAGCGTGAGCGCCAATACGTAGTAGCCGGTGATGGGAAGATCGAACAGGAAGGTTCCCGCGATCGCGTAGAATCCCTCCGGAGCGACTCCAACCACTTGATGGCCCTGGGTGTGCCACATCGCAATTGCGTAAAGAATCGTGCCGGTTCCAAGCGTCGCGATGAAGGAGTCGATCTGTGCGATTTCGACGAGAACGCCGTTAAAGAACCCAACCAGGGCGCCTGCGGCAAGAACGACGATCACCGCGACAGGCCACGGGAATCCATAAAGAGTTTGCAAGCTGATCGCGAGAATGTGCCACAGGACAATGCCGTAACCCACGGTGAGATCGATCTTGCCGGTAACCATCGGGATCATCACGGCAAGGGAGAGAATGGCGATGATCGCCTTGTCGCCGATGATCGAGCGCAGATTGATCATGGTCGGGAACGTATCGGGCAGCAGAATCGCAAACATCAGCGCCAGCAGAACGGCGAGAATGACAAGCCCGTAGACCGGCGTCAGCCGCTTCACGCGGTCTAGGGCACCAAGTTGCGCCAATTCGTAGTGGGTCGGCTCCTGGGCGGTGGATTTTATCGACGAGGCCACACGATCCTCCTCACGCGGCGCGCGCCGAAACCGAAGCCGCGTGGATGAGGCGTTCGATCGTCAAGTCCTGCCCCCGCAATTCGGCAACGATCTGCCCGCGCGAAAATACCAGCGCTCGATGACAAAGGCGCGCGACTTCCTCAAAATCTGTGGATACAACGATGACGCTTAGCCCACTCTTAAGGGCCTCGTCGAGCAGACGGTAGATTTCCGCCTTGGCCCCGACATCCACCCCGGCGGTCGGATCCTCGGCGATGAGCGCCTTGCCGCCGATCGCCAGCCAGCGTCCGACGATGACCTTCTGCTGATTGCCGCCGGACAGCGCTTCGATCGGAAGGTCCGGCGCGTTGGGGCGCAGATCAATTCGCGCGCCGATCGCGCCGGCGTCCTGCGCTTCCCGGCGCGGCGACAGAAAGGACCAGATTGCCCGTCCAGTCGCCGCCGGGTTGAGGAACGTATTCTCTCGGATCGATAACCCGGCAGCGGCGGATTCGTCGATGCGGTCTCGCGCGATCAATCCTATTCCCTCTTGCATCGCGGAGGCGGCATCTGCCAGGCACAGCGATTTGCCGTCAAGGAGGACTTCCCCGGTATGCTCGGACGAGCCGAACAAGGCGCGCCCGATCCGTTCGTGTCCCGCCCCCCGCAAGCCGACAAGGCCGACAATTTCAGATCTGTCGATATCAAAATCAACCGGACCGGCGCCTTCGACCGCGAGCGCCCTCGCCGAAATTCGCGTTTGCGCGCTCGCCGCGCGGGGCGATCCCTCGAACCGCTCGAGCGCTTTGCCGACGATCAGCGATACCAATTCTTCCGGCGTTGTGTCCGCTACTGAGCGTTCCCCGACAAGGGCGCCATTGCGCAATACGGCAATGCGGTCGGCAATCTCGAATACCTCGTCCAGCCGGTGCGAAACGTAGATCATACCGACGCCACGCGCCTTGAGCGGGCGCAGCGCGTCGAACAGGCGATGCACTTCGTCAGTGGGCAACGATGCCGATGGTTCGTCGAGCACGAGCACATCGGCCTCGACCGCCAGTGCGCGGGCGATCGCCACCAGCGACTTCTCGGTACGCGTCAAATCGCGCACGCGCATCGTTGGATCGAGCGGACAGGCAACCAGTTCCAGCGCATTGCGCGTCGCCGCCTCGGCCGCGCTCCAATCGACGAAGCCGAATTTGCTGGGATAACCAATCGCCAGGGCGATGTTCTCGGCAATCGTCATCCAGTCTATGAGACCGAGATCCTGATGAATGAAAGCGACGGGCTGGCGCTGACCGAACCGCGGCGGACGATGACGATATTGCGTGCCGCGATAATATATGGCGCCCTCGTCCGGCTCATAAATCCCGGCCAGAGTCTTGATCAATGTCGATTTGCCGGCGCCGTTTTCGCCCAACAGCGCGAGAATTTCGCCCGGGCGCACATTCAAAGTAACCCCGCGGAGAGCAACGACGCCCCCGAACCGCTTGACAATACCGTCAAATCTTACGAGCGGCTGGGGCGCGATTGCGTCCTGCTCCATCGTCGCGCCTCCCCGATTTTCCGCCGCGCAATTTGTCGCCGCCCGCTGCGGCGCATGTCATCGATAAGACGCAAGGAAAGCAAGGGGCGACGCGAATCTTTTCTCTTTTGCCCATTGTGCCCCTCCCCGCGACTGTGTGGGCGTTACCGGGATCATCCCCTCGATTGCCAGATCTGGTCGGCTGCGGCCAGTCGCCGTATCGCTTCAGTTACAGCGAAAGCCAGGTCGGCGTCAGCGGCGATCGTCACGACATCGCTTTCGCCGTCGGGCCGCTCAAGCGTCGCAAACTGGCTGTCGATGAGCGACGCCGGCATGTAGTGGCCGCGGCGGCCTGCGACCCGCCGCCGCATCAACTCTTTGTCGCCATCGAGGAATACGAAGCGCAGCCCAGAGCCGACCGACGCGCGCAAACGATCACGATAGGCGCGGCGCAGCGCCGAGCATGCGACGATCGCGCCGCGCGGATGGGCTAAGTCGTCGGCAAGTTCAGCGCCGATCCGGTCGAGCCACGGCGCGCGGTCCGCATCGTTCAGGGCGATCCCCGCGCGCATCTTGGATTTGGCCTCCGGCGTGTGCAGATCGTCGCCATCAAGAAACGGCAGGTCGATCGCTGCGGCCAGCGCCTGCCCGAACGTCGTCTTGCCGCTTCCGGAAACGCCCATTGCGATCAGGCTCAAGCGCCTATCAGATGGAAGATGTGATACCGCCGTCGACATAGAGGATGTGTCCATTGACGAAACTTGAGGCATCCGATGCAAGATAGATGGCGGCGCCGACAAGTTCCTCGACTTCGCCCCAGCGCCCCAGTGGCGTACGCCCGCGCAGCCACGCCGAAAACTTCTCGTCCTCCACCAGCGCCTTGTTCAGTTCGGTCCGAAAATAGCCGGGGCCGAGACCGTTAACGCGGATGCCATATCTGCCCCAGTCGATCGCCATGCCCTTGGTCAGCATCTTCACCGCGCCTTTGGAGGCGGTGTAGGGCGCGATTCCAGGACGGCCGAGTTCGCTCTGCACTGAGCAGACATTGACGATGCGCCCGCGTTGGCGCGCGATCATCGCTCGCGCCACCGCCTGACCAACAAAGAACACGCTGTCGAGATTGGCGCTCATCAGTTCTCGCCAGGTCGCTTCGGGGAACTCCTCCAGGGGCGCGCGCCGCTGAATGCCCGCGTTGTTGAACAATATGTCGATCGGCCCAATTTCTCTTTCGATCCGCGCGACCCCTTCGCGCACGTGAGCGCTGTCGGTCACGTCGAATGTCATGCCGTGCGCGACGCCGCCCGCTGCAACGATTCGATCGACGACAGCCGCGACCTTGTCAGCGTTGCGCCCGTTGATCACGACGCGGGCGCCAGCCTCCGCGAGTCCACTGGCGATCGCGGCGCCAATGCCGGCCGACGATCCTGTGACCAGCGCAATGGCGCCTCTTAGCCCAAACAGGCGTTCGATAAGACTCGCCACGCGCTCCCCCCTTGTCAGCCTTCCAGTCGCGCCATCAAGTCGCGGGTGTGCGTGTAAAGATCCCGGAATACTTCATATTGTCGCCGATAGACTGAGCCGTTGTCTGCGACCGGCTCCACTCGAGCGACGACAGGGTTCCATTCCTCAATTTGCGCGGCGCGGACGTCGCCGACCGCCAGCGCCGCGAGGAACGCGTCGCCGTAGCAGGCGCCGATGCTCAATTTGCGCATGATCTGGCTTCGACCTGAGATATCCGATGTCGCTTGCGTCCAGACGCGATTCCGCAAACCGCCGCCGACCGAATAGACTGATCGCGGATTCTGCCGCGCTTCGACATAGGTATCGAAGATATGGTTGGTTCCGAATGCAATCCCTTCGAGCAGCGCCCGATAGATGTCTGCGCGTGTGTGCGTAAGATTAAGTCCGAACAGCGCCCCTTTGGCGTGCGGATCATGGATGGGCGTCCGTTCGCCTGAAAAATAGGGGAGAAACACCAGACCGCGGGCCCCGGGAGGCGAATGCTCAGCCTCAAGTGCGAGCGTCGCTAATGCCGCCCGCGTATCAAGTTCGCGGGCGAGTTGATCGCGAAACCAATGGGTCAGCGTTCCGCTTGTGGCCAGCCCAGCCATGCTCGCGTGCTGGCCGGGGAACAGCCAGGGCGCATACCATAGACGCCCATCATTCACACGCTCTTGGGTGAGAGCAATCGTGAAAATGGTCGAGCCATACATCAGCATCATGTCGCCCGCGTCGCGGACCCCCACGCTCACCGCCTCCGCCGCCGCATCGATGGTCCCGACAATGACCGGCGTGCCCTGCGCAAGTCCGGATTCTGCACTCGCACCTGCTGCGACGCCGCCCGCAATGTCGGTGGTCCAGGCCAGTTCGGGCAGGCGTTCTCTGTCGGTGATTTCAGACGCCAGATCCGTGCTCCAGGCTCCGTTGTCGACCAGATAGAGCGGCGCCGAACCGGCGGCGGTGTAGTGATCTACGACGAACTTTCCCGTCAATCGATGAACGAGAAATGAAGTCGAATTCAGAAACCTGTGCGCGCGGCGGTAAGTGTCCGGGCGATTGCGCTTTAACCAGAGAATTTTCGGGCCGACTGACTGTGACGTCAGAGCGTTTCCGCAACAGCCGAGGATTCTATCCGCACCAATCGCGCCGGTGAGGTCCTCGACCTCCCTGAGGGCGCGGGTATCGACGCCGTAGAGAATTGCGTTCATCAGCGGCTCGCCCGCGACGTCGACAGGAAGCAGGCATGGGCCTATCGCGCTTGCCGCGACAGCTTTGATATTGGACGGCGCAATCTTGCTGTCAGCAAGCAGTTTACGGCTAAGCCAGGTAAAGTCGTCCCACCAGTCCTCGATCGCCCGATGCTCCGCCCAGCCAGGTTGCGGGACGATCATTCGGTGCGGGCGCGCGGCCGTTGCGACAATAGCGCCATCGCCATCGGCGATCACGCCCTTCGACTCGTAAGTCCCGATGTCGATCCCGAGATAGGCTTTCATTGTTCGTATTCATCGCGATCCAGACCGAAGTCGCGACCGATGCGCCCCAGCGTCGAGACAAGGAGTTTCTTCAATTGGACAAGGTCGTCGATATCACACACCTCAAGCGAAGAATGTGTGTAGCGGCAGGGAAAGCCCAGATCGATGGCGGCGACGCCGTGATGAACCAATTGAACATATGAGGAATCGGTCAGCACGCCGACATGCGCGCTTCGTTGCAGCGCAATGCCTTCGTGCTTCGCCGTCTCAGCAAACAGCGCGACAAGCGCCGGATGTGGGATGGTGCCGTTAAGCGTGCCACGCCCGTGAAAACTGTAGAGGCTCATTGCGGGACCGCCGCCCAGCGTCACATCGCCGCGGCCCGCCATATCCGGCGTGTCAGTCGCAAGAACAAGATCAAGTTGAATCGCGATATCCGGTGACAACGCCTGAGCTGCGGTGACTGCCCCGCGTAAATTAAATTCCTCCTGCACGGTGAAGACGAAATGGATAGTCGGTCGACCAGTCGAGGCCAGCATCGCACGAGCAACCTCGATAAGGACGGCGCAACCCGCGCGATCGTCAACCGACGATCCTGCGATACGCTCGCCGGCAAGGGCAATGCACGTTGGCGCATAGACGATCGGCGTCCCCACATCGATGCCGGCGGCAAGGACCTCCGCGGCGCTCGCGTATCCCGCGTCGATGAATACGTCCTGGTAGGGAACAACGCGATATTTCTCATCCTGGCTCGTTGCATGATGACTCTTGTTGGCGATGACCCCGCGAACATCGCGGCCTTCCCCGACGCAAAGCAGAACTTCCTGCGAGGCCAGCGCGCGCTCGGGAACGCCGCCGAGGCGCTCGACGCGAACAAGCCCGTTACTTTCGATCTTGCGCACGATAAGGCCGAGCTGGTCCATGTGCGCGAACAGCATCACACTCGGACGGTCCGCGTCGCCACGCGCGGACGCGATGAGATTGCCCAGCCGGTCTGTGCGCGGCGCAAGCCCCAGCTCCCGGAGATCCGCCGAGAGGCGGCGGCGGACGCGGCCTTCGTGTCCGCTAAGCCCGGGGATCATCATCAGGTCCGCGAGGAGGGACCGCAGCCGCCGCCGCTCCTCGGGGTCCATCGATCCGGGTTCCGTCACGATGGATCAACCTTTCCCTGCAGCGCGCGCAAGCCGCATGAACTCGGAAGCGCGTTGCGGATCCACCCGGTTCCAGGTCATGCCATCGACCTTTAGCGCAGACCCGACAATGCAGCCATCCGCGATCGCCAGCACATCGCGCACAGTCGCGTGTTTGACGCCAGTATTGGCCAGCACGGGCATGTCTGGAAGCGCCCGCTTTACCGACTCCAGATCCTCCATCGTGGCAGCTTCGCCCGTGATCGCGCCAGACACCAGAATCGCGTCGGGAATGCTTGAGAAGACCGCACTTCGGGCGCGATCCGCCACGCTCCTTCGGTCAAGAGAGTGCGCGAATTCGGCCGAAACATTGAACAGCAGCGCGAGGTCGCCTCGCCCCAGTCGATTGCGGTAGCGCATTGCCGCGCCCGCATCGGGTGTCCACAGCCCCATGTCGGAGGCGTAAGCGCCGGTAAAGATCTCCCGGACGAACGCCGCGCCAGTCCCTGCGGCGACCGCGATCGTCGCCATCGGGTCCCAGAGCATATTGACGCCGAAAGGCAATTTCACCTCATTGCGCAACCGGCCGATCACATACGCCATGGTTGCGGAGGAGGCCGCGTCGACCTTGAGCTCGTAAGGCCGATCGTTCTCATTGCCAAACATAATTGCGTCGAAACCGGCGGCCTGCAACGCGATCAGATCCTTGCGCGCGCCATCCACGATGCCCTCGAGGCCGCGGTCGGCGTCATACAAGGGCGAGCCGGGCAGCGCCGCCAGGTGAACCATCGCGATCACCGTCTTGCCGTTGCCGAAGATTCGCCGGTAGTTGTTTGGCACGCTGCGGCGCCCCTCGTGGAAGATGTCCAGCGTCTATTTCCCGGAGCCCGCGGTCAACCCCATGACGATGTAGCGTTCGAGAAACACGCCGATCAGCATGAGCGGCGCGATCGCCGCCGTCGATAGCGCCGCCATCGACCACCAGTTGATGCCCTGCGATCCCGTCTGGCTCGCCACCATCACCGGCAGGGTCTGAGCGTCGAACCCGGTCAGTAGTGAGGCGAAGAAATACTCATTCCAGCAAAGAACGATTGATAGAATGAAAGCGGCGACGACCCCGGGAAGCGCGATCGGCAGGACGATTCGGAAAAACGCCCCCCAGATCGAGCAGCCGTCAACCAGCGCCGCCTGCTCGATCTCGGTCGGGATCGTGTCAAACTGGTCGCGCATCACCCAGATGACGATCGGCAGCACCATAAGGGTGTAAACAAGAATAAGGCCGATGCGCGTGTCGAGCAGCGCCAGTTCCTTATAGAGAACAAGGAACGGCATCGCCAATACGACCGGGGGTAGAATGAGTTGCGACAGGAAGAAGAACGAGATGTCCTTGTTGCGCCAGCGACCAAATTTATATTCGAACCGGCTGAGGCCATAGGCGGCGAGCGAGCCGATCACCACGGCCAGCGTCGATGCGCCGATCGAGGCAATGACACTGTTAAGAAACTTCTTCAGGAATTCATCGCGAACGTTCGATGTCGCGAAAATCGTGTCGGGGGAAAGTCCAAGAGACTGCCATCCTTTCCAGCCCGGGACAAAATCGAGCCACGGGACGAGATGCCCTTGGGTGACATCCCTACCAAGCTTGAAGGACGTGGACAACGTCCAATAGATCGGAAAGAGGGCGATGAACGTCCAGATCACCAGAGCTGCGTAGATGAGCACGCGCCCACCGGTGCGCCCAGCGAACCGGGCAAAAGTGTTCTCATCGCTCCTGGCGAGCGAGCGCACTGCGGGAGCCGCCTCTGAGGTCATGGATAGGAGCTCCTCATGTCGGTTCCTCCAGAGACATAACAGGGCTCACGTCATTTTGCGCATGTATCGGCCTACCGCCTTCAGCAGCAGCGTAACGAAGATGATGATGATGACGAGATAAACCTCGGCGACCATTGTCGCATAGCCAACGTTCGATCGGTCGCGGTACTCGCGATAGATAAAGCTTGAAATCGTGTCCGTTGCGCCGCCGGGTCCGCCCGCCGTGACATTGATGACAATGTCAGCGAGTTTCAATTCGAATATGATCCGCAGGATCACGGCGGTCGCGCTGACCGGCAGCATAAGGGGAAAAGTGATCTCCCAGAACGTCTGCCAATTGTTGGCGCCATCGACTTTGGCCGCCTCCTTGACCTCGACTGGCAGCGCTTGCAATCCGGCCAGCATCATGATCACAATAAAGGGAATCCACACCCAGCTGTCCATCAGCGCAATGCTGGTCCGCGCCACCCATGGGTCAGTAAAAAACGCTGGATTTTCCCATCCCAGATATCGGGCGAATGACGCCGCCGGACCGAAACGGTTCTCCATGATCGATTTGCCGATCATCCAACTGACCGCGACCGGGCTCAGCATGAACGGCAGAAGGAACGCGACGCGGAAGAATTTACGCGCCCGAATATCCGCATTAAGCAGCAGCGCCAGACCGAAAGCGATCGCGTACTGGATCAGGACCGTGGCGACATAGAACGCCATATTGGACAGAGCGTTCCAGAAATAGGAGTCGCCGAGCAGCGTCCGCAGATTGTCGAGGCCGTTGAAATGATGGCCCGACTGCGCATTCAGATTCCAGTCGGTGAGCGCGATGTAAATGCCGAAGACGGTGGGGAAGATCACCATCGCGGCGGTGAAGAGGAGTGCGGGCAGAAGAAACAGTGCTTGTTGGCCCGCCTCACCGCGCGTAAGGACCTGAGTGGCCCCAAGCGCAACGCCCCACAGCAAGAACACATACATAAGCGGGCGCCAACTCTCGAAGCCGAGGCTAAGGACGCCGCTTGAGTTAAGCGTCTGCGCTACCGCCGTCGCGACGAGGAGCAGCGAAGCAACCCGGAAAAGCCAGCGACCAACTAACGCTTCCCCTGCCGGAAGCTCCCCGTGCGCCGTCTCAAACCTTCCGCCGTCCACAGTTGCTCCTGTTTGGCGTTGCTCCAGTCCGTCCGCAGCGGGTGATGAGCGCACTGCGGACGGACTTGATCAAACGGATCGAAGACCTACAGGCCCATCGCGATCCTGTAGTACTTGACCTGGTTTTCGCGCCCGAGCTTGTCGGTCAGTTTTTCCCAGGCCGCCGCGACGTTGTCGGCGCCTTGTTGGGCAGTCTGCTTGCCGGCAAAGGTCTTCTGCAACTCGTCTTCGGCGATGCTGTAATACTGGAAGATGCCGGGAATGCGCGGCTCGATCGCCGAGTTCGGATGGTCGTAAGAAGTCGACTGCGATTTCATGTACGACCCGATGTACTTCTTATCGTATCCCGCCAGCGCCCACAGATCGAGATTGGTGTGGCTCTTGCGATAAGGCTGGAAACCAGAGGGATAGGCCGAGGTCCACATCGACAGGTCCTTGCCGCCCAGATGCGCCGCCGCGCTCCAGGCCGCCTTCTGCCGCTTGGGATCGGCGTCCACCGTCTTCATGACGTATATGCCCCAGCCCAGATACGCCATGTTGGGCGAGACGTTCGGCCCGCTCGCAAGTTTTTCCCACGCGCCTTTGCGGAAATTATAAACGTCGTCCGACCCAGGTAGAATGTCGAAGTCGAGTACGTCGCCAATCGTCGCCGTGTCGCTGGTCCTGGCTACGGTGCCGATGTCGCCCCACCACTCCAGCAGCGAACCGGTGCCGGTCAGGAACTGCTGGAACGCGGTCGTGCCGGGATCGGCGTTGATCTGGTCGGCGGGCTCGTAAGGCAGGGCGTCGACAATGTCCTGGATCGCGCGCACCCAGGCCGGATTGTTGACGAGCGGCTTCATGTTCTCGTCGAACATCCAATTTTTCTCGCCCGGATATTTGGCGTAAGCGGTCGCGCGACTGGCGGTGAAATAGAACTGGAAGCCGCCCCACCCCTTCGGTTGGTCCAGGAAGCCGTAGACGTCCTTGCCCTTGACCTTCTTGCCCTTGAGAAACTTGGTCACAGCCTGCACTTGCTGCCACGTCTTGGGCGCACCCCAATCGCCTTGACCGCCCCCATCCTTCCAGGCCTTTGCCAAGTCGGGGTCGGAGAAGACGTCGGTGCGGATGTTCATGGTGTGGCAATCGCTATCGATGGTGATGCGATGGATCTTGCCGCCCCACGTGCCGACCGGCGGCTTGAGGTAATTGACGATGTCGTCGAACTCGATCTGCTTCTTCACCCAGTCCGGCATTTCCGACAAAAGGTCCTTGACGCCCATGTCGCCCTCGAACGGCGCGCCCATTTCAATGATGTCGAAATCCACGGTGCCGGTGGCGATCGACTGCTGCAGCCGCGCGTTATAGTCGGCCTGGGCAAGGTCAATCCATTTGATCTTGGCGCCGGTATAGGCTTCCCAAGGGGTAAGGAAGCCACGGAACAGGAAGTTATGGAGGTTCTGGTTGTTCAGCCCCATGAACGAGAACTCGATGCCCTTGAACTCTCCAGGCTGCACGTTGGCCTTCGTCGGTCCGAGGCACAGCTCCCCGACTTTTTGCCAATCGGCGTCGGTGGGAGATCCGTTGCCGGCGCCCGGTATTTTCATGATCTGGGCGACGACACTGTCCGCGGCGTAGGCCGGCGCGGTCGAGAGGCCCAGAGACCCGGTGGCGGCGAGCGCTGCGGCAGCGCCGGCGCCCTGCATCAGTTGGCGGCGGCTTGCCTGCATCGCCATCAATTGTTCGTAAACCTGCACTCGCATAGTGATCCCTCCCGATTGTACTCGTTATGTTTGGAACGGCGCTTCCTCGGATCCGATTGCTGGGCGAAAGCCGCCGCAAGCGGACCGCGCCATTGCCCCTCTGGCTTGCAGCTCGTGCCAAATGTTCGGCCAGAGCTTATTGCCCAGGAAAACAGCGTTGACACGGATTATGCAGCAGGTCCGAGAGGAGTCAATCAAGCCGGCGTGCTATGGCTCCGCGCGTCTCGCCAACGGTTTCAGTCGCGAGCGAACCGCTTCAATCGGGAGCCATTATGCGGCCAGTATCGTTCGCAAGCGCGCAAGAATCAGGTCGCGAGCTTTGGCTCCCAATTCGGCCGAGGCGTCCTTGGCGCTGCGCGTATACCAGGTCTTTGCCGACAGCCGCGCAAGATCGACGCCTTCGGGATATAGCGCCATGAGCAACGACGTCTCGCCGATCCCTGCGTGATCGAACGGATATCCGTCCATCGCGTCCGGCGACATCAGCGGATGCGCTTTTATCCAATTGAACGGATCGTCCCCCGACGACTGCTGTGCGTAATAATCCGCCATCTTGTCACTGCCCCACCAGCCTTCGCCGCGCTCCTTCTCAAGAAAAGCGAAAATCGCCTGCCGCGCCGCGAATTTGAACGCCAGGTCGGTCGGCATGCCGGCGGCGAAGTTCTCGGTTTGATGGTGGACGATCACATGGATGTTGCGAAATCCGACGCGCAGCAATCCGCGAAACATTTGCTTGGCGAATGGAAGCAGCGTCTCCGCGTCCACGTGCAACGAGCCATTGCCCTCGGGCGGTTCAACCGCATAGCTGGCGGCGCCATAATAGAACGGAGGCAGTATGACGAGGTTCATTTCATCCTCAATAATCTCGAGGATTTTTGTCACTGCCAGAGTGTCCATGCCGAGCGCCATATGCTCGCCGTGATATTCCAGCACTCCAAGCGGAAGCACAACGGGTCGGCGCTGTTCGACGGCTTCGCGGATCTCGTACGGCAGCATCAATTCATAGCGCATCGCCCGCTCCCATTCACGCGCGGCGCGTCAATGTCGAGCGCCGATTCGAAGCTACTCCAGCCGCGCGCCAGTGGCGGCATCGAACAAATGCACCGAACTCAGAACCGGCGTCACTGAAAGGCTGTCGCCGGGCTTGGCGGAGACGCGCTCGCGGAACACGCCAACAATCCTATGCTGACCTAGCTTCGCGAACACCTGGGTCTCAGAGCCTGTCGGCTCGATCACGGACACGGCGGCGACAAGCGTTCCATCACCGCCAAGCGTAAGGTGCTCCGGACGAATACCGTAGATGAACCGCCGTCCGTCGGCGCCGATCGGCGCTGATTTCAGTGGCAGCACAATGCCATCCTCAGTCACGAAAGACGGTTTGCCGTTAATGCGGACAGTGCCATTCAAAAAGTTCATGGCAGGCGAACCAATGAATCCCGCGACGAACAGATTGGCCGGCCGGTCGTAAAGCTCCAATGGAAGTCCCGACTGTTCCACGACGCCGTCCCGCATCACGACGATTCGGTCCGCCATCGTCATCGCCTCGACCTGATCATGCGTGACATAGACTGTCGTCGTTTTCAGTCGCTGGTGCAGCTCCTTAATTTCTGCGCGCATCTGCACGCGCAACTTGGCGTCGAGATTGGAAAGCGGTTCGTCAAAGAGAAACACCTGCGGATCGCGGACGATCGCGCGTCCCATCGCCACGCGCTGACGCTGTCCGCCTGAGAGCTGGCGCGGATAGCGATCGAGATAGGCCACGACGTCGAGAATCTCTGCGGCCCGCCGCACACGGGTATCAATTTCCGCTTTCGGGATATGGCGGAGCTTGAGCGAGAACCCCATATTCTCTGAGACAGTCTTATGTGGATAAAGCGCGTAGTTCTGGAACACCATCGCGATATCGCGGTCCTTAGGGGCGAGGGTATTGACGACGCGGTCGCCTATTTTTATGTCGCCGGCGGTAACGGACTCGAGCCCTGCGATCATACGCAACAGCGTCGATTTTCCACAACCTGACGGGCCAACCAACGTAACGAATTCGCCGTCCGCGATGCTGACCGACACGCCATGAATGACTTCAATCGCCCCATAAGATTTTCGCGCGTCGACGACATCCACCGAAGCCATACCGCCCCTCCCCGACCGCCTGCTGACCAGCTCAGTTCGATTTTGTTTCAGCCTATTGTATCGTCGCCTTGCCGTCGAGGCGCAGCTAGCGAGGGGAGCGCTCCCGCACGATCCAGCCGAGCGCTCTCAGGCGCATTCTGGCAAGCGCAGTGGCCGTGCCAGTAATTTCGATGACTTTGGCGCCTCCCTTTGATTCTTCCGATACGATCGTAAAGGATCTAGCAGCATCCTTTGTCCAGGCGAGGCAGTCGAAAGGAAAAACGCCCACGATGCCGCCATCGGCGGTCGTCGACATTGGAAACGCCAAACTCCGCGGCTGCACGAAGCCCGTAAGCTGCCGGGTGCGTTCCTGGTACGCTGCAGTAAGTTCGACGCGGCGGCGGACGAGATAGGCGGCGTCCCGGCTTTGGGCGGACGCAGCGTGCGCCACGGCGACATCAAAGCCGCGCATATTTCCCATTCGGCCAAGCGCATCGACGATCGCGGCGACGTCGACCGGCGTGTAGAAGCTGTTCGAAAGCAAGCCGTCCGCGATTACGCCTGTGATACCGAGTTTGGCGAGCTTTTCCCGGCTGATGTCCGTAAGCTGGTCAGGCGAATAATCTCTTGCCATGCTGTTGAGCGTGTCGGCAGTCGATACATTCGAAATGACTGCTCCCGCTGCACCCGGGATAACCGCGAAGGCCGCAGTGACCAGAATCCCTCCCGCCGCCGCGTAGCCGGACAAAGCGTCCAGCTTCTCGGCCAGCGGCCTGAAATCGGTGTAGGGATCGACGCCGAGCTGGACCGCTATGAGGCGCTTTTGTTTGGAAGCGCCAGTGACGCTTGCGAGCGTGCTGTCCTTCGATCTGCCTATATGCTTGACGCCCGACGCAACGCCGCCAAGCAATTGGCCTACGCCTGAGAAGGTATCGCTGACTGCATCGACCGGATTGGTCGCCAGCTTTCCCGCGAGGTCGAACGGCGCTAGGCCGGCCTTGGCGACAGCATCGGTGAACTTCTGCGATCTGGTCGTCTTGTCCAGCGCATCAAGCGCATTGAGTTCTCTGATCCGCATCAGCGCCATTTCGTCCCCGTTAGCGCTGAACGCGCCAAAAGAGGTTTGAAACGTGTAACTGCGCAGAAAGCCATCGCTTGGCACGGTTCTGGCAACGGAATAGTTCGCCCCCCGCACCGCTGCGCCGAGCACATTCTGCGCGCTAAAGCTCGGAGGCCGCTCGAACTCCGCGCCCGATCCGCTCTCGCTCGCCATCGCAAAGACCGCGAGCAGCGCCGAGCCGAGAACCACTTTGAGCATCGCAACTCCTTCTGACGGCGCGAACCCCGCCTCGGCGCGAACATCCGCGCGAAGTGCCGGTTCCTCACACGCCCACGCGCTGCTTTTTACGGCCTTCCTGCTGATCGTGCGCAGCCACGCGGACGCTTTCCTTGTTGCTGGTCTGGGGGACGCCGACATCCCACCACGCGTCCCCGGGTGTCCACGCATAGGCATCCGACACGATCGTGATGACGCTCGTCCTGTCGGTCGTCTTCGCCCACTCGACGGCCTGGCCAAGCTCGGTCAGGCTTTCGACGCGGCGCGTCAACGCTCCCATCGATTCCGCGTGTTTGGCGAAGTCGACGCCGAACGGCTCCTTGACCCGACAATCCTTGATCAAATTATTGAACGATGCGCCGCCTTTGCCGTTCTGCAGACGGTTGATAACAGCGTAGCCTCCGTTGTCACACACGATGATAATCATCTTATGGCCGGCCAGCACCGACGAATAGATATCGGAGTTCATCATCAAATACGTGCCGTCGCCTACCATTACGATGGGCGTGCGGGAGGGATCGGCGATCGCGGCGCCCCACCCCGCCGAAATTTCGTAACCCATGCAGGAAAACCCGAACTCGCAATCGAACGTGTTGGGCGCCTTTACGCGCCAGTTCTTCATGACCTCGCCGGGTAGGCCGCCAGCCGCGGCGATCAGCAAGTCCCTCTCGCCCGCCTTGCCATTCACGATCCCAACGATCTGTGCGTAGGTGGGAACCGGTTCATTCGTCGGCTTCTGATAGCTGTCGAGCGCCACATTCCAGTTGGCGAACTCCTGCTTTCCCTTCGCCGTCCACGCATGCGCCGCTTTCCACTCTTTCATGGCGCTGGCGAGTTCGGCGACCGCCTCTCGCGCGTCGCCTATGACTGCGTGGGCTCGGTGCTTCGTGGCGTCGTAACGCGCTGCGTTGACCGAGACGAACTTTGCCTGCGGCGAGAAGCAGGTCCACGATCCCGTCGTGAAGTCCATGAGGCGTGTGCCGACGGCCAATATGACATCGGCGTCGGCCGCCATCGCGTTGGCGGACGTCGAACCGACGATGCCGATAGGCCCAACGTGGGCGGGATGGTGATGCGTTAGCGCACCCTTGCCGGCGATCGTCTCGGCGATCGGAATGCCGCGCGCCGAGGCGAAGTCTCCCAGCACATCCTCGGCGCCGGAATAGCGCACGCCACCGCCCGAAATTATAAGCGGACGTTTGGCGGACTTGAGGATCTCGACCGCTTTGAGCAACTGGTCGTGATCGGGGCGCGGGCGCGGGATAACGTGAACGGTCGGCTCGAAGAAGGCGGCGGGATAGTCACATGCGATCTCCTGCACATCCTGCGGCAGCGCGATAAATGCGGGTCCGCAATCGGCGGGATCAAGCATCGTCGCGACCGCCTGCGGCAGCGAGGAGATGATCTGCTCGGGATGCACGATGCGATCCCAATATCGCGTGACTGCTTTGAAGGCGTCGTTGACGTTGATCGTTGGATCGCCGAAATGTTCGACTTGTTGCATGACAGGGTCTGGACGCCGGTTGACGAATGTGTCCCCCGACAGCAGCAGCACCGGAAGCCGGTTGGCGTGAGCAACGCCGGCGGCGGTCACCATATTGAGTGCGCCCGGCCCAATCGAGCTTGTCGCAACCATGATCTGACGCCGCCGCCGCGCTTTGGCGAAGCCGATCGCCGCCAGCGCCATCGATTGCTCGTTCTGGCCGCGCCAGGTCGGCAGAACATCCTTGACCTCTTCGAGCGCTTCGGAGAGGCAGGTCACATTGCCGTGTCCGAAGATCGCAAAAACGCCCGGAAACAGCCGCAGTTTCTCGCCATCAACAATAGTGAACTGGTTTGAGAGGTAGCGCACAAGCGCCTGCGCCATCGTGCATCGAATTGTCGACATCCTGTTCCCTCCGGTTTTCGGATGACTTATGGGCGCTTCTTTCTTGCCCGTCCTAAAGACCGTCCGCAATCGCGACTGCAATACTCTGGACGCGGTTAAATGAATTCACGTCGACGCCTCGTGACTTGCGTTCTTGGCAGGGACGTTCGACGCGTTGACAACCAGCGAACGATCAAGTTTCCCCGCAAAGAAATCGAGGATGTTCTGTGCCGCAAAGGCCGCCATTCGCGCCGCGCATTCTTCCGTCAGACCTGCATTGTGGGGGCTCAGAATGACCCGCTTGTTGGCGAATAGCGGATGATCGCGCGCGGGAGGTTCAGCGGCAAAGACATCAAGGCCCGCGCCAGCGATCTGTCCGTTGGCGAGCGCGTCCGCCAGCGCGGCTTCATCGACAAGGCCGCCGCGCGCGGTGTTGATGAGCATTGCAGACGGTTTCATCCTTGCCAACTGCTCGGCTCCGATCAGCGCGCCTTGCCCAGACAGCGGAATATGGAGCGAGACAAAGTCGGCGGAGCCTAGACTATCCTCGATCCGGGCGACCGGCGTGGCGCCTGATTCCCCTATACGGTCCCCCGCGACGAAAGGATCGAAGGTAAGAACGTTCATGTCGAATGCTTGCGCGAGCCGCGCCACGCGGCGCCCGATGCGGCCAAAGCCAATGACGAAAAGCGTCTTGCCGGACAGCTCGATAGCATCAAAGCGATTGCGCATATTCCAATCGCCAGTCCGCGTCGCGGCGTCGTGCGCCAGTACGCGCTTGGCCAGCGACAGCATCAACATCAACGTATGCTCGGCCACGGAGCCCGAGTTGACATCTCCAACGATCGTGAGGGGAATCCCGCGAGCGCTGAGCGCCGCAACGTCCCCCGAGTCGTAGCCGACGCCATGCCGCGAGACAATTCGCAACCTCCCCGCCTTCGCAATAGCTTCAGCAGGCAACGGCTGGGTACGGATGAGTATCGCTTCCGCCTTGCCGACAAACGGCAGGTAAGCGCCGAGCGAAACTTCTTCGACGACATCGAGGGTCACGCCCGTCGCCGCGCGCAGCACCTTCAGCCCGGCATCGTGTATCTTCCCAGCGACGAGGATGTGCGGCATTTCAATATGTCCTCGGCGCTCCTGGCGCGCCCACGAAAAGAGCTTCGTTGATGACCGATCTCAAAGCGAGCGAATTCCGGCAGGGCTCATTGGCGCTCCTCATAACGTGATCTGCGCGAGCTTCACGTTTAGATAATCGTGAATGGCCTCGCTGCCGCCTTCCCGGCCCATACCGCTGTATTTGACTCCGCCGAACGGAGCCTCGGCGGCGGCAAGCGCCAAGCTGTTGACGCCGATCATGCCCGATTCGAGGCTGGCGACCGCCTCGCGGATGCGGCCGGCATCGCGCGTGAACACATAGGCAGAAAGGCCGAGGTCGCCGGCGTTGGCGCGCAAATAGGCCTCCTGCGCGGTCGAGAAAGGCGTGATCGCAGCGATCGGTCCGAAATTCTCCGGGGCGATTACGAGCGCGTCGTCAGGGAGGCCGGATATCACTGTCGGCTCGAAGAAGAAGCCCTTGTTGGCGCCTGGAACCCGCCGACCACCGGTCTCGATTTTGCCGCCGCGTTTTCCGCGTCGGCGACAATCGCCTCGATCGCATCGAGCCGGCGCTGGTTGATGAGCGGACCCATCTGGGTCGCTTCATCGAGGCCATGGCCGAGCTTTAGCGCCTTCGCTCGTTTTGTGAACCCGCCGACAAAATCGTTGTGCAGGGAGTCATGCACAAAGAATCTGTCTGGGGTTACGCACACTTGGCCGGCATTGGCATATTTCGTCGGCACGGCGAGGTCGAGCGCCCACTCGAGGTCGGCGTCGTCGAACACGATCATCGGCGCATTGCCGCCGAGCTCCATACTGACGCGCTTCAAGGTGGCGGCCGCATCGCGTATCATCTGCTGCCCCACCGCGGTCGAACCGGTCAGGGAGATCTTGCGCACTTTGGGAGACCCAACCAGCGTTGCATAAGTCGGGGACGTCGGCCCGACAACAAGATTGACGACACCCCTCGGAATGCCCGCCTGACGAAGGCAATCGACAAGGATCATTGCCGTTCCGGGGACTTCGCTTGACGGCCGCACGACAATAGAGCAGCCCGCCGCCAAAGCCGGAGCGACCTTGCGTGCAATCAATACCGCTGGGAAGTTCCAGACGGTGAACGCCGCGACAATGCCGACCGGCTCATGCTGGACTTCTATTCGGCCGCCCGGCGCGCGGCTTTCGACGATGCGTCCATAAATCCGTCGCGCTTCCTCGGCGTGCCAGCGAAACTGATCAATCGAAAGCGCCCATTCCCGCCGGGACTGCACGATGGGCTTACCGGCTTCCAGCGTAATTCGACGGGCGGCCTCCTCCGTGCGCGCCTGCATGATCGAGGCCGCGGCGTGCAACAGGTCGGCTCTCGACCATGCTGGCGTAGCGCGCCAAAGCTTCAGCCCGGCCTCGGCGGAGGCGATGGCGTCTTCCACATCGCCAACGCCGGCCGAGGCGGTCAAGCCCAAGACTTCGCCGGTGGCCGGATCGATCACTTCAAGCGGGGGCCCGCCGCCCTTCGTGCGCCAGGAGCCGTCGATGAACAGGCCAAAGCTCTGATACATGGGTCGTCTCGTTCCCGACGGCGATGGTCTGTTGATTGTTTTCCTTCAAAGATTTATTGCCGCCTTGCCATTTTAGCAACACTTGTTCCCAAGAACGAGTTTGGCTCGACCCTGTTTCAAAGGAAAACGACTCATGCGGGACATAGGCGTTGGCGTCATCGGGACGGGCTTCATGGGCAAGACTCATGCGATCGCCTATCGGGCGGTAGCGGGAATTTTTCCGGATTCGCTGCGACCTGTCCTGCATATGGTGGCGGATGTCGATGCGAAGGGCGCGCAAAACGCGAAGGCGCAGTTCGGCTTTGACCACTCGACGACCGACTGGAGGGAGCTCATCGCCGATCCGAGGGTTGAGATCGTCTCCATCACCACGCCCAACATGCTGCACAAGGAAATGGCGCTGGCCGCTGCGGCGGCGGGTAAGCATATCCATTGCGAGAAGCCCTTGGCGCCTAGCGCCGCCGAAGCCCATGAAATGATGACCGCGGCGGAGGCGGCGGGCATCATCACCCAGGCGGGATTCAACTACATCAAGAATCCACTTCTCGTGCTGGCCCGGGACATGATTGGCGCAGGCGAACTTGGAGAGATCACCAGCTTTCGTGGAACCCACGCCGAGGACTATATGGCCGATCCGGAAGCTCCCTGGACATGGCGGCTGGATCCGAAAGGCGGCGCGGGCGTTGTCGCCGACCTTGGCAGTCATATTCTTTGCATCGCGCGGTTCCTGCTTGGCCCGATACGCGAGGTCAACGCCGATCTCAAAACTGTCGTCAAGACGCGCCCCGTCACCGCTGGCGCGAAGGAGCGTTGCGCGGTGGAAGTCGATGACATCGCGCGGATCAATATGCGATTTGCGCGCGGCTGTAGCGGCTCGATCGAAGCGAGCTGGGTGGCGACTGGACGCAAGATGCAGCTTGCGTTCGAACTGACGGGAACTAAGGGCTCGCTCGTCTTCACCCAAGAGCGGCTCAACGAGCTTTTACACTATCGCGCTGGCGGCGACCCCCGACACAGCGGCTTCACGCGCATCGAAGCGGGCCCGCAGCACCCGCCATACGGCCGGTTCTGCGTCGCGCCAGGCCATCAACTTGGCTTCAACGATCTCAAGACCATCGAAGTCGCCGATTTCCTCGGCGCAATCGCCGGGGGGGCCAAGCGCGGACCGGACTTTCGCGAAGCCTGGGAAATCCAACGGCTGGTTGATACGGCGGTCGCCTCCTCGAAAAGTCGCGGATGGATGACCATCAGTTGAGATCAAGGCTCGCAACAAGGAATTATTGAATGATTCATCTGCTTGCGATCGTCACGACCTGCCGAGGCCAGCGCGCGGCCCTGCGCAAGACCTTCAACGGTGTCGTTCCGCAAGTCCGCGAACAAATATTGCCGAGGGTATTCCTATGAGAAAGGTTCGCTGGGCGCTTATCGGCGCGAGCACGATCGCGCGGGAATGGGTGATTGCCGCCATCCGCGCAGCTGGAGGCGACGTGGCGGTCGTCATGTCGACCGATCCCGCCCGCGCCAGCGCCTACGCGGCCGAGAACGGAATTCCGCGCTTCTCGACATCGCTCAACGAGGCGATGGCCGACGTTGACGCTGTCTACATCGGCACCACCAACGACCTTCACAAACAGCAGACGTTGGCCGCTGCGGCGGTCGGCAAGCATGTGCTTTGCGAGAAGCCGCTGGCGACGACTCTGGCCGATGCGCGCGAGATGGTCGCGGCTGCGAAAGCTGCAGGCGTCGTGTTTGGCGTCAATCATCACTTGCGCGGCGCTGCGACGCATCGCGCCATGCGCGCAGCGATCGCCGCCGGCCATATCGGTCGCCCCCTGTTCGCTCGCGTCTGTCACGCGGGCTATCTGCCGTTGCATCTGCAGGGGTGGCGCCTCACCAACCCGAAGGCGGGCGCCGGCGCAGTCCCCGACCTGACCGTGCATGACGCGGACACTTTGCGCTTCGTTCTTGCCGACGAACCGCTCGAAGTTACCGCTATGGTGCAGGAAGCGGGAATGGGCGCCCCAGGCATCGAGGATGGCGCCATGGGCGTCGTCCGATTCTCCTCTGGCCTGCTGGCGCATTTCCATGATGCGTTTACCACCCGATATGCGATTACGGCTTTCGAGGTTCATGGCGACGAGGGTTCGCTGATCGGCTCCAATTGCATGACGCAAAGGCCGGTTGGCGATGTGACGCTGCGCCGCTCGCGCGGCGAGGAACGGCTGGCGCTGACACACGAGAATCTCTATGAGCGGACGATACGACTGTTCCACGACGCCATCGAGGGGCATGGGACACCCTCCGCCAGCGGCGCCGATGGCGTAAGATCCCTGGCGGTTGCCTTGGCCACGCTGGAATCCGCCCGAAGCGGCAAGTCCGTCAAGATCGACGCTGAAATCTAGGCGGGGCGGCAATGAGACCCTCCGGAGAGACAGATCTGATGGCCGAACGGAGTCCTGACGTTCTCATTATCGGCTCTGGCATGGGCGGATCGAGCCTCGCCTTCGCGCTTAGGGGCAGCGGGCTGAAAGTCCATATTCTCGAGCGAGGCGCCTACCTGCCGCGTGAGGCCGACAATTGGAGCGTCGAAGCGGTCTTCCATCGGCATATCTATCGCTCGGGGGAACGATGGCGTGATCAGGACAATCGCGCGTTCAAGCCTAACCAGCACTATTGGGTGGGAGGGAGCACGAAAGTTTATGGCGCTTGCATCATGCGCTTTAGACCCCGGGATTTCGAAGCAGTCGAGCATCACGAGGGCCTCTCCCCGGCATGGCCGATCGGCTACAACGAGATGGAGCCATGGTATTGCGCCGCCGAAACCATGCTACAGGTCCGCGGCGCGGCGGGCGCCGACCCGACCGAGGGCACGCGTAGCCAGCCTTATCCACATGCTCCCGTCGCGCATGACCCGCCGATCGCGCGGCTGTTCGAGCACCTTGTCGCGGGCGGCCACCATCCATTTCCGTTGCCGACATCGGTGCAGCAGGGCGATGGCGGCCAGTGTATTCGCTGCAAGACCTGCGACGGTTTTCCTTGCAAAGTCGACGCCAAGGGCGATGCCGAGACCTGCGCGCTGCGCCCCGCGTTGACCGACCCGAACATCACGCTCGAAACCGGCGTCAGGGTCTTGCGTCTGCTGACGACGCCGGACGGGCGGACAATCGACGGCGTCGAGGTCGAAACAGGCGGCGTCAGGGAGGTTCGCCGTGCGGGAACAGTGGTGCTGTCCGCCGGAGCGATCAACTCAGCTCTGTTGATGCAGCGTTCCGCTAATGCTCCGCATCCGCAAGGCCTCGCCAACGGCTCTGGCCAGCTCGGGCGCAATTATATGGCGCATCATTTGACCGCGATGATGTGCGTCAACCCGCTCCGCATCAATGAAACGGTCTATCAAAAGACCATCTCAATGAACGATTTCTACTGGGGCATGGAAGGCTTTACGTTCCCGATGGGCAACATGCAGATGCTCGGCAAATTGCAGGCGGGCATGCTGACCGCCGAAATAAAGCTGGCGCCGCGGTTCGTCGCGCAGGGCCTCTCGAACCGGTCCATCGATTGGCTGGCGATGAGCGAGGATTTGCCTGATCCGGACAATCGCGTTTTGCCGGACGGCGACCAGGTCAAGCTGATCTGGCGGCTCAACAACCGTGTTCCCAACCGCAAGCTGGCGGCGGAGGTGAAGAAGATCATGCGCGGTTTTGGTTCTTCCCTGATCTTTGAGAAACACGGCGGCATCGAAACGACTTCGCACCAATGCGGAACGGTTCGTATGGGCAGCGACCCCGCGGCGTCGGTGCTCGATCCGTTCTGCAAGACATGGGAGATCGACAATCTTTATGTTGTCGATGGCGGTTTCTTCGTCTCATCCGCCGCAGTCAATCCGTCGCTGACGATCGCCGCCCAGGCTCTGCGCGTCGGTGCTCATTTGAAAAACAAGCTTGCATAGTCGAACGCCCCGCTGCTCACGCCCCAAAGCGCCGCTCGAATCCTCCGGTTCGCTCGGCCAGATATTGCGCGAAATCGAAGTTCGGGCGTTCCAGGTGGCTCAAATGGCCCGGCTGCGCGGCGTTAGCGCTGAGGCCGCGAAAGACCCTCTCGGTGCACCCCCGGTCCTCGACATTGACCTTGTCGAGCAGCGCCTTCACTTGCGCAAAATGGGTCTGCGCTTCGGCCGATCGTGCAAACTCGGGCGCCATCCCGCCTCCAAAGATAATGCGCACCCGACCCGCACCGTGCGGATGCAACGACAGATACCAGAAATAGCCCGGCGTCAGCGTGATCAGCAGGCTGGGATAGACCGCCAGCAGAAACGTCGTGCGGCGGCGGTCGCCCGTCATGCGCGTATTGTCGGGATGGGCGAGCGCGATCTTCAGCGTCTCGTCCTTCAGGATCGTATGATAGTTGAACGCGCGCCGGCCGGGCGGGCAAATCATTTCGCTCAGTTTAGAGAGGCCGCCGATCGTGCCGGAGTGGCAGACCGGCAGATGATAGCTCTCCATGAAATTCTCAGCGAGAATCTTCCAGTTGGTGTCCCAGATATGGTTCTCGCGGAAGGTCTCGATGTAATTTTCCATCTGGAAGTCATCGATCAGCTCACGCACCTCGGCGAGCTGCTCGGAGACCGGCGGCGCATCCTGATTAAGCGTCACCATGACCCAGCCGAGCCATTCCTCGCAGCGGATTTGCGGGAGACGATAATCTTCCTTGCAGAACGCCTGATTGAGCTCCATGGCCGGCGCCGCGCGCAGCGTCCCGTCGAGATTGTAGGTCCAGCCGTGATAGGGACAGACGATGGCGCGGCGGTTGCCCGCCCCTTCGAGAATCGTCGACATACGATGCAAGCAGACGTTCGACATGGCCCGCAAGGCGCCGGCGCCGTCGCGCAGAACGACGATCGGCTGCCCCGCCAATTCATAAGTTAGGTAGTCGCCCGGATTGGCCAGAGCGCTCGCGCGTCCGATGCAAACCCATTCGCGCCCGAAAACATCCGACAGCTCGCTCTTGAGAAACTCCGTGCTCGTGTAGACGCTAGGCGGCATCGCCCGCGCGCGCTCGAATGGCGCGCTCACATTGGCAATCAGTTCGCGCACGGATTGATTGAGCGTCATCGGGCTTGTCTCCAGCGCGCCGGGGTGGTCGCTTCAGTGTGTCTCCGCGTCGAGATGCGCCATCTGCATCGCGGGATAGCGAGCGCCCGCCGCCGCGCCCTTTGGAGCGGCCTGTTCGATCGCCGCCAGATCGTTTTTGCTGAGCGTCAACCGAAGCGCGCCGAGCGCTTCGGTAAGTTGGTCGCGCCGTCTGGCGCCGACCAATGGGATAATGTCCGCGCCTTGCGCCGCCACCCAACCGACGGCGATTTGCGCGACGCTGACGCTGCGCGCATCGGCGATCGCCCGTAGCGCTTCCACCAGCGCAAGATTGTGGTCGACGTTTCCGGGCTGGAAACGCGGACCGGACGCGCGCCAGTCGCCCCGCGCGGCGGGCTGCTTGCGCCAATGACCGCTGATGAGGCCGCGCCCCAGCACACCGTAAGCGGTGACGCCGATGCCAAGTTCGCGCAGCGCTGGCAACACAGTCGCCTCGATACCCCGAGAGATCAGCGAATATTCGATCTGCAGATCGCATATTGGATGCACCACCGCGGCGCGGCGGATGGTCGCGACGCCGACTTCCGACAGGCCGATATGCCTGACATAGCCAGCCTTCACCATTTCCCCGATGGCGCCGATCGTGTCTTCGATCGGCACTTGGGAATCGAGCCGGGCGGGTCGATAGATGTCGATGTGATCGAGCCCGAGGCGCTGTAGCGAATAGGCCAGAAAATTCTTGACCGCCGCAGGCCGGGCATCAAACCCGTGCCAGCCGCCGGCGTGATCGCGCAACGCGCCGAACTTCACGCTGACCTGAAAACTGTCGCGCGGGCGCCCTTTAACGGCCTCGGCGATCAGCAGTTCATTGTGACCCATGCCGTAGAAATCACCGGTATCGAGCAGCGTTATGCCGGCGTCGAGCGCGGCGTGGATAGTCGCGATGCTCTCAGCCCTGTCCGCCGGACCATACATGCCGGACATGCCCATGCAGCCGAGGCCGAGGGTGGAAACGCTTGGGTCGGTCCTCCCGAGTTGGCGATGGAGCATCAATGAACCTTTCATCTCATAGTCGGTTGCATTAGGCTGTCAGCCTCGCCAGCGCACCCTATCCCCGCGCCGCAAACTCCGCCGCCCGCGTCTGCCGGGCGAGCGAATCCAGCACCGCGTTGATCATCCCGCACTCATCCTTCCCATAGAATGCTGCGGCTACATCGACATATTCGGTGATGACGGCTCTGGCGGGCACGTCGGGGCGGCTCTTTAATTCATAGTACGCGGCCCGCAGAATCGCGCGCATTAGCGCCTCCACCCGGCGCAGCGGCCAGCCGGCGGAAAGGGTCTCGTCGAGCGATCGATCAATCGCGTGCTGATCTCTCTGCACGCCGGAAACGATATCGCGGAAAAACGCGATCTCGGCGGGGTTATACTGCGCGCCCTCAACTTCCCTCCCGATCCAGTGCCCTTCAAACTCGGCGAGAATGTCGGCGAGGCCGGCGTCAGCCACCTCCATTTGATACAGGGCTTGCGAGGCGGCAAGGCGCGCCGCCGAGCGGCCTTCAGCTTTGCTCATTTGTTACCCCGAGCTGGCGCTTGAGCGCGGCAAGCGCGATCGACGCGCGCGCCGCGTCGCCGCCTTTGTCGCCGCGCTCGGGATCGGCGCGCTCCAGGGCTTGCGCCTCGTTCTCCACAGTCAGGATGCCGTTACCGAGCGCCGCCTTGCGCGAGACGCCTAGGTCGATCAGCGCCCGCGACGATTCGCCCGCAACAATCTCGAAATGAAAAGTGTGGCCGCGGATGACGCAGCCGAGTGCGATCGCCCCGTCGTAAGGCTTCCCGGCAGTCGCTGCGGCGTCGAGCGCAATTGCTGTCGCAATGGGGATTTCGAGCGCACCGGGAACACTAAGCACCTCAGCCGTAGCGCCCGCGACGCCGATGGCCCGCATGGCTCCCTCGAGCAACATATCCCCGATAGAATTGTAAAATCGCGCTTCGACAACAAGAAACCGCCCGCCGGGCAGGACCGGAGGCTTCTTCTTCTCATCGCGACGCGGCTCAGCCATAGGGCCCTGTGATTTTCTGGAAGACGGTAACGCCGGCCTTGCAATAGTAGGCGCGCGACCCCGAAGCAAGGCGGAGATCGGGGATTCCCCTTTCGACACATTTGTGACAAGGTCGCCAGCCCATATGCCATTTTTCCCGACAGGATTCGATGATCCGATTTGTGCTCGCCGCCCTGCTTGGGTTTTTTGTCGCGCCCGCCTTTGCCGGGCCCGAAGTCAGCATCTCCGACAACGTTTTTCTTATTCCCGACGCCAACGCCAAGTCGATCACGCTGACGATGATCATTGGCGCGGGCTGTTCAGACGAACCGCACGGCGAATGCAAAGGCATCTCGCATTACCTCGAGCACTTGCTGTTTCTTGGCCGCAATCCCGATCATAAGGCGGTCTCGATCGCGTTCTTTCGCGATGGCACGGCCAATGGCGCGACGTCGCATCTGACCACAGTTTATTGGGACCAGTTCCCTGTACGGCCGGAAACCCAAGCCGCCGATCTCGATAAGCTGTTTCGCTATTTTACCGAGCGCTTGAACGGATTCGAGGTTTCCGACGTCGACGCGGCGCGCGAGCGCAATGTCGTATTGCAGGAATATCGCTGGCGTGTCGCTTCGCGGGCAAGCGCGCGCTTTCAGACATTGCTGAACGCAAAGATATTGCCAGACGATCCCTTCGGCCAGCAGGTCGCGGGCGACGAGCAGAAGATCGCGGCCTACACCGTGGCCGAGGCGCGGGCCTTTCACGATACTTGGTACGCGAAGAACAACGCGATTTTCGTGGTCCACGGTCCCGTCGATGCGGCGACACTGAAGGCGCTCGCGCAAAAACACCTTGCCCCCTTGCCGGAGAAAAAGCTGCCCGAGCGCGCGTGGCTGGATGCTTTGCGGACTTTTGAACCGACAACCGAATCGGTTCGGGTCTCCGACCCCGACGTTCAGCGCACCGCCATCGAGATCGAAAAGATTGTGCGCTTCGAGGAGACGGATCGCGCGCGCGCGGATGCCGCGAGGCGCGTGCTGAATACATGGCTCGAAGGGCGCTTCGATGGCGGCCCTCACGATACGATTGTCGAGAGCGTGGGCCTGACGAACGAAATTGACGGGCTGTTCGTCGCGCGCACCGGTCCGGGCGCGCTGTGGCTGACCGCGGGCGCCGAGCCCGGCGACGGTGTGACTCCGGAGCGATTGGCCAAAGGGTTCGACGATTTCCTGGCCGCCAGCGCAGCCAGCGGCGTGCCAGCGGCGACCGTTGAGCGCATCAAGGAGCGTCTGATCGAGGACCGCGCGCTTTCAGAACGCGATCTGGACGCCTATGCGAGCGAACTGACGCAATGGTTGGCTCAGCGCAAGAACTATCACGACTTCGTCAACTACTCCGCGGATATAGCCAGCGTCACGAAAGACGACGTCGACGGTTTGCTGCGCGCGGTCGCGGGCCGAGGGCGCGAAATCCTCGGCGTTCTCTCGCCGGCCAGCTAATTCTTTGGGAGATTGTTCAACGATGCGTCGGCTGGCTTTCTATTCCGTGGCGCTGACATTGGCGCTGGCTTTTCCGGTTGTCGCGGGGCCGCAATTTCATCCGGCGAAATCGCCCGGCGGCATCGATTTCTATTATCTCGACCGCCCCGATGACGCGAAGGCGGTGCTCGCTTTCGGCTGGCGCGATGGTTTTGCCGCCGCTGAGCCTGGCATGGACGGTCTGCGCCGACTGGGACCGCAAGCCATGCTTCTGGGGCCCCGCTCGCTGTCCGAAGGCGAGATGATCGAAACCCTGAATGATTTGCATGCCGACGCCCAACTATCGAGCGACATGGTCTACACCAGCGGCTCGATCGAAGCGCCGCCCGACAAGCTCGGCGCTGCGATGGCGCTGCTGACTTCGGCGTTTGTCGAGCCGGGCCTGCGCGACAAGGGGCTGGCGCGGCTGAGACGGCAATTGCGCGATAGCGTGCGCGACAGCGAGGAGCGCGGCGAGAGTTTGGCGCTGCGTATCGCGGCGGCGGCGGGATTCGGCGATCATCCCTTTTCGCGCGGGCTCAGCGAAACGATCTTCGATGGGATCACGCGCGACGATATCGAGAACTGGCGCCAGCGCGTCTTCGCGCGCGACAATCTGACCATCGCCGCCAGCGGCCCGCTCGATGAGGCGGCGTTCGGATCGATCATCGACCGCGCTTTCGGCGCCCTGCCGGAAAAGTCCCGACTGGAGCCGCTGCGCTGGCCCGATATCGCCATCAGGCCGCGCACGATCGTGTTCGAGAAAAATGTGCCGCAAACGATCGTGACGATTGTCGGCGCGACCAGCATCAAGGCCGGCCTGGAAGTCAGCAAGGATAATATCGCCAACATGACGCTAGGGGCGAGTTCGAGTTCGCGATTGTCCGAAGCCATACGCGCCAAGCTCGGCGCGACTTACGGCGTTTCCTCGCGCATCGTCATGCTGCAGCCCGACCAACGCATCATCGCCATATCCACCGCGCTATCGCCGGACCGCGCGGCGCCGGCAATCGCGGCGATGCGCCAGGTCTATGCGGACTGGCGGCGCGATGGCGTCAGCGAGGATGAGTTTGCGCCGAACCAGGCGCGCTATCTCAATCAGTTCGAGGCCAGGCTCGACCGGCCAGGCGCCGCGGCGCGATCGCTGATCGACTTCGCTTCCGTCGGACTGGAAAAGCAGGCGGCGAGCATGGTGGCGAACCTCGACGCAAGGGTCGGCACTTACACGCTGGCGGACGTCAACGCGGCGATCGCCGAGAAATTTCCCGAGCCGCCGCTGCTAACGGTGATCATCGCGCCCAAGGCCGATGGCTACGCCGCTGATTGCGTCATCCACGCGATCAGCGAAGCCAAAGACTGCAGGTAGGCGCGGCTAAAGTCCCGATTGGGCGTCCCGCCGGCCTAAGGTTGTATTCAGGTTGTATCGCCGCAAGATGCTGCAAGTTTTTCCAAGGAAATCGGCTTTTTTGTCAAGCAAATTGCCAAGCTTCTCCAAACTTTTGTCAAGTATTTCCAAAGGAATCTGTTGGCCATTTCGAGCGATTTCAATGCCTTATCGGCGGAAAACCCGAATTTCGCTTCTTCTTCCTCAGATTCAACGTGAACGGCCTCCGGCTGATACAACCAAGAGATGCGGACTGGCGACTGCCCATCAACGAATGTAACCCAGCTGCGCCTTTTCCCCAAGAGAATGTCCGCAGGCGATCCAAAGACATTATGCTCCCGCCGCCTACGCCGCCTGCCGGTCGATGAGCGCGGACAGCGCTGGCGGCAATGTGTTCGCCTCCTGCTTCAAGAAGCGCAAGAGCTGCTTTTCGGCTGACGTGATCGACCCGTCGCGTGTGAGATGGTCGAGCAGCCAGTCGGCCTCGCCAGCGTCGATGCCGCCGGCCGCCGCCATCGCTTGCGCGTCCGCATCGTTTTCCGCGCGAGCCTCGCGCTCGACAAGCTCGTCGAGGCTCGCGCTCTCCCGCTTGCCGCCGCCAAAAATGCTGCTCAGAAACGAGCCAAAGCCCGGCGCCTTTTCGTCGAGCCATTTCTCTTTCTGGATTTCCTCGGCCACGCTGGGGGTCCAGCGATTGGCGATGCCCAGCAGATAATTGCCGATCGCGCGGGCGAAGAAATCATCAAAGGCGGGATCGTTGCTGGCGCCCGCCGTCGCATGGGCGATATGAAACAGCGCCTCGGCGGAAGTCCGCGTCACATGAACCGAACTGCCTTCGGTGGCGGCAAACACCGCGTTGCGCAAAGCCTCGACATCGTCATGGGCGACAATCCCGGTCGCGTGATCGACCGCGCCATCGGCGCCGCGATGACCCTCGACGATGGCCTTCTCCATTTCCGCCACCGCGAAGGAAGCGAGCGAGGCCGGAATCGAAACGGCGTAGCGCAAGACATCGACCAGCATCTCAAATTCAGCGCGGCAGCCAAGGCCGCTGTCCCCGCCGAGCTGCGCGGCGAACCAGTCGGCATTCGCCTGAGAGATGTATTTTGGCGGATCGACCTGATTGACGATGAGATCGCAGGCGACTTCGCTGAGGAGGTCGTCGTACTCCTTCGGCGCCGCAGCGCCCGCGTCGCGCCCGGCCGCCAGCAGTCTGGCAAAGTCGGCGCGCGTGACCGAAGGTTTGGCGTAGATGTCGCGCCGCATCGCCAGTACGCCGGCAGAATCCAGAATTGCAGCCATAGTGTTCCCTCAGCCCGGATGAATCTCGGCGGAGACCCTAGCGGAGCAAGATTGATGCTTCGTGAATTAATCGCCAGCGCGAGTGGACGTTAACGATTTGGAAACTTCTTGGCGAGCGCCGCGACAACAATCGGCGGCGCGAAGGGCGAGACATCGCCGCCCATCGCCGCGATCTGGCGCACCAGCGTCGCCGTGATATGGCGCACTTCCGGCGAGGCCGGCAGAAACACCGTGCGAATGAGCGGCGCCATCGCGCCGTTCATGCCTGCCATCTGCATCTCGTAATCGAAGTCCGTCGCATCGCGCACGCCGCGCACAATGATCGCCGCTCCCGCGGCTTTGGCGGCGTCGACGGCAAGGCCGGAGAACGCCAGCGCCTCCAGCGCGCAACCGGCCTTCTTCGCCAGCGGGCGGGCGGTCTTCAACACCAGCGCGATGCGCTCCTCCGGCGTGAACAGCCCGGCCTTATTGGGATTGACGCCGACGCCAACGACGAGACGGTCGCAAAACCCCGCCGCCCGCTCGATGACATCGAGATGGCCGTTGGTCAGCGGATCGAACGAGCCGGAGTAGAAGGCGGTGACGGGCATGGGGAAGGGTTAGCGGGTGGAGGGGAAGCGGGCAAGGGGAATGCGGAGGCCGATGAGGCGCGTCTCTATCTGTTCTCTGCGCTTCGCGCTGGCATCATTTTCGCGCTCTTGAGTTTACCCGAAGCCATTCTGAAAATTCAGTCTCGTTCATAGTTCCCGACGCAACTGCCAGCATGGAATCGGTCGCGCTGATTTCATCAGCGATGAGTTTAAGACCATTGGCGCCCAGGAAGAGATATGCGGCCAAAAACGCTGTGCGCTTGTTTCCGTCGACAAATGGATGATTGCGGGCAATCCCGAACGCATAGGCCGAGGCGAGGACAAAAGGATCGGATTCACCGTAGGCGTGAAGATTCACCGGACGCGCCAGGGCGGATTCGAGAAGCCCTTCATCGCGGAGGCCCGACGCCCCGCCGTGCTCGACAAGCAGAGCGTCGTGCATCGCGTCAACAACCGATCTCAGGACCCAGATCGGCTCCTTCACTTCGCGAGTTTTCGCAGGGTGTTTCGATATTGGCCCATGCCCTCGCGCGCGATGCGCATTTGCGCGTCAAATGCCGGGTCATACGGCGTGATCCTCATCGAACCGCCGGGCGCCTCAGTGAGATAGAGGATGTCGCCGTCCTTCAGGTTGAGCCGCGCCAGCGTTTCTTTTGGCAGGACGACGCCCAAGGAGTTTCCGACCGGACGGACTTTAAGTTGGGTCATGGCGAGCCTTCGAACGGTGTTATTACGGAAATAATAACACCCGGGTCGCGTTGCCGCAATGATTGATTGGACTCTCTGCGGCGAGGGCGGCGCTCGACTGCTTCGAAATGGCCGTTGGTCAGCGGATCGAACGAGCCGGAGTAGAAGGCGGTGGTGGGCATGAGGAAGGGTTAGCGGGTGGAAAGGAAGCGGGCAAGAGGAAGCCGCGGTCGGCGAGAAGTTGAGAAAGTCATTGGGGACAAGTTTTGCAGTATGCTGGGCGGCTCACGCCCACGAGAATCGTTTCGATACAATGACTGATGACAGGCGCCAGCAAGGCCAGGACTCGAAGGTTTACTTCGCTGTTCAGTTCGCGGCATTCCAGAATAAATCTGAGCTGGCGTCGCGGGTTTCCAAAGCAATCGATCGGCGACAGTGCTCGGAGCGTGTCGGCTGGTCGCAATGGATGCATCTGCGACTTTGCGTCGCGGCTGATAGTTTGATTCGATTGGCTAGTTTTCAGGCGCGTATTCAAAGGGGCGAAGTATGCACGATTGATCAAAGCTCGATCTCCTCCATATCGCGGGGGATGATCGAGGCTGCTGCAATGATCGCGTATATGACGGACCAATCATTGAAAGAATCGGAATGGAGACTCAGGAGATTGATCATTTGCCTCCACGACGCGACGACTCGCTACAAAATGTTCAAAGGATGGAAGGAAGACGCGGAGTCCGCTGCACATCGCGCAAATATGGACCGATTACGTCTTGAAATCGAGGGAACCCTCGAATTTATGAGTCTACCGAAAGACCGCCAGAAAAAATTGCTCTCGGGACAAGAGGTATATATTCACGGGTTACGATCAGTTGTGCGATTGATGAACTGGGGCGTTGAGGATTTTAATTCCGCGTACGCGTACCTCTCGGCTCACGCTCACAGCTCTCCTGTTAGTTTCATTCGACTTGCCGAACACGGTATCGACTTCAAAAGCCCTACTGGCGCACAATACGCAACGGCGGCAATTGCCATCGAAATTGCTGGCAATGCGTTGGAATTTGCGACGGAGCGGATCGTGTCTCTGTTTCCAGATACCGCGAAGATTGTTTCCGAATTTAGGTCCTAGGTTTTGCGTCTCGTTTCGAACACTTTTTCCTCATGGCGCTCCTTACTCCCCTACTCCGCCTCCCCTTCCC
>Ga0209698_10000774_pt1 | contig 36764 bp, 32 predicted proteins | sample LitLauG_LLR_2012_FD_187203 | JGI IMG/M metagenome (GOLD analysis project Ga0209698, IMG submission 187203) | Freshwater sediment microbial communities from Pennsylvania, USA - Little Laurel Run_MetaG_LLR_2012 (SPAdes) (version 2) | ecosystem: Environmental > Aquatic > Freshwater > Creek >... | reverse complement strand
GCCTCCCGGCGCCCCAAGACCCGCGTTCGCCCCCGTCGCGCCCGCCGTCTGTGGGCGCCCGCCCGTGAGTCGGTCCGAAGCCGTGAGTTGCTTGGCGCCAGCGCCGGGCGCCAGTTGGTTGGCGTCGCTCTCGCCCGAGGCGCCGCCGCCGAACATCGAGTTGAGCAATTGCGCGATCTGCTTGGCGTCGCCGTATCGCACCTTGTAGACATGGACGCCAGCGCCCGAGAGATTGCCCGAATCGAGCCGATCCACCCAGCGCTTGGCCGCCTCCAGCAATTGCGGCCGCGCAGCGACGACGAGCACCGCGTTCTGCTGCGTGACGTCCTGAAGTTTGACAAGGCCGTGGCCGAGGCCCGCCTCGCCCGAATCCATGATCTTTTCGAGTTCGCCGGCGATGGCCGTCGAATTGCCGTGCCGGATCGGAAACAACCCCACCGATTGCCCGCGCATCCAGTCGACGTCGAACTGGCGCACCGTTTCTATCGCCGTGCGGCGCTCGTCGCCAGTGCCGACCACCAGCATCAACCGCCCCGAGGGATCGGCGCGCACCGTGCCCGGACGGGTCGAGAACCCCTCCAGCAATCTGACGATGGTGGCGCCAGAGACATAACGCAGCGGGATGACCGTCATGCCGTAGCCCGGCGTCGCGGCTTCTGCCGAATCGGCGCGGTCGGTCGCGCCGAACGCGCCCGCCTCCCCAAACGGCGCGATGCGGTAGCCGCCGGCCTCCTTTATCAACGCCAGATTGTTGGCGTGCAATCCGCTCTCCAGCACGAACAACAGATCGCGCTTGGCGATGGGGCGGCTGGAGGAAAGATTGATTGAACCCTGCGCGCGCGGATCAATCGTGTAACGCAGGCCCAGAAGATCGCCGAGCACGACCTTGGCGACATTGGCGATAGGGCTGTTGTCGAAGTTGAGCGTATAACCATCGGGCGAGTCAGGTACGGGATCGGCGCCCGCCGCCCGACCCTCTTCACCCGGCGCCGGCTCTGCGGAACCAAACGACAGAAACCCGCCGCCCTTCGATCCGCTGTCCGCACGCTCGCGCACCGGCGTAGGAAAGCGCGGCCGCAGATCGGCGGAGCGCACCACGTCCGCCGCGCTCTGTGGCTCGTCGCCGCGCTGTTGGAGATAGGCGGGAGAACAGCCGGCAAGGCAGGCGAGCGACACGGCGCAGATCAACCTTGCGCGCATACCGCTCCTCACAACTACTCGCCTCGAAGGTTCCGAACAGTTCACGGAACGTTGTATGTGCGCGGAAAAACCACTAAATAGGATAGAGTGTCAAGTTAACATAAATGCGGCCTGTTACAACCCTGTTGCAAAAATGTCATGTAGATTTCATCGGCGATGAACGAAGCTGTCTTTTCGCCCTCTCCTCCGGCGCTGCGCGTGTTCGCGTCCCTAGCGGCGCGTGGGCTGGTCGCGACGGAGCGCGCCAAGCTGGACCTGGGCTCGTCTGCCTCTGGACTCTCTTTGCGCGCCGTGTTCGAGGCCAGCGATCTGTCGGCGCATGATTTCGCCGACGAGGTCGCCCAGACGCTCGGCCTCGACCGCGCGACGCTGGCCCACATGACCTCCGCGTCGTCGCTGGGACAAGGCTTCAGCGAACGATTCCTGCGCGAATCCGCCATCTTTCCTTATCGAGGCGCCGATGGGCGCATCTGCGTGGCGATGGCCGACCCCGGCGACACCGATTCGCTGCGCGCTGCCGAGATCGCGCTCGACGCCAAGCCGCAGGTGGTCGTCGCCTCCTTCGAGGACATCGCCAGCGCGCTCGACGCCCGGCCCGGCGCTGAGGCGTCGGACGAGGCCCCCGCACGCGGCGCGGTTGAGGAGGAGAGCCTCGACAATCTGCGCGATCTGGCCAGCGGGGCGCCCGTGGTGCGCGCCTTCGACGCGCTTGTGGAAAAAGCCATCGACCTGCGCGCCAGCGATATCCACATCGAACCGACCCGCTCCGGTCTTTCGATTCGTATGCGCGTCGACGGCGTGCTGCGCGCCGTAGCTGCGCCGGCGGGGGCGCCGCCGCAGGCGCTGATCTCGCGAATCAAGATTCTGTCCGGCCTCAACATCGCCGAGCGTCGCCTGCCGCAGGACGGCGGCGCGCGGCTGAAGGCGGGGCGCACCGAGATCGACGTGCGCGTCGCCACCCTGCCGACCCAGCACGGCGAATCCGCCGTCATCCGCCTGCTGCCGCGCGACCGGGGCCTGCTCGACATCGAAAAACTGGGCTTCCAGCCGCCCGACGAGGCGCGCATCCGCCACGCGCTCGACTTCCCCAACGGCATGATCGTCGTCACCGGCCCGACAGGCAGCGGCAAGACGACCACGCTGGCGACGATCCTGAGCGCGCTCAACAAACCGTCCGTCAAAATCCTCACCATCGAGGACCCCATCGAATACGAGATTCCCGGAATCGTGCAGGCGCAGGTGAAAACCTCCGTTGGCCTCACCTTCGCCGCCGCCATGCGCGCCTTTGTGCGTCAGGACCCCGACATCATCATGGTCGGCGAGGTGCGAGACGCCGAGACCGCCCATATCGCTATCCACGCCGCGCTGACCGGCCATCTGGTGCTGACGACCCTGCACACCGAGACCGCGTCGGGCGCGATCCCGCGCCTGATCGACCTCGGCGTCGAGCCGTTCCTGCTCAAATCCACGTTACGACTGGTGGTGGCGCAGCGGCTGGTGCGGGTTTTGTGCGAGCGCTGCAAGACGACGCGGCGGCTGACGGCGGACGACGTCGCGCGCGATCCCCGGCTGACGCTGATCGGCATGGGCGCAGGCGATAATGTCTGCGAGCCCAAGGGTTGCGAGCGCTGCGGCGGCATCGGCTTTCGCGGCCGCATCGGCGTGTTCGAGACGTTCGAGGTGGCGGGCGAGGCGCGCGAGCATGTGCGCGCGGGCGTCGATTCCCACGCCATCGAGACGGCGGCTTTGCGCGCCGGAATGGCGACGATGACGTCGGACGCCATCGAAAAGGCGCGCTCCGGCGTCACGTCCGTGGCGGAAGCGCTGCGCATCGCGGCGATCAGGTAGCGCCATGCCGAGCTACAGCTATCGCGCCATGACGGCCAAGGGCGAGATCGTCGGCGGCGCCGTCGAGGTCGCCAGCGCCGATCTCGTGGTCGAGCGCGTGCTGAGCCTCGGCCTCATCCCCATCGACGGCGACGTCGCCGCCCCCGCCAAAGCCGCGCCCGTTCCGCGCGGCAAGCGCCCGCGCGCCGAGGACGTGACGATCTTCTCGCGCGATCTGGCGCTGCTGCTGAAGACCGGCGCGCGCATCAACGACGCGCTGGATCTGATGGCGAGCGACCGGGAGCTGGGCCGCATGCGCCCGATCGTCGCGGGGCTGTTGCAGGCGGTGCTGGGCGGGCAGAGCCTGGCGGAATCGCTCGGCGCGCGCCCCGACGCCTTTCCCCCTTTGTATATTGCGCTGGTGGGGTTGGGCGAGCAGACGGCGATGCTGCCCTCGATCCTCGAGGCGCTGGCCGCCGAGCGCACGCGGGCCGAGGCGCTACAGCGTCGCATCTTCGATGCGCTGCGTTATCCCGCTTTCCTGCTGCTGGCGGCGGGCGCCGTGATGCTGTTCTTCCTGACGTTCGTGCTGCCGCAATTCGCGTCCGTTTTCAGCGACTTCCACGCAAAACCGGACCCGGTGCTGGCGACCTTCCTGTCGCTGTCGGCGGCTTTGCGCGAGAACGGCCTGACCTATGCGGCCATCGCGGGCGCGCTCATTCTGGCGCTGACGCTGGCGTTGCGCAGCCCGACGATGCGCGCCCGGCTGATCGAAGCGGCGTCGCGGCTGCCGCTGATCGGCGCGGCGTTCGAGCATCACCGCACGATATTGTTCTGTCGCAATCTCGGGCTACTGCTCGGCGGCGGCGTAACGCTGTCGGCCGCGTTGCGTATATTGGTCGATGTGATGTCGGCGACCGGGGCGGGGTCCCGTTGGTCCCAGGTCGTCGACAGCGTACGAAGAGGCGGTAAATTGTCGGACGCGCTCGGCGGCGCCGCGCTGTTGCCGCCCATGGCGGTGAGGACGTTGCGGCTGGGCGAGGATTCCAATCAATTGCCGATGCTGGCCGCTCGCGTCGCCGATTATTACGAGGCGAGGCTGGACCGCAGCATCGACAGGATCGTCGGGGTCGTCGGACCGGCGGCGATCATCGTCATCAGCACCGTCGTGGGCGGCCTCATCGTTTCGGTGATGACCGCCCTGCTTTCGGTCAATCAGATGGTGGAGTGAGCGATGCGCAAGAGACAAGGCTCGGAGGACGGCTTTACGCTGGTGGAGATGCTCGTGGTCATCACGATCATTGGCCTCATCATGGGGCTGGTGGGTCCGCGCGTGCTCAATTATCTTGCCGAGTCCAAGGTCAAGACGGCCAAGATACAGATCGAGAGCCTGTCGGCGTCCATCGACCTCTATTATCTCGACAACGGCCATTACCCCAGCGCCAGCGACGGCCTCGACGCTTTGGTGCGCCGCCCGGCGGGCGACACCGGCTGGAACGGCCCCTATCTGAAGAGCCAGAAGCCGCCCGCCGATCCCTGGGGCCATCCTTACGTCTACAAGACCCCCGGCCAGCACGGCCCTTACGAGATCGGCTCCTATGGCCCCTCGGGCCAGCAGGGCGACGAGTCCCATCTCATCACCAGCGCCGCGCGCTGATGCGGGAAGCGGGCTTCACGCTGATCGAGACGGTGGCGGTGCTCGCCATCGTGGCGGGTCTCGCCGCGCTGGCGCTGCCGCATTGGCCGCACGGCACCACGCGGCCGCAGTTGGAGGCTTACGCGCTCGACATCGCTTCGCTGTTGAAGGCCGACCGGAGCGCCGCGCTGCGCACGCGCGGGCGCGTCGAAACTCTGTTGAACAGCGGCCAGCGCCTTGTGGTGTCGGGCGCCGGGGCTGGCGAGGTGCGATTGCCCGACGACGTCGCCTTCGACGCCATCGTGGCGGAAACCTGCTCGGGTCGCGCCAACGGCTCGGCCATCGATTTCCTGCCCAGCGGCATGTCCTGCGGCGGTTCCATCGCACTGGCGCGGCCGGGCGCGGCCTATCATGTGCGGGTCAATTGGTTGACGGGAGGCGTCGAAGTGGTCGCAGCCGATGCGCCTCGCTGACGCCTTCGGCGCCGCCGGCACGCCCAGCGCGCTGTCGCGCTGGTTCGATGCACGCCTCAACGACGCCGCCGACGGCCTCGCGGCTTTGAGCGAGCGGCTGCGCCCGCGCCGCCGGGTGCTGTTCGTCGAGCAGGCAGACGGGACGCTGTGGAGCCCCGCCGCCGCTGGCCGGCTGGAGGGCGGGCGGCTCGCCTTCGCCGGAACACCGCCGTCGTTGAAAGGCGCCGAGGTCGAGTTTCGCCTGTCGCCGCAACGTTTCGTTTTCCGCGAACTGGAGTTGCCCGCTCGCGCCGCCGAGTTCCTCGACGGCGTTGTGCGCGCGCAGATCGACCGCCTGACGCCGTGGCGCGCGGGCGAAGCCGCCTTCGGCTGGAGCGCGCCGCGGCCCGGCGGCTCCGACCGCATCCTCGTCACGGTCGCGGCGACCAAACAGGAAACCCTCGCGCCGCTGCTCGACATCGGCGCCGAGACCGTCATCGTAACCACGTCGCGCGAAGAGGATTCCGCCGCCATCGCGGTGGTGACGCAACGCGCGCGCGCCTCCTCGCGGCAAGGCCGTTGGCGGTTCGCGCTGACGGCGGCGCTGGCCTTTTCGCTGGTGTGCGGCGTCGCGGCGCTGGCGGCCGAGTTCACGCTGGGCGCCTCGCTCAGCGACGAGGCCGACAATCTCAGCGCCAGCCTCGACCAGCGCCGCGCCGCGCTGCTGCGCCGACAGCACGCCAGCGACAACCCCGAAGCTCAGGCGCTCAACGCCCGCAAGCGCGCCAATCCGTCGGCGACGGTGGTGCTGGAGGCGCTGTCGCGCGCCATCCCCGACGACGCCTATCTGACGCAGATGCAACTCAAAGGCGACAAGGTCGAGATCGCCGGCCTCGCCGCCGACGCCGCCGTGCTGGTCAAGCACATCGAGCAATCGCCGCATTTCTCGCGCGCCACCTTCACTGCGCCGACGACCCGCAGCGGCGAGGAGCGAGAATCCTTCCGCATTGAGGCGCATGTCGCGCCGCTGTTTACGGTGTCGCCATGAACGCCGCCCTGCGCCGCGCCCTGTCCGCTCTGGGCATCGCCGCCTTCGTCGCGGTCGCGCTTGGCGCCGCCGTCTCGACGGCGCTGTCGCTGCATGAGGCGCAGGCCCATGTCGCCGAACTCAATCAGCAGATGGAGGATCTGGAAGCGCGCGAGCGGCGGCTGGTTCCTCCGGGCGAGCACGACAAGGCCGCCTCGCCGTTCTTTGAGGCCAAAACGGTGACCCTGGCGGGCGCAGCGCTGCAACAAAGGCTGGAAGCGGCGGTGTCGTCGGCGAAAGGCCGGCTGGTCTCGTCGAAAGTCGAAGTGGCGCCGCGCGGCGAGGAGCGTCAGGTTTCGCTGGCGGCGGAGTTGACCATCGCGGAAGCCGATATACAGGCTCTGCTGTTCGATCTTGAAACCGGGCGGCCCTATCTGTTCGTAGACTCGGTGGAGGCGCGGGCGCCCGAGGCGACGAATGAACCGGGCGGCCAGATGCGCGTTTCGCTGACGGTGTCGGGACAATGGAGCGGGACGAAATGAAACGTGCGTTGTTGATCGTCCTCGCGCTCGCGCCGGTCGCGGCCCTCGCCGCCGAGGGCAACCCGCTCGACGCGCTGAAGCTGGAAGACCTTAGCGCTACGCGCGACCGTCCGCTGTTCACGCCCTCGCGCCGCCCGCCGCCGCCCGCGCGCGTGGAGGCGCCGCCGGCGCCCGAGCCGGTCGCGGTCGAGGAGAAGGCGGTTGTCATGGGCCCGCCGCCGTTCGATCTCGTCGGCTCCGTGGTCGGCGAGGGCAACGCGTTCGCGCTGCTGCGCAACAAGTCGACCAACGCGGTCATACGCGTGCGGTCTGGCGACGCCGCCGAAGGTTGGCGCGTCGGCGCCATCGGACTGCGAACGATTGCGCTGGCGCGCGAGGGGCGCCGCGAGACGCTGGCGCTCGCCGCGCCGCAGCCTGTGGCGGCCGGGGCCGAGATCGCGGGCGATCCCGCTGCCCCGGAGACGTCCCCGCCATCCGGCCCGAAGGCCGAAGCCGCCAAGCTACGCCGGGAGCGCTAGCCGTCCCCCGGCAACTTGGCCCAGAGCCAACCGAGCGCCTCGGCGAAATCGCCATCGTAGTCGAGCAGGGCGTCGATCGCGCAAGTCCCACGTAAGGCTGGGCCGGGCGATTTTACACGCGCGGAATACAGGGCTCCGCCGCCGGGAGGGGATTGAAGGAGCGCCCGCCTTGATCAACCGGCGACGAATATCTCAGAAGGGTTTGGCGAGACGCGGAGTGAAATCAGATATGACCCCAAATCACGAGTTGCCTTTTCGTCCCGAGACGATGGTGTGGGGCACGTTCGACGCCGCGATCCCGCCGGCGCTGCAAATCCGCTCGGGCGAAACCGTGAGTTTGCGCGCACTGCCCGCCTGCACGCCGCCGCGATTGCCGACCGACCCATCCTATGTCATCCCTCCGATGCTTCTGGAGGCGATGGCTCAGTTGCCTCAGGGTCCGTCTTCCCATTTCCTTTCCGGCCCGATCGCGGTCGAAGATGCGGAACCGGGCGACGTTCTGCAAGTCGATATCCTTGAGGTTACACCCTGGATGGACTGGGGCTATATGACCATTCAGCCCCTCAAGGGCACGCTGCCCGACGACTTTCCGACCCAAGCCCTCATCCATCCGCGCATCGACCGCAAAGCCGGCCTGATCCACATGCTGCCGGGCGTAACGGTTCCGCTGGACCCGTTCTTCGGCGTCATGGGCGTCGCGCCGCCACCCGCCTGGGGGCCGCAACCGACGATGGTTCCGCGTGCGTTCGGCGGCAATCTCGACAACAAGGAGCTGCGCGCCGGAACCACGTTGTATCTGCCCGTATTCGCGCCCGGCGCCCTGTTTTCCGCAGGAGACGGGCATGGCGCGCAGGGCGACGGCGAAGTCTGCCTGACCGGCCTTGAGACAGGCATGGCGGGAACGTTCCGGTTGACGACGCGAAAAGACTTGAGATGGGCCTGGCCGTTCGCCGAGACGCCGGATACGTTCATTTCCATGGGAATGGACGAGGATCTCGACGATGCGGCGCGTCAGGCCGTGCGCGAAATGATCGCTCATATCACGCGGGTATCGACGCTGACGCGCGAGCAGGCTTACATGCTTTGCTCGTTAGCGGGCGACCTTCATGTCACGCAGACCGTCGATGGCAACAAGGGCGTGCATATGATGCTGCGCAAGGCTTTGTTGGAGGGCGTGAGACGGGCTTGAGCGCGGGCGAGGTCGCAACCCCAATCAGAACGAGAGTTGCACCTTCATCGCGCGCGAGCGGTCTGACGCCAGATCGAACGCCGCGGTCGCCTGCGTGAACGGCAACGTCGCGCTGATAAGCGGTTTGACGTCTATCAATCCTTTGCCCATGAACTCCACGCTCAGTGCGAATTCCTCGTGGAAGCGGAAGCTGCCGCGCAGCTCCAGCTCCTTGGCGGTGATCAGGTTGATGGGAATCGTCATGTCGCCGCCAAGGCCAAGCTGAACCAGCACGCCGCCCGGCCGCGTCGCTTCGATGCCGGCGGCGAGCGCAGGCGCCGCCCCCGACGCCTCGAATAGCACGTCGAAATAGCCCTTGTCCTTCTTGTAGGCATCGAGCGCCTCGCCATCTTTGGCGACATTCAGGGTGAGGTCCGCGCCGACGCGCGCCGCGACGGCCAGAGCCGCGTCGGCGAGATCGGTGATGACGATCTCGGCCGCGCCCGCCCGTCGGGCCGCCAGCACGCAGAGCGCGCCGATTGGCCCGCTGCCGCTCACCAGCACGCGCCGCCCCGTCAGCGAACCCGCGCGACGCACCGCATGCAGCGCGACGGCGAGCGGCTCCGCCATCGCCGCTTCTTCGAGCGTAAGGCGTTCGGGTATGAGGTGGGCCTGCGTCTCCAGACAAACAAGCTCCTCGCGAAAGCCGCCCTGCACATGGGGAAACCGCATGGCGCTGCCGTAGAAGCGCATGTCGAGACACTGATTCTGCCGGCCCTCCCAGCAATATTTGCAGGCGTAACACGGCACGCTGGGGCTGACCGCGACCCGGTCGCCCGGTTGGACGCGGCGACATTCGCGACCGACCGCCTCGACGATCCCGGCGATTTCGTGGCCCAGGATCATCGGCTGTTTCAGCCTCACCGCGCCGAACCCGCCGTGCTGATAATAATGCAGGTCCGATCCGCAGACCCCGCCGAAGCGCATGCGCACGCGCACGTCATTGTCCCTGAGCGCAGGGGTTTCGACGTCTTCGACGCGAATGTCTTTGGCGGCGTGGGCGACAACGGCGCGCATGGCGCTTCCTCCCGAAATGTTCAGGCCCCACGGTAGCGACAGGCGCCCGCGTGGCAAGTCCCAGCGGGCAGGAAAATCGCTTGACTTCAACGCCTCTGTTCTCGAACACGTCAGGGCTTCGCGCCGGGGAGGGAATGTGTCCGCGTTTCTGGATCGGTTGTTCGGGCTCGACGGCGCCGTGGCGCTGGTGACGGGCTCGTCCGCCGGCATCGGGCTGGCGCTGGCGCGCGGCCTCGCGCAAGCGGGCGCACGGATTGTTCTCAACGGCCGCACCCGCGCCACGGTCGAGGCGGCCGCCGCCGCGCTGCGGGCCGAGGGCGCCGAGGTTCATGTCGCGGTGTTCGACGTGACCGACGCCAGCGAGGCCGCCCGGGCGATCGCGGAGATTGAAGACGGCTTCGGTCCGCTGAGCGTGCTCGTCAACAACGCCGGCATCCAGCGGCGCGGCGCGCTGGAGGATTACCCCGAAGAGACATGGCGCGAGTTGATGCGCGCCAATCTCGACAGTGTGTTTTATGTGTCGCAGCCGGTCGCCAAACGCATGATCGCGCGCAAGCGCGGCTCGATCATCAACATCGGCTCAGTGCAGAGCGAACTCGCGCGCTTTAACATCGCACCCTACACCGCCTCCAAGGGCGGCGTAAAGATGCTGACCAAGGGCATGGCGACCGACTGGGGCCGCCACGGCCTGCGCGTCAACGCCATCGCGCCCGGCTATTTCAAGACTGAACTCAACAAGGCGCTGGTTGAGGATGAAAAATTCTCCGGCTGGCTCGCGCAGCGCACGCCGATGGGCCGCTGGGGCGACGTCGAGGAACTGATCGGCGCAGCGGTCTATCTGGCGTCCGAGGCGTCGAGTTTCGTCAATGGGCACATCCTTTATGTCGACGGCGGTATCACAGCCTGTCTCTAAACGCGCGTAGCTCTAAAGCGGGGGGTCAGGACAATCCGCAAGCCTCAGCTCAGCGCCTGCGCATCGCCTCGACGGCCGCCAGATTTTCGGCGGCGGTCTCGAACTTCGGATTTATGCGCAACGCCGACCGATAATCGGCGATCGCCCGACCCAGATCGCCCAGTTCACGAAAGGCGGCGCCGCGGTTGTTATAGGCGTCGGCGAAGTCGGGCATGAGCTTGAGAGCGGAATTGTAATCGGCGATGGCGCGCTGATATTCGTGCTTGGCCTGATAGGCGTTGCCACGATCGGTCAGAAAATTAGCCTTTGGGGAGATTCGGATCGCTTCGTTGTAATCGATGAGGGCGCGGTCGAACTCGCCCTCCTCCGCATAAGACAGGCCACGATTGTCGAAATATTCGGGATCGTTGGGGTCGAGCTTGATCGCTTCGCTGGCGTCGGCGATCGCCTGCGCGGTGCGCCCCAGTTTCTGATAGGCGGCGCCGCGATTGGAGTAAGCGCGGTCGCTGCGCGGATCGAGCCTGATCGCCTCGTCATAATCCTTGATGGCGCGCTTGAAATCCTGCTTGAAATAATAAGCCGCGCCGCGATCCCTGAACGCGAGGCTGAGCTTGGGATCGAGCCGCAGCGCCTCGTCGTAATCCTGAATCGCGCGGTCGTATTGGCCCTTCTCGACGAACACGTCGCCACGGTTGTCGAGGCCCTTGGGATCTTTGGGGTCGAGACGCACGGCTTCCGCCGCATCGGCGAGCGCGCGGTCGAGGTCGCCCGTCGAGCGATAGGCGTTGGAGCGCTCGCGAAAGGCGCGGGAATTGCTAGAATCGATCGCGATAGCGCGATTGAGATCGGCGAAGGCCTGGGTCATCTTGTCGGCGTACCACGCCGCCCGTCCCCGATTGACGAGCGCCTCCGCGAACGGTTTGGGCGAACTGCGCGCGGTGATGAGCACGGCGTCGCAGGCCGCGATCCGCTGTTCGGCGGAGAAGGCGCCGTCGTCTTCGGCCGCGCACACGGCGACGTTGGCGTCGGCTTGCGCCCTGGCGGGCGCCGCGAGGGCGACCAGAATAAGAACGGCGAAACGGAACGACCGGAAGCGGGGCATGGGCGACATTCTCCTCTTGTCGAGACTCTGTATCGGTAAGCCGGGAACGCCGATGTGGCCGATTTCACATTGCACAATGTCCGTTGCGGGCTGGCGCCTTGCCGACCTATTCGCCATATGCGGGATTTGATAGAATGCAGAGGGGAGGACCGGCGATGGCGTTGCAGGCTTTGTTGTTCGACGTCGACGGCACGCTTGCGGAGACCGAGGAAGGGCACCGCAGGGCGTTCAACGACATCTTTGTTGAAGCCGGCGTGCCGTGGATCTGGGATCACGCGCATTACCGCGACCTCCTGCGCGTGGCCGGCGGCAAGGAGCGCATGCTGCATCACGCCCGTCAACACGACCCGCAACGCCTCGCGACGGTCGAGGCGCAACTGGAACCGTTGCACAGGGCGAAGAACGCGCGATTTGCGGAGTGGATGAAGGCAAGCGGCGGCGCGCTGCGGCCGGGCGTACGCCGGTTGATCGAGGAGGCCAAAGCCGACGGGCTGCGCCTCGCCATCGTGACCACGACGAGTCGCGCGAATCTGGAGGCTCTTCTGGGCGCTGCGTTCGGCGGCGCGGCGTTGTTTGACGTGATCGTCTGCGGCGAGGACGTGAAGCGCAAGAAGCCGGACCCGGAGGCTTTTGAAATGGCGCTGGCGCGGCTGCAACTGGCGCCGCAGGAGGCGCTGGCGTTCGAGGATTCGCGCAACGGGCTGCTTGCTGCGCGAGGCGCCGGCGTGAAGGTTGTGGTCACGCCCAGCGTCTTTTCGCATGGCGAGGATTTCCGCGAGGCGTCCCTGTTGGTGAGCAATCTCGAACAACTTGAGCCCGACACTTTGCCGGCCCTCAAGGCGCTGCTGGGCTGACGGGAGCATTCTCCCGCGTTCAACTTCGCTCCCGAACGTCGGTCGCGTACACTTCGCGTTAAGCGTCCTCCTGAGCCGGGCTTTAACGACTGCCGTGGCAAGAAAAGCGTCATGGAAACGCAAGCCATAGTCGGCAAGTCTACGCCCCCGAACGACCCGTCGCGCACGCCCGCCATGGCGAGCCTGATCACTTGTTCTTACAGCGGCGATTTCGATGTCTGCGGCATGTTGTGCCGCAGCATCGACCGTTTCGTTCCTCAGGAGATCGAGCACCGACTCTATGTGCCACGGCGCGAAATTCCTTTGTTCTCCGCCTTCGCGTCGCCGCGCAGAAAAATTCTCGCCCAGGAAGACCTGCTGGCCCGCTGGTTCTGGAAAGCGCCGCTGCCGAGCCCGCAATGGCGCGAGCGCCTTGGATTGTCTCGCCGCAATCTCTATCTCACGCCCTACAGTCTGCCGGTGCGCGGCTGGATCGCGCAGCAGATCATGAAATTGTCGGCGACCCTGAATGCGCCCACCGACGTCGTCGCCCATCTCGACAGCGACATTGTCATCGTGCGGCCTCTCACTATCGCGCATCTGATGCGCGACGCACACGTCCGCTTCCACGCCCAGCGCGCCTCAGCGGGCATCGAGACGCAGCGGCCCTGGTACGCGACCGCCGCGCGGCTGCTGGGTCTCCCGCCCGCCGATTATTCCGCCAATCTCTATATCGATCAGATCGTCGTGTGGCGCCGCGTTATCGTCGAAGGTCTGGTCGCGCGCATCGAAGCGACGACGGGCCGGGATTGGCAGGTGGCGCTGGCGCGCACGCCGCAATTCGCCGAATACGTGCTCTACGGCATGTTCGTTGATCACGTGCTGGGTCCGGACGCCGCCGGAGTCTATGTCGAGCCGGACTCGCTGTGCTATTCGCGCTGGACGCAGCGGTTTTCCGGCGCCGAGGAGGAGGACGCCTTCGTGCGAGGCTTGCCGGGCGATCAGGTGGCCTGCCTCATTCAATCGACGATTCCCATGGCCATCGAGGAACGCGCGCGCGTGTTCGACAAGGCGACGCAATGGGCGAGGCAGACCGACGCGCGCGCCGCCTGAGCGTGGCCGGTTCAGAACTTGTAAACCGCCGAGCCGCCGAGGATGTTGTTGATGAAGCTGGAGCCGGCGGCGTTCGAGCGGTTCAAGAGCAACTTGTAATCGACGTTGACGTTGAAATTTCGCGCGATCTCGCGATTGACCGACACTCCGGTCACAAAGGTGTCGTCGACCCGGCCAATTCCCAGATATCGCGAGACGTCGTATTCGGCCAATCCTTGCGCCGACCACAAGCGCCCCAATTGATATTGCGCGGTCAATTTCGCCGCCATGATTCGGGCGGGATCGCCGAGAGGATTGGAGGGCGTGGGATTGTTGGCCGCGCCGAAGGTCTCGTCCAACGAGGCCGACAATGTCCAGGCGCGCGTCGGATACCAATAGAGCTTGCCGCCCAACACCGGGCTGCGGGCGGCGCCCAGCTGCGCCGATTGATAGAACTGCTCCTGATAGCCGGCGAAGATCTCGCCCCGAAACAGGCTGATCCGGTCCGAGCCCAGGCCCGCCACGGTGCGGTAACCGTGCGAGGTGAAGGGGTCGTTGACATATTGCCGCCAGTTCTCGGCGGCTTCGCCATAGCCATAGATCAGCGGCGTCAACCAATAGCCGGCGCGTTCGGTCAGGGTCGTAACGGAATCGTTGCGATAGCTCTGCGAAAACGACCCTGCGGACGTCGACAGCGAATCATACGCCGTCGCGGCCTCGCTGAGCGAGACGCCGACGAAATATCGCCCGAACGACTTTTGCACCGCCGCCGAACTCTGGACCTGCTGATAGTTCTGCGGCGCGATCAGCGTGGCGGCGCCGCCCGCCGGCGTCGCCACCAGGCCGCCGAACGTCAGATAGCTCGCCTGATCGAATTCGATTTGCGCCTTCACGGTCAGGTCCGACTGAAGCGCCCAGATCTGCGCGACGCCGATTTGTCCGTCGTAAGTGTTCTCTCTGCCGTGGTCGGGGTAGAGATAGGCGTCGGCGCGGCCGAAAACGGTCGTGCGCGAAAGGCCGGCGTCGCGCACGCCGGTGACGTCGGCCTGCAGCCGCGCGCCCAGCCCCGCCGTTCGATGGGTCTGTGTCTGCAAGAGATTGTCGTTGTAAACCGCGCCTAGCAGAAACTCAGGATAGAGCAGCCAGTCGGACACGGCTATGCCCGAATATTCGCGCGAGCGATGGGTCAGAGGGTTCTTGCTGTCCAGCGGCGAAGGCGAGAGATAGGAAGGTTGGTCCAACCCGCTCAATGCTCCCCAAGGCGAGACCGTGTCCGCGCGCGCGTCAACGCCGATGAGCAGCAAGGCGACGGCCAGCGCCAAAACCTTCAGCGGTCTGTCGCCAAATACCGCCATTTCAGCCCCCCGCACCAAACGCGCCTCAGAAATAGCGCTCGGGCAGTTTGATGAGATCGCCGGGATTGACGGGCACGTCGGGCGACAGCGGATAGGAATGGAAACCCGTCTCGCCCGCGCGCTGGATCAGCGCGTGCGATGGATTGGCGCGATACGTGTTGCCGCCAGCGACGGCGATGGCGCTCAGCAGGTTGAGGCCGGTGTGATATTGATATTCGCCCGGCTTCTCCACTTCCCCCAGCACATAGAAGGGTCGAAACGACGCCACCGACACTGTGACCATGGGGCTGCGAAGGAACTGCCGATCAACGAGCCTTCGCGTGATCTCGGTCTCCATCTCAACCTTGCTTCGGCCCGCCGCGTGCAGGGCGCCGGCGGCGGGGACGGAGATATCGCCGGTTTGATCGATCTCATATTCGCCGGAAATCTTGTCGTCGCCAATCACCACGACCTTGATCTTGTCGCCGACATGAAGCCGAAGCGCCGTCGCCGCCGGGGCGACCGTCGAACCCGTGACGAGTGCGGTGGTGTCGTCGCAGCCGGCGAGCCCCATGCAGATGAGGAGCGCGAATTGGCGAGCGCGTCGGCCTTTGACTTGTGGCGTCATCGCAAAAAGTCCCTTTGGACATGAAAGGAGAAAGCGTCAAACGCCAAGCGAATCCCGCGCGGTCTGGGCGATCCAGATCAGGCGCGGGGCGGCGGGGAACAGGCTGGGCAGCGCCAGCGCGACGAACCAGACGGCGCAGCGCGCATAGCGCGCGGCCATGCGCTGCGGCGAGGACGCCAACCGCCAGCCCCATTCCAGCCCCGAGCGCTGCATCCAGACAGGCGCGCGCGCCGCGTGTCCGGAAACGAAGTCAAGCGCGGCGCCGAAGCAGAGAAAGCCGATTCCGGGACAACGCGTATGCAGCATGTCGGCCAGCAATTCCTGCTTGGGCGCGCCCAGCGAGACGATGCAGAGCCGCGCGCCCGTCGCCGCGATGCGCGCCGCCATCTCATCCGCCGCCTCGTCCGACAGCCGGTCGGCGAAGCGCGGCGCCTCGCGGCCGGCGATCTTCAATCCCGGCAGGCGCTGGCTCAGCGTCTCCAGCGCCAGCGCCTGCGACTCGGCGCCGGGTCCGACGAAATAAACCGGCAAGCCCTGCTCGGCGGCCTGACGGCACACTGGCTCCAGCAGGTCCGCGCCGGTCGTGCGCTGCAAGTCATGACCGTCCTGTTTCATGCGCCAGACGATCGGCCAGCCGTCGGCCGTGACGAGGTCGGCGCGATGATAGGCTTCGCGGAAGCGGCGGTCGGCGCCGAGCTTGACGAGATGGTCGAGATTGGCGGTGAACAGCGTATAACCCTGCCCCGCCTCGGCGCGCGTCGCGATGGCGTCCAGCGCCTGCTGCCTGTTGGCGAGATTGACCCTAAGATCAGGCGCCGAAACGCGGCTTTGCGATGACGCGATGTCCGCCGAACCCATTACGCAACCCCACGCGCCGCAAAACGCGCGGCTCTGCTCACGTTAGGGAAAGCCGCTAAACTTCACGTTAAAGCGGCTGACGTTGCGGAATATGGTCAACAAACGCCTAACATTTTCGAAGCCGGCGAAAATCTCCCTTAGTGCGCCGTTTACGGTTCCTCAGGCATGACTTTCTCTGACTTTAGGGAAGCCTGATCGCCCAAATTTCGGGACAAGCGGAACCAACCCCCATGGACCTCGTATCGGTCATCATCCCGACCCTCGACAGGCTGGAATGCCTCAAGCGCGCTCTGGCTAGCGTGCGGGCTCAACAGGGTCTCGAAGACGTGGGAGTGGAGATCGTCGTCGTCGACAATTCTCGCAACGGCAATGCCCTGGCGACGCTCGCAGACAAGGGTGTGCGCGCGCTGCACGAGCCCAACCCCGGCGTCGCCAACGCCCGCAACGCGGGCGTCAATGCGGCGCGCGGGCGCTGGGTCGCGTTTCTCGACGACGACGAGGAGGCGTCGCCGCGCTGGCTGGCCAGCCTCGTCGCCGTTGCGCGCAGCAGCGGCGCCGACGCGGTGTTCGGCCCCATTGAGGGCCGCGCCGAGGGCGGGCGCGAGATCGGGGCGTTCTCGCCCTATTTCTCCCGTTTGATCGACAAGGAGGACGGGGCCGACGTCACCTCGTTCGCCGCCTATCTGGGCACCAACAATTCGATGTTCGACCGCGACCGCTGTTTCGAGCGACCGGACCCGTTCGACATCACGCTCAACGAATCCGGCGGCGAAGACAGCCTGCTGTTGTTTCGCCTGCGGCAAGCGGGCCGCCGTTTCGCCTGGGCCGCTGGCGCCGAGGTCGTCGAATGGGCGCCGCCACGCCGGCTCACCTGGGCCTACGTGCGCAAACGCAAATTTCTCAGCGGCCAGATCCGCGTATTCGTCCGCCACATGGCCACGCCTTTACGCTGGGATGTGATCGCCATTTGGATGACGATCGGCCTTGCCCAGTTCTTCGTCGCGGGCAGCGCCGCGCTGGCGCTTTGGTTGGTCGCTCCGCAACGCAGCGGGCGCGCGCAGGCGACGGCCTTCGGCGGCCTGGGCAAGGTGCTTTGGTTGAAAAACTTCCGACCCGCGCTCTATGGCGCCGGGCTGGTGTCCTGAAAGGCTGGCGATCAATATCGGAGGTTGGGTTCCCTAACCGAAGTAGCCGTTCAAAAGGCCCGCGCCCCTATCCGGATGAGGCCCTTCTCCCCTTGCGGGAGAAGGTGGCCGAAGGCCGGATGAGGGGACCCCCGAGAAGGAACGCGCCGGGTCGATGTTTCGCGCGCGGCCGGCGGGCGAGGCTACGCGGCGGCGGGTTGGGTCAACGGCGGCGCAGACCGGAGCGTCCTTCGAGGCCCCTTCGGGGCGCCGCAGGACGAGGGCGGTGGGGCGGTGGGCGGCATTCCCGCTGACACCTTGCAATCGCACCTGTCGTCAAGCGTCAGACGCCGACCACCAGGGGCCGATCAAAAAGCGTTGCGATAGGCTGCGCGCGAAAACAAAGTCATGAACAAAATGCGGATGTCCAGCCAGAGCGTCCAGTTGTCGATATAGTGCAAGTCGAACCTGACGCGCATTTCGATCTTTTCATCCGTGTCGGTGGGGCCGCGCAAGCCGTTGACCTGCGCCCAGCCAGTGATGCCCGGCTTGATGTTGTGGCGGCGCTCGTAGATCTCGATGCTGCGCGAGAACTGCCGATCATGCGAGATCGCGTGCGGTCGCGGGCCAACCAATGACATCTCGCCGCGCAGCACATTGACGAGTTGCGGCAGTTCGTCGATGTTGAACCTGCGCATGAAACGGCCCATGCCAGTCACGCGAAAATCGTTCTTTTTCGCCTGCTGCATGCGCCGGCCGCTCTCTATCGCCGTCATGGTGCGGAACTTGAAGATGCGGAACGGCCGCTTGTTGTAACCGTGGCGGATCTGGGTGAAGAACACCGGGCCGGGGCTCTCCCCCTTGATGGCGAGCGCGACGGCCAGCATCAGCGGCAGCGCCAGAACCAGCGCCACGGCGGCGAATACGATATCGAAGCCGCGCTTGATCACGAGGTCGCCAGAGCTCACCGAATGCCCTGGCAGACGCAAGCTCGCCGCCTTGCCCATCGCGCCCGCATGGGCGCCGGCGAAGCGCGCCAGCCCGCTGCCCGGCTCAAACAGGACATTGGTGACGGCGGGCACCTGCACGAACGCCCGCACGCAGCGCTCGATGACGTCGGCGCGCGCCAACGGCGCCACGATGAGGATCTCGTCCAGCGCCTTCCGACGCGCCGAGCGGGAGGCTTTCGCCAGTTCCCTGTCGAGCGCGCTCGCATCGCCGCTGAGTTCGCAGCGCTCGACGATCTGCTTTCCGGCGCCCTTAAGGATGTCGCGACGCAATAGCCTCTCAAGATCGAGCCCATATCCCACGATCATGATGCGGCTCGCCTGCATGCGCCCGGCCGCGGCGCGATGACGGACGAAATGCACCATCAGCGCCCGCATGACGTAGAGAGCGACTAGGCCGGTGAAATAGAAAGAAATGAACGCGCCGCGCGACGGGCTGGCGTCGGAGCGTTCGAGAAAGCCGAGGAACGCCGAGAGCATGAACGCTATGTTCCAGTAGGCGATGGTCTGTCTCGCGTGGCCCGACAATTCCATATAGCGGGATAGCAAATAGTTTCGCCGGGCGATGTTGATGAATAGAAAGACCAGCGCGACGAAGAAAGAGAGTCTGATGCTCGACGCATTGAGTGCGAGCCAGCCGTAGATCACGTAATTATAGGCCAGCCCGGCGCCGATCGCGGCCCACAGGATCGCCACCAGATCGGCGGAGGCCGCCAGGACGACGAGGGCGTTGCGCGAAAGCACCCGCGCCTGAGAACGCTTTAGCGCCTGAAGGGCGTCGCTCATGCGATCAGCGTCGCCGTCGGACGTCGGCGCGGTGGTCTCGCCACCCCCCTCCGACGCTTTATATTCCAGAACTTTCGCAGCGTTCAACATCACCCCACCCTCAGACATCGGGTCATTCGACCGTGTCTGTCGCTTGACGTTGCGAAACTACGAAAAATCGACTGAAGGGCGCCTTAAGTAACATCCTAAACGGATTTGAACTTCTATTTCCGATGGATCGCGGTGAATATTTGATTGGCCGGAACAGACAACAATTTCTTATTCGCGGCAGCAGCGTTATTGTGAATTTTTCATTGCGTAAGCGAACCCCGTCCCGGCGTCGGGCCCAACGGCCCGCTCTTGGTCGCCGCGAGGGCGCCGTGGTGACGTTAGGAAATGCGTAACCATAATCTCGACAATTCGAACAATCCGACAATCCTTATTTACGTTGACCGGGCAATCCCTAGGGAAGGTGAGTCGTCTACATTATTAGGACCATGGACTACGCATCGGAAATCGAACGGCTGAACCAAACTTTCCGTCGCGTCGGAAGCCCCTGGCCGTCGACAGTCGCCTTCGCGGCGGCGTCCGCGCGGAGCCGCCTATGGGCGATTCTACTGACCGGCGCCGTGGCGGCCTCGCTCGGCGTCGGCCTCAAGACCCTTTGGCCCGACTCTTATGTCTCCACCGAGCAATTGCTGTTCGACCCGCGCGGCGTGAAAATCTTCACCGACGACCTCACCATCACCAACACCGATCCCAACGCCGCCATCGCGTTCGTCGAGAGCGAAATGGGCGTGCTGCGCTCCGAGCGCGTGCTGTCGCGCATCGTCGACCGCGAATGCGCCGCCGCCTCGAACAACGGCGCCGTCGCGTTCGCCTTCGTGCGCTTCTGCCCCGGCGGCCCGCAGGACGGCGATTACGCCAAGGCGTTGCTGGCGCTCTATCGCGAAATCAACATCGCGCGCGCCGAGCGCAGCTATGTCGTGGACGTCACCGTCACCGAGTCGACCCCGGAGTTTGCCGCTCGGCTGGCGCAGAGCGTCGTCAAATCCTATCTCGACGAGGACGCCGCCACGCGCGCGACGCAGACGCAGACGCTCACCGCCACTCTGGCCGGGCGACTCGAAACCCTGCGCCAGACTTTGCGCGAGTCCGAGGACAAGGCCGAAACCTATCGGCGCGACCACAAGCTCATCCGGGTCGGCGACAAGCTAATCGTCGAGCAACAACTCTCCGTCGCCAGCGCCGCGCTGGCGGACTCGCGCAGCCGGCTCGACCGCGTGCGCGCCCGCGTCGCCCAACTGGAAAAGACGCCGGCCTCTGCACTCGCCATCGCCGGCCTCGCCGCCGATCTCGACACCCACGCGCTGATCGATCTGGCCAAACAGCGCGACGCCGCCCGCGCCGAGGCCGCCTCGCTGGCGGGCACGCTGGGCGCGCGCAATCCGCTGATGCGCGACGCCCAGTCGAAACTCGCCGAGACCCAAAGGGCGCTCGCGCTGGAAACCGCAGCCGTGCGCGCCGCCGCGCTTTCCGAGTTTACAAGAGCGACCAACGAGGACGCCAATCTCAACGCCAGCGTCGCCGATCTCTCCTCGCAAGTGGAGAGCGCGCGACAGGCGGAGATCCAGCTCAACGCGATGAATCAGGAAGTCGAGGCCAATCGCAAGCTGCTCAACTCGTTCGAGACGCGCTCGCGCGAGGCCAGCGAATTCGGGCGCGTGGAGTCGGACAAGGTGCGGGTCGTTTCGATGGCGCGCGCGCCGCAGGCGCATCGCAAATTTCTGAAGATGGGGCTGTGGGGCGGCGTCGGCTTCGTGCTGGGCCTGCTTGTCGCGACCAGCGCCGTCATTTTGCTGACGCTGTTGGGCGGCGACGCCCGCGCCCTGCGCAAGGTGGCCGAAGACGCAGCGCCGCAGCGATACGCCGCGTGACTTTCGCCTGTCGCGCCAACCCGGGAAACTCACGCCCTTGACCAAGCGAGCAACCAAAGCGCCGGGGTCGAGCCTGCTGCGCTGGATCAGCGGCGCCGGCGTCGACGCCGTCGGCCGGCTGGTTCTGTTGAGCGGCAGCACGATTGCGCTCTCGCGCATGGCCTCGCCGCGCGATTTCGGCGTCGCGGCGCTGGTGTTGACGATTGTCGCCGTCGTCGCCGTCTTCGTCGGCGCGCCGTTCGAGGAGGCGCTGACGCAATTGCCGCGCATCCGCAGCCGGCACCTCAGCGCTGCGCTCGCCGCGTCATGGTTGATCGGCGCCATCCTGTTCGCGCTAACCTGCCTTGCCGCCGCGCCGCTGGCGAAATACTACCAGTCTCCGGAGATCGAATATCTATTGCCGGTTGCGATGATTTCGATCTTCTTCTCCGGGCATTCCGACGTCATCGCCTCGCTGGCCCGCCGCCGCCGCCGCTTCAACGAACTCGTCTACGCGACCCTCGCCGGCCACGTGATCGGCGTCGCGCTATCGCTCGCCATCGCCGCCGCCGGCTATGCGCTGGGCGCGCTTGTCCTCCAGCGCGTGCTGATCGTCATCGCTCGCGCATTGATCCTGCAATGGCGCATCGGCTTTGTCGTGCTGCCGCTCTGGTCCAACGCGCCTTTGCGCGAACTCGCCCGCTACGCGAGCTTTTCCTTCCTCGCCCGCCTCACCGACAGCCTCACCTATCTGGCCTTCAACAATCTCGTGCAGGGTCTCTACGGCGTCGCCGAACTGGGTCAGGTCAACATGGCGATGCGATTGATCGAGCCAATCCGCGCCGCCGTCACCGCCACCGGCCACAATCTCGCGTTCTCGTTCTTCGCCCGCGCCGCCGGCGACGCGCAGCGCCTGCGCCAGTTGCGCGATCACGTGATCTCCAACGCCGCCTTCGCCGTCGCCCCGGTCTTCGTCGGCCTTGCCGCCGTGGCGCCCGTGCTGCTCCCCGTCTTCGCCGGCAAGGGCTGGGAGGAGGCGGCGGTCGTCGCCACCTGTCTCTCGCTGGCGGGCGCCGTGGCCGCGCCGTCGGGCCTGATCTTCACCGCCTATTCAGCCAAGGGTCGGCCCGACTTCAGCTTCTTCTCGCTCGTGGCGAGCTTCGCCGCCACCGTCGCGGCGCTGCTGGGCGCGGCGGCGCTCGGCCCCGTCAGCGTCGGCCTGTCGCGCGTCGTCGGCGACAGCGTGCGCACCGCCATCGCCATCGGCGTCGCTCCGCACAACGCCGAATGGCCGTGGCGCGCACGGCTCAGCGCCCTGCTCCCCGCCTGGCGTCTTGCCGCCATCATGGGCCTCAGCGTCGCCACCCTCAACGCGCTGCTTCCCGGCGGCCCGTCTATTCCGCGATTGATCTTGCTGATCGGCGCGGGCGTTGTTTGCTACGCCGGACTGATGGCCGCCCTCGCGCGCCCTGCGTTCGACGTCCTCGTCGGGCCGGTCCTGCGCAGAACCGTGTCGCTGCGACGTCGGGTCTCCGCCTGATGACCTCGGCCGTCCTCCGCGAGCAACCGCAGGCGCGCTCGACGGCGGAGCGCGCCTACGACCTGCTGCTCGGCGGCTTCCTCTATTATACGTTTATCGGCCTGCACCCGCTCGCCGACGGCACGGCGAGTTCGCGCGTCGACGGCAGCCCCATCGACAGGTTTGTTGTCCTCAGTCTGTTCGGCCTGGCGCTGTTCGTTTTGTGGAACAACGCCCAGCGGGCGTTAACCTGCCTGATCGGCAATCCCGGCCAGATCGCCCTGGTTGGTTTCGCCGTGCTGAGCCTGTTCTGGTCGGACTATCCGGACCTGACCCTGCGCCGAGCCCTGCTGTTTGTCTTCCTCACGACGATCACGCTCGCGATTGTCGCCGGCGTCGACGACCTACGGCGCTTTCACAGTTTTCTATTCATCGCATTGTTATTGATCGTGGTCGCCAATTTCGCCGCCGTGGCGCTGATGCCCTCGCGCGCGATCAGCGATATCGGCGTCAACGGGCTTTACGGGCAGAAGAACCTGGCGGGCATCGTCGCGATGATCGCGGCGTTGATCGGCTTTGGCTGGCTGCTGGGCGCTGAGAGCGCGCGCAGCGTCGCCCTCGGCGCCTGCGCCCTGCTCCTCATCTTCGCGTTCCTCGTATTGACCCGCTCGAAAACGTCGATCAACCTCACTGTCCTCGGCGTGATGATGATGGGCTTCTTCGCGCTCGCCGAGCGTTTCGGCCACCGTTTCATTCTGGCGTCGATTTCGCTCGCCCTCCTCGTAGCGGCGGCCCTGCTGCTGGTCCTAGCGGCGGTCGATTTCGATTTCACCGCCTTGCTCAACGCCGTCGTCACCGACGCCACCTTCACCGGCCGCGATCAACTTTGGGCTTTCGCCGGCGCCGAGGCGCACAAGCGCTATTGGTTCGGCCACGGCTACGGCGCCTTTTGGGACGTCGGCTATTCCAACGATCCGATTCTGCGGGTCGAAACCGGGACCTGGCTCGCCACGACCGGCGTCGGCGTCATCAACCAGGCGCATAACGGCTATCTCGAATTGTGGCTGGAGCTGGGACTGCCCGCATCCATTGTCGCCGGACTGACGACCTTCAAGGGGGCGCTGGTCGGCGGCTATCGCGCCGTGTTCGGCGTCGGTTCGCGTCAGGATCGCGCCGCAATTGGCGCCTTTGCGGTGTTGCTGTTGTTGCAGCTCGTGCACAATCAGACGGAGGCGACGCTGTTCATACGTGCGATGGCCTATTCCAGCGTCGCGTCGCTTGCGTTGTTCGCGATGGCGCTACCGCAAAAGCGATTCATGTCTTCGCCGCAGAGGAAAACACGATGAAGGCGAACGCAGCCGCAACCGTCGCCGTTGGGCCTCAGGCATTGACGCGGCTGACCATCGTCATTTGCACTTACCACCGCGAGGCGCTGCTGACCAAGGCGCTCGAAAGCATAATGGCTCAGCCTCGTCCCCAAAATCTGGACGTCGATGTTCTGGTGGTCGACAACAGCGATCAGGCGACGGCGCGCGACGTCGTCGAACTTTGCAGCGACAAATCGCCGTTCGGGATGCGTTGGGCCGAGGCCCATCCCGCCAATATCGCGGTCGCGCGAAACGTCGGCGTCCAACAGGCCGCTTGCGACTATCTCGCGTTTCTCGACGACGATAACGAACTGAAAGCCGGTTGGCTCGACGCCGTCGCCCAAGCGATTTCCGCGCATCCGCACGACGTGTTTTTCGGCGCGCTGGACGCAGAGTTCGAACGGCCCGAACGCGCCACAATGGCGACGCAGCGATTGTTTTCGCGTCGCCTCGACGCGCCGACCGGGCACGACCTGTTCGCCTTCGGTCCCGATCAAACACGCGAAATCGCCCTGGGAACCGGCAACACGATCATCCGCCGCGCCGCATTGCCTCAGGACAATGCGCCCTTCGATGTCACTTTCGGCCACGGCGGCGGCGAAGACTACGACCTCTTTTGCCGCATGCAGCGCGACGGCTGCCGTTTCGCCTGGCTGGCGGGCGCCCGCGCGCACGAATTCGTTCCGGCGGCGCGCTGCCACCCGTCCTATCTGCGACGACGGTTCTTCGTCGGCGGCCAGACCTTCGCCGCAGGCGTTGCGCGCGCGAGCGCCTACCCACTGGCCAAACGCTGGTGGCTGCGACTGAAAGCGCTCGCGCAAGCTCTGACGATGGCGGCGGCGTTCCCGGCGACGGTCTTGCGCGGCGGCGAGGCCGTGCTCGATTATTCCTATCGCTTCGCCGGCGTGCTGGGGAAGATGTCGTTCGGCGACGTCTACCCGATCTATCGCCGCATGGCGGCGGCGGGGAAAGAGGGTTCGAGCCGATGAGAGAAGCGCCCAGAGTTTCCGTTGTGATGGCGGTCTACAACGGCGCCGACGAGATCGGCGGCGCGCTGGCCAGCCTGTTCGCACAGAGCCTGTCGGATTGGGAATTGCTGATCGTCGACGACGCTTCGAGCGACGATACCGGCGCGGCCGTCGAACGCGTCGCCGCCGGCGATCCCCGCGTTTCCTATCGTCGCCTGCCGTGCAATGTCGGCCCGGGCGCGGCGCGCAACGTCGCCCTCGCTTCCGCGCGCGGCGAGTGGGTCACCGTGCTGGACGGCGACGACGCCTATGAGCCGGATCGTTTGGCCGTGTTGTTGGATCGGGCCGTGCGCGACGGCCTCGACGTCGTCGCCGACAACCTCACGCTCTACGACGAGATCGTCGGCCAATCGCTTGGCGCCGCCTTCGCGCTGGCGGGCGAGCATTGCGCGCTGACGCCGCGCCGGTTGGTTGAAAATGATTGCCCCCCCAACATGATCGTGCTGGGCCAGCTCAAACCGTTCGTTCGGCGGTCCTTCCTGACGGGGACCGGCGCGCGTTATCCCGAAGACCTCAGGGTCGGCGAGGATTTTCAGTTCCTGTTCGACCTGCTTGAGCAAACTGATCGTGCGGCTTTGATCGCCTATTGTGGCTATCGCTACACTCTGCCGTTCAGCCCAACGGCGCGTCGGCAGTCGTCGGGCACGCGCACGGCGCATGGCGCGTCGGCTCTCGCGGAACTTTCGAGGGGAACCGCGCGGCTGATCGAGCGGACTTCGCATCGGGATCAACATGACCGACGTCTGGTCGCCCTGTTGCGCAAGCGACAGCGACGGCTGCGCGATGAGGACTTATGGCGGCGGGCGCGCGCGCGCGTTCATGCCCGTCAATATTTTGCTGCGACCCTCATGCTATCGCGTCTCGATCCCGCTTTCGGTTGGGCGCAGGCTGTCGGAATTTACAACAGACGGAAGGGACGGATTCGGGCGACTCTGCGCTGACGCAAAGTCGTCGAATTCATGGCGGAGGCCAGAAGACTTGCAGTGAACCGAGCGACCGCCTTGCGCCTTCCCGCTCGCCGCGCGCATCGGCGTTTCCGGCCTGAAGCCGCTGGCGACGTCATCGAGGTTACACGATTTGCGGGTTCTTCCGCCGTACCAGCGCTCGTCGAAGGCGAGCGCGCCAACCATCGCCTCGCCCAAAAGCACGGTCCCGGCGGCGCGCAGCTTTGTCACGACGGCGGCCTCCTGTTCGGGGACACGATTGCAAAAAGGCATTGCCCCCCCAGTCGGCGATGAGTGCTTTGGTGTCGAACCGATCCGTCGATCCGTCGGGTGCGCCGTGCAGCAACCCGAGCCGTCTCTGAGCCGGCGGGAGGGACCGCCCGCGACCGTGAACCTATTCAATTGGTTTTTATAGTCAATCCGCATTGGTGGCCGAGACAATTATTCATTGGGCGCGTGGCTGATCGAACAAGCCTGCGCTGCGCCCTCAAACCAGAGTGGACAGAAAATGGGACCGCCCTTCCGTGGCAAGCGGCGCAGTCAAGGTCCGCGTCGTCTCCGTCCGGGCAGGCGCCGAAACTTAGCGCATTCACGGCCTTGTGCGCCGGAAACTGAGGCAAAATCCTGGGATACTTTAGCTGTTTCAACCTTGTCGAACTCCAGTTTGCATGCAAAATTCGATTTGGCCAGAAGCGAACCGCGTGACTTTTAGACCCGGATGCGAGGTCCTTCCCGCTCCTGGCCGGGCGTCCGGACGCGATGGTGGAGAAGCGACGCAACCCAGAGAGGCGGAAAGTGAACGTAAGCAAAGCCGGCGCTATCAAATATGCGCTCTCGGGCGACGACGCCTTCGTGGCGCGCGTCGAACCCGACGAAATCTTCACTGTCGAGACCGCGATCAACATTAACGACGGCGTCATCAAACATCTGGGCCAGCAATTGACGCCCGCCGACGTGACGCTGCCCTATGTCAATGGCGCGACCGGCCCCATCGAAATCATCGGCGCCAAGCCCGGCGACATGCTGATCGTCGATATTATCGACATCAAACTTGAAGGGCTCGGGTTCACCGCGCTATGGCCCGGCATCGGCATGTTTCCCGACTGGGTCCGGCAAAAGGAGTTCGGCCATCACACCAAAGTGGTCGAGGTCTCCGACGGCGTCGTGCACTGGAGCGACAGCCTGAAAATTCCGGTGCGGCCGATGATCGGCGTCATCGGCGTGGCGCCCCTGCATGGCGCGGTGCTGACCCTCGACAACGGCCCGCATGGCGGCAATCTCGACGTTCAGGAAATGACGTCAGGCAATAGCGCGATGTTCCGTGTTTACAAGGACGGCGCGTATCTGTTCATGGGCGATTGCCACGCCGTGCAGGGCGATGGCGAGGCCAACGGTATGGGCGCGATAGAAATCGCCACGCGGCTAACCGTGCGCACACGACTGGCGCCCGCGCCCACCACGCTCAATCATCCGCGCATCGAAACCCCGACCCACATCTGCACGATCGGATGCGCACGACCGCTCGAAGACGCGATGCGTATCGCGTTTCAGGAGATGATCCATTGGCTGGAGCAGGATTGGGGCGTCCCCGCCACGGAGGGCTATATGCTGCTCGGGCAGATCGCCGAGGCGCGCTGCACCCAGGTGGTCAATCCGAAATACACCTATATTTGCAAGGTCGACAAGTCGATCCTCGCCCACCTGCGCAAGCCGGCATGACGCCTGAACCGTCGATTGGGCATGGCGCCGAATTCGCATAAGGTGTTGACGAAATCCCGCCGCAAGCGCCAGATTGCCGAAACGTTTATGTCAAGCGGACATCAGGCAAGCGTTGGCGCGACAGCCGCGAGGAGACGAACATGGATTTGGGGCTCAAGGGATTGAAGGCGGTCGTCACCGGCGGCAGCAAGGGCATAGGTCGGCATATCGCCGAGATATTCGCTCAGGAAGGCGCGGATGTCGCCATCTGCGCGCGCAACGCCAAAGAGGTCTCCACCGCCGTCGCCGCGTTGCGCACCAAGGGCGTGCAGGCGTTCGGCGCGCCGGTCGACGTCGCCGACAAGGCCGGGATCGAAGGGTTCGTGCGTGAGAGCGCCAAGGCGCTCGGCGGCATCGACATTCTGGTGGCCAATGTCTCCGCGCTGGCGGTTGAAGACAACGAGGAGGCGTGGCGCAAGGCGTTCGACACCGACATGATGCACACGGTGCGCGCCGCCAACGCCGCTTTGCCAATGCTGCAAAAGTCGAAACATCCGTCGATAGTCATCATCTCGTCGGTGTCGGGCCGCGAGGTTGACTTCACCGGGCCCGCCTATGGCGCGTTCAAGGCCGCGCTCATTCATTATGCGCAAAGCCTCGCCTATAAGCTGGCGCCCAAGATGATCCGGGTCAACGCGGTTTCGCCCGGCAACACCTATTTCGACGGCGGCGTCTGGCACAAGATTGAGCGCGACGACCCCAAATTGTTCGCCGAGGCGCTCGACCTCAATCCGACCGGCCGCATGGCCAAGCCGGAGGAAATCGCGCGCGGCGTCGTGTTTCTGGCCAGCCCCGCCTCCAGTTTCACCACCGGAACCAATCTGGTGATCGACGGGGCGCTGACGCGCGGCGTGCAATTGTAGCCTCGGCCGCCTTAGCCGCTGGCGATCCCCAACGACCATCGGGCGATCACATTCTCATCTCGCTCGTGGGTCTCCCGTCTTTGAAGATCGGTGCGAGCAAGGTCGAGGGCGCAGATCGTCGCACCGCCCTTTTACGGAAGCCAAATTGCGGGCGTTCGGCCGCGTTCTGGAGACCGAAGTCGGCTTCAGACACGAATTTCCCAGCGACGCCGCGTGACCGGGCGCGAGAGCGATGTCTAAAGATCGATAACCCGGAAAAAGAAGGATTTCATAGCCCTACTTGGCAGGAGTGGCAGGACTCGAACCTGCAACCCCCGGTTTTGGAGACCGGTGCTCTACCAATTGAGCTACACTCCTAATGCGCGTCCTTTTGCCCAAAACCCGCCGCCGATGCAAGCCCGCACGCAAGCGCCCTTGCCAGTAGCGACATAAAGATATATTTATGTGCTTATGCTAGACGCGACCGACCCCTTCGCCCAAATCCCCGTCCTTGCCGACGACGCCGAGGCGCGTTTCCGCGCGGAGTGCGCCAAGCGCATTCTTGTGCTCGACGGCGCCATGGGCACCGAGGTGCAGACCCTCAAGCTGGAGGAGAGCCATTTTCGGGGCGAGCGCTTCGTTGGCTGCGAATGCCACCTACAAGGCAACAACGACCTGCTGACCCTCACCCAGCCCGAAGCCATCGAAGCGATCCATTTTGCTTACGCCCAGGCCGGCGCCGACATTCTGGAGACCAACACCTTCTCCTCCACGCGCATCGCGCAGGCCGATTACGGCATGGAGGAGGTGGTCTATGAACTCAACCGCGACGGCGCGCGGCTGGCCAAGCGCGCGGCGCTGAAAGCCGAGCAACTCGACGGCAAACCGCGCTTCGTCGCCGGCGCGCTGGGGCCGACCAACCGGACGGCTTCGATGTCGCCCGACGTCAACAATCCCGGCTTCCGCGCCGTGTCGTTCGACGACCTGCGCGCGGCCTATGCCGAGCAAATCGAAGGATTGATGGACGGCGGCGCCGACCTCATCCTGATCGAGACGATCTTCGACACGCTCAACGCCAAGGCCGCCATCTTCGCCTGCGAGGAGACCTTCCTCAAGCTCGGCCGCCGCCTGCCGATCATGATCTCCGGAACGATCACCGACCGATCCGGCCGCACGCTGTCGGGCCAGACGCCCACCGCGTTCTGGCATTCGGTGCGCCATGCCCGCCCGCTCACCATCGGGTTGAACTGCGCGCTCGGCGCCGCGGCGATGCGCGAGCATCTGGAGGAAATCTCCGCCGTCGCCGATACGCTCGTTTGCGCTTACCCCAATGCGGGCCTGCCCAATGCGTTTGGCCAATACGACGAAGACCCCGACCAGATGGCCGCGCAAATTCGCGAATTCGCGGAAGCCGGCATCGTCAATGTCGTCGGCGGTTGCTGCGGCTCGACGCCCGCCCATATCCACGCCATCGCGGAAGCCGTGAAGGGCCTCAAACCCCGCGCGGTCCCCGAAATGGCGCCGCAGATGCGGCTGTCGGGGCTGGAGCCGTTCACGCTCACCTCAGACATTCCCTTCGTCAACGTCGGCGAGCGCACCAACGTCACGGGTTCGGCCAAATTCCGCAAGCTCATCACGGCGGGCGACTACACCGCTGCGCTCGCAGTGGCGCGCGATCAGGTGGCGAATGGCGCGCAGATCCTCGACGTCAACATGGACGAGGGGCTGATTGATTCCGCTGCCGCAATGGTCGAGTTCCTCCACCTCGTCGCTGCGGAACCCGACATCGCGCGGGCGCCGTTGATGATAGACTCATCGAAGTTTTCGGTGATCGAGGCCGGGCTCAAATGCGTGCAGGGCAAGCCCATCGTCAATTCGATCTCCATGAAAGAGGGCGAGGCCGCCTTCCTGCATCAGGCGCGGCTGGTCCGTGCTTACGGCGCCGCCGTCGTCGTCATGGCGTTCGACGAGCAGGGCCAGGCCGACACATTTGAGCGCAAGATCGCCATCTGCACGCGCGCCTACAAGCTCTTGACCGAACAGGCGGGCTTTCCGCCCGAAGACATCGTATTCGACCCCAACGTATTCGCGGTCGCCACAGGCATCGAAGAGCACAACAATTACGGCGTCGATTTCATCGAGGCCACGCGCGCCATCAGGCAAACCCTGCCGCACGCGCATATCTCGGGCGGCGTCTCCAACCTGTCCTTCTCGTTTCGCGGCAACGAGCCGGTGCGTGAAGCCATGCATTCGGTGTTCCTCTACCACGCCATTCAGGCGGGCATGGACATGGGCATCGTCAACGCGGGTCAATTGGCCGTCTACGAGAGCATCGACAAGGAGTTGCGCGACGCCTGCGAAGACGTGGTGATGAATCGCCGTTCTGACGGCACCGAGCGTCTGCTGACGCTGGCCGAGCGCTATCGCGGCGGCGCCGCGCGCGAGGGCAAGGCGCAGGATATGTCGTGGCGCGAGAAGCCGGTCGGCGAACGCATCGCCCATGCGCTGGTCAACGGGATCACGGACTTTATCGACGCCGACGTCGAGGAGGCGCGCGTCGCGGCGAAACGGCCGCTCGACGTGATTGAAGGCCCGCTGATGGACGGCATGAACATCGTCGGCGACCTGTTTGGCGCCGGCAAGATGTTTCTGCCGCAGGTGGTCAAATCCGCGCGCGTGATGAAACAGGGCGTCGCCGTGCTGCTGCCCTATATGGAGGTTGAGAAGGACGTGCGCGCCAGCGCGGGCCGCATCTTGATGGCGACGGTGAAGGGCGATGTCCACGACATCGGCAAGAATATTGTCGGCGTCGTGCTCGCCTGCAACAATTACGAGATTATTGATCTGGGCGTGATGGTTCCCGCCAAGGAAATCCTGCGCGTCGCCAAAGAGAAAAACGTCGACGCTATCGGCCTCTCCGGCCTCATCACGCCTTCGCTCGACGAAATGTCGCATGTCGCCGCCGAGATGGAGCGCGAGGGTTTTGTCGTGCCGCTGCTGATTGGCGGCGCGACGACCAGCCGCGTGCATACGGCGGTGAAGATCCATCCGCGCTACGCCAAGGGCCAAACGGTTTATGTCAACGACGCCAGCCGTGCGGTCGGCGTCGTCGGCGCCCTGCTCTCCAAAGAAACACGCGCGGGCTATATCGAAACCGTGCGGGCGGAATATAAAAAGGTCGCCGCCGCTCACGCGCGCTCCGAGGCCGACAAGACAAGGCTGCCGCTGGAGAAAGCGCGATTACAGGCGTTCAAGATCGATGCGCACGCGCCGACGCGTCCCAGCTTCCTGGGCGCGCGCACCATCGAGGCGCCTTCGCTGGCCGAACTCGTGCCCTACATTGATTGGACGCCGTTCTTTCAGACCTGGGAGCTGAAGGGCCGCTATCCCGCCATTCTCGACGACGAGAAACAGGGCGCCGCCGCCCGTTCGCTGTTCGATGACGCGCAAAAAATGCTCAAGCGCATCGTCAACGAACGCTGGTTCGAGCCGCGCGCCGCCGTCGGCTTCTGGCCCGCCGGGCGCAAGGGCGACGACATCGTTTTGTTTGAGGACGACGCCCATTTCCGCCCGCTCGCCACGTTCCACACCTTGCGCCAACAACTCCTGCGCCGCGACGGCAAACCCAATGTCGCACTCGCCGATTTCTGCGGCCCGCGCGATTACATCGGCGGCTTCGTCGTCACCGCCGGCGCCGAGGAGGAGGCGATCTCAGCCAAACTCGCCGGACAGAACGACGATTACGGCTCGATCCTCGTCAAGGCGCTCGCCGACCGTTTTGCCGAGGCGCTCGCCGAATATATGCACGCCAAGGTGCGCCGCGAGCTTTGGGGCTACGCGCCCGACGAGGCGCTGGCGCCCGAGAAGCTCTCTGAGGAAACCTATTCCGGCATCCGCCCCGCGCCCGGCTATCCCGCCCAGCCCGACCACACCGAGAAGGCGACCTTGTTCCGCCTGCTCGACGCCGAGGCGCGCACCGGCGTTCGGTTGACCGAGAACTTCGCCATGTGGCCGGGATCGTCGGTATCGGGGCTGTATCTGGCGCATCCGCAGTCGCATTATTTCGGCGTCGCCAAGGTCGAGCGCGATCAGGCGGAGGATTACGCCGCGCGCAAGGGGATGAGCGTGGAGGAGGTCGAACGCTGGCTGGCGCCTGTGCTCAATTACAACCCCGACGACGTGACTGAGCCGCTCAGCGGCGCTGCCTGAGGCTCGCAATCGTGGCGGCGCCGACGATCAGCGCCGCCGCTATGCACAGCAACGCCACCGAGAACGCATAGCCCAGCGACTCCAGATCGGGCTTCGGCCCGGCCAGGCTGAAGAACAGCCCGCCGATCACAGCCACCGATATCGCCGCCCCTATCTGAAGCGTGGCGTTGACTAGCCCCGAGGCGAGGCCCGACCAGCGCGGATTGACGCGGTCGATGACCGTGCGGATCATCGTGGGCATCGCCGTGCCCTGCCCCAGCCCCACCGCCAGCAGCACGGGCTCCAGCCCGAGGCTGACATGAGCGCGCACCAAAACCGCCAGCGCCAGCATGGCGAGCGCCGTCAGAGTCATGCCCGCCGAAGCCGCCAGCGCGCCGAGCCTTGCCGAAGCGACGCGCGCGAATTGCGAGCCGACGAGAAACCCGAGGCCGAGCGGCAGGAACGCGAGCCCCGCCGTGCGCGCCGACGCGCCGAGGCCCCACTCCTCATAAAGCGGGAAGATCAGGAAGAACGAGGCCATCGAATAAAACACGACGACCGCCGTCAGGCCGCGCAGCAATCCCGGCTCCAGGAGGGCGAGCGGATGCACCAGCGGATTGCCGCCGCGCGCGACGAGACGCTTCTCGTAGGCCCAGAAGATCGCGCCCAGCACCGGCGAGAGCGCCAGAACGACAAAGCTCCACGCCGGCCACCCCAACTCCCTGCCTTCAATCAACGGTCCGACAAGCGCGAACAAGGCGGCGGCGAGCCAGAACGCGCCGCCGAGGTCGAGCCGCGAATCCGAGCCGCCCTTGCTCTCGGGCAACCAGAAGATCGCCGCCGGGATCGCCACCGCCGCCACCGGCAGATTGACGAGAAAGATGGTGCGCCAGCCCCACGCATTGCCGTCGATCAGCACGCCCGCGAGCAACTGCCCGACGACGGCGGCCGAGCCGATCATGAAGCCGAAGAAGCCGAGCGCCTTCGATTTTTCGTTCGCCGGAAACAGATGATGGATGGAAGCCAGAGCCTGCGGCGCCAGCACCGCCGACGCGACGCCCTGAATGAGCCGCCCCGCCACCAGCGCACTTGCAGACCACGCCAGCCCGCACAAGGCCGAGGCCGCTGCGAAGGCGCCGAGGCCGATCAGGAACATGCGCCGGCGCCCATAGAGATCTCCGAGCCGTCCGCCCAGGATCAACAGCACGGCGTAGATCACCGCATAGCCCGACATCACGCCCTGCAACGCGGCGGGGGTGGCGTTGAGGTCGGCGCGGATCGAGGGCAGCGCGACATTGACGATGAAGAAATCGAGCGGCGGCAGGAAGGCGCCGGTCAACAGGATCGCCAGCGCCGTCCAGCGGCGCGGGTCGGGTCGCGCGGGCGCGTCGGCGAGTGTGGCGGGGGTCGAGGTCATGGGCGGGGATGGTTTGGGAACGCTGCGGCGCCAAAGTCAAGCGCGGAACGCCCGGCTAGCGCTTGCGTTGAGTTCCCCAGCGCAATCTTGCCACCGCCGCCAGAACCGGGCAGGTATCGCGTCCGGACTCGGAGCCCCGCCATGAACAAGCTTGACTCGTTGCGCGAACTGAGCGTCGTCGTCGCCGACACCGGCGACATGGCGTCGATCAAGGAGTTCAAGCCGACCGACTCCACCACCAACCCAACGCTGATCCTGAAAGCCTCGCAACTCCCCGCCTACAAGGAACTGGTGGACGAGGCGATTTCATGGGGCCGCAAAAGCGCCGCCACTCCCGGCGCCGTCACCGACCGCCTGGCGGTCAATTTCGGCGAAGCCCTCACCAAAATCGTGCCGGGCCGGGTCTCGACGGAGGTGGATGCGGATTTGTCGTTCGACACGGCGGCGACGGTGGCCAAAGCGCGCGCGCTGATCGCCGACTACAAATCGCGTGGCGTCGAGCGCGAGCGCATCCTCATCAAGATCGCCGCGACCTGGGAGGGCGCGCAGGCCGCCGCTGTTCTCCAGCGCGAAGGCGTCGATTGCAACCTCACGCTGATCTTCTCGCTGGCCCAAGCCATCGCGTGCGCCGACGCGAAAGCATTCTTGATCTCGCCGTTCGTCGGGCGCATTTTTGATTGGCATGTGAAGGCCGGCGAAGGGCCGTTTACGTCCGAGACCGATCCCGGCGTGCTGTCGGTCCGCCAGATTTACGGCTATTACAAGAGCTACGACATCAAGACCGTGGTGATGGGCGCCTCGTTCCGCAACATCGGCGAGATTGAAGCGCTGGCGGGTTGCGACCGCCTGACGATCTCGCCGCAATTGCTGGGCGAACTGGCCAAGGCCGAGGGCGCGCTGACGCGAAAACTCGACGCCAGGGCGGTCGGCGCGGCGCCCTCAAAGATCGACCTCGACGAGAAAGGGTTCCGCTGGCGGCTCAACGAGGACGCGATGGCGACCGAGAAGCTGTCGGAAGGCATCCGGGCGTTCGCCGCCGACCTCTCCAAGCTGCGCAAGATGGCGGGGGAACGGCTGGCGGGCTGAGGCGGCGCAGGCCCGGCGGAGGCTACGGCGCGCGGGGTTTGACGACCACGACGCCTTTCATGCCGGGGTGATACAGGCATTTGTAAGCAAAGGTTCCCGCCGTCGGGAACCCGACCCGAGCGCTTGCTCCATTCTTGATCGGGCCAGACGTCCAGGCTTCGGCGGTTGCGGTGTGGGGCACGAAATCATGATTGGTCCACACGACCGCGTCGCCGGCCTCGACTTCAATCGACGCCGGCGCAAAAGCGAACGCCTCGATCGTGACCTTTTGCTCATGACCGGCCTGCGCCCACGCCTGGTCGCCGAAGCTCGCAAAAGCCAAGACTCCGGCGCCCAAAAGCGCGGCGAGGACCGCTAGGGGGCGGACCTCGCGTCGCATCATTTGAGGCTATCGACCATGTGGCCGGCGTGCTCTTCATGAACCTTGAACGTCACCTCCGCCTGGGTCAAGAACGCCTTGAGTTCCGGCGTTTGGATCGTGGGAATCCAGCCTTCCACCACGCTGTTCACAGCTTTATGATAGGCCAGTTCGTTGGCGGCGTAGGCGCGATCGAATGCGACGCCGCTCAATGCGTTCAACTCCGCCTTCTTCGCTGTTGCGTCCGCGACGAGCGCCTGGCGGAATGCGTTGTCGATGGGCTTGACATTTAGCTTTGTCAGTAGCGCGCCGGCCGCCTCGTTGACAGCGGAGTGGTCGCGGATCATCAATTCCGCGAACTTCTTCACTTCCTCATTTTGGCTCTTGCTCAGAGCAATCTTGGCGTAGTCGATATCGATCACGTCGGCGGTATAGGCGGAATGGGCGATTTGAAGGTCGTTCAAACCTTGCTGGGCGAGCGCGGGACCGACGAGGTTCGCAGCGAGAGCGGTCAATAGTGCAAACTTCCATGGGGACATATTGCGTTTCCTTCGCTGTGGACTTCGTTCAGACGAGGCGCGGCTCAGGCCGCGCAGGACCGCCAGACTTATTCGTCCTGGCCGGGTAGCAGCAGTTGGTAGAACTGCGTGAAGTGCATGTCCTTGTCGGCGTTGGCGGTGTGGCAGGCCGCGCAGCTCTCCGCTGCCATGATCGCGGAGGTTTTCTCATAGGGCTGCGCGTGATGTCCGAAATTGAAGAAGCACCAATTGTTGGTCGCGGCGCAGCGCTTGGAATCCTTCACCATGACGTCCAGACCGTTGAAGACGCCGGGGAAGTAGCCGCGGCCCGACACCTCGTCGCGCGAGCCGTCGGGATGGGCCGAGGGCGGCAGCGTCAACTGGAGTTCTTTGACGAACATCGCGCCTTGAGGATATTCGCCAGTCTTCTTGAACGCGTCGAGGACTGCCTTGGGCACGTAGACGTTGTGAAACTCCGGAAATCCGGCCTTGTTGTCGTTCAACCCCTCGGGCGTGACCGGCGAGCCCATATAGATCCATTGCCTGTAACCGACGGGAAGCGCGAGTTTGTTGTCGGAGGTCCAGACGGGATTGCTTTGGGACGCCGTCTGCGCCGAGACGGACAGGGCGACAATGCAGGCGAATGTCGCCGCGAGGGCCAGGACAACGCTTTTCATGAGTGATCTCCAGTGAGATGTCTCGCGGGATGAGCGGTGACCG
>Ga0209698_10000773_pt1 | contig 36798 bp, 34 predicted proteins | sample LitLauG_LLR_2012_FD_187203 | JGI IMG/M metagenome (GOLD analysis project Ga0209698, IMG submission 187203) | Freshwater sediment microbial communities from Pennsylvania, USA - Little Laurel Run_MetaG_LLR_2012 (SPAdes) (version 2) | ecosystem: Environmental > Aquatic > Freshwater > Creek >... | reverse complement strand
TTCTCGGCAAAGTTGGCACGCTCCACGTCCAGGTCCACCGTGTTGCCGTCGACCGAGCTTTGCAGGGGTGCCCGATAGAGCAAGGCCGGCGAGTTGCCCACCCCGCTCGGACCCGGCAGGTGGGCCGAATTGGTTCGAACCGGCTGAACCGCCGAGCTTGCGCTCGCGCCCGCGGTGGCTGTTGCCGCGGCCAGGGCCTGTTGGAAATTAAAGTCGCGCGCCTTGTAATTGGGGGTGTCGGCGTTGGCGATGTTCGATGCCAGCACGCGGCCGCGCTCGGCCTGGAGCTCGAGGGCCCGTGCCTGAAAGTCGATGGAGCTGATACCGCCGTTTGCCATGATCCAACCTCTTGGGGGCGATTCCCCCTAAAGTTTTTTCCCGTACTGCCGATTATTGATTCGGGAAGCAATGTCGATCGGGGAATAAGGTCCTAGGGCGCGCGCCTTCTTTGGGGATCGGCTCGCCCTGCCTGGCCTACTCTTACGGTCATGAAACCATGGCATTTCGCCGCCCTGCTCCTATGCGCCGGCAACGCGGCCCAGGCCGCCCAAGTTGTCGAACCTCCCGCTGGCGGCCCCTTCGAAAACGTCCGGCAATTTGTTGCCGGGGAGCTGGCGCGGGCGCAACCCAAGCTGCGCGCCGATATCTTCGTGGGCGAGATTGACCCTCGCTTGCATCTGGCGCCCTGCCAGCAATCCGAGGTGTTCCTGCGTCCGGGCGCACGGTTGTGGGGCCGCAGCTACGTCGGCCTGCGTTGCCTGCAAGGCGCGCCTTGGTCCGTGTCGGTGCCGGTGACGGTGCGCCTGTACGGCCTGGCGCTGGTTGCCAATCAGTCGCTGGCCGCGATGCAGCAGATCCCCGCGAGCGCGGTGCGCAGTGAGGAGATCGAGCTCACGCGCGAACCAGGGCCGGTGGCAGCCGAATGGACTGAGGTCGAGGACCATACCTGTACGCACCCGATCGAGTCCGGGCAGCCCATCCCGCTGAACTGCCTGCACAGCACGCCGGCCATCGGCCAGGGGGATGCGGTCAAGCTGGTTGGGGTCGGTTCCGGGTTCCTGATCACCACGGAAGCCACGTCCTTGGCGACGGTCGCGGCGGGCGAATCGGTGCGGGTGCGCACCGAGGCCGGGCGGACCGTCTCCGGTATTGCCCGCAAGGGCCGGATTGTTGAGGTGGCGTTTTGATGGCAGCGCCAAGTTTCGGGGGTATCGTGAGACTGCTTCCCATTGGCGAAAATGATTGATTAACCTAAAGTTTTCCTGCACACCGCCGATGCAATGGCACAATGAGCAGGAACTGCTCTAGGAAGGACACACGATGAAAATCACCAATAATCCGCCGCCACCCTCCAGCGGATCTTCCGGTACGGGCCGCACCAACGGTGCCGGTCGCCAGAACGCGACACAGGGTTCCGGCGCGGCCAGTCCGAATGACCCGACCGCGCGGCTTACCCAGCTCGAAGCACAGGTTGCGCCGTCGGACTTCAGCGCGGCCAAGGTCAACGAAATCAGCGCTGCGATCAACGCCGGAAATTACCAAGTCAATGCCGGGGTCATCGCCGATAAGTTGTTGCAAAGCACGGCCGAGCTGGCACGCAAGCCGGCTGCCGCTTCGTAGGTCCACGCGCCGGCTGCAATCGCCAAGTGCGCACGCAATGAGCCTACGCGGCCCTATGCGAACCGACCCTACGCTTGCGGGCAATCTGGAAGCCGTGGCCCAGTGCCTGGAGGACGAGTACCAGGCGCTCTTGGCCGAGGATCATGCGCGCCTGGAGCTCGTGTTGCAGCAAAAGGAGCGTCTGCTTGCGGATCTGGCACAGACGCCCGGGCTCGGCTTGGGCGCCGCGCAGGGCGCCCGCGCTGCGGGCAATGCGCCTTGGCGCCGGGCGATCGAACGAGTCCGCGCGCTGAACAATCGCAATGCCCTGGCCCTGGTGCCGCGCGCCGCATCCAACCGCGCGCGTCTGCATTTTCTGCAAAGCGCCCTGGGCCGGGCAGCCGTATACGCCGCAGATGGCTCCGTAGCGCCCATGCACGTTCGCGCCGCCTACGGGCCCGGCGTCTGATCGGGCGATACCCGGTTTTCCGGGGTAGCCCGGATCAAAACCACCAGAAAAAACCGGCGCGCCGACGGCGCGGCAATGGCTATTACGCCGACGCGCTCGCGCTGGTACGAGGCTAGGCGGCGGCCTTGCTGAGCAACGCGATATCGGAGCTGGACATCAGCCGGTCGATATCGACCAGGATGATCATGCGCTCTTCCTCCCCCGTGCCAATGCTCCCCAGTCCGGTGATGTAGTTGTTGTCGAGCATGGTGCGAAAGTCCGGCACGTCCTTGATTTGGGAAGGTTCGATTTGCAGAACGTCGCTCACCGAATCGACCACGGCCCCGACGGTGCGCCCCGCCAGGTTCAAAATGATGGCGACCGTGAAGTCGTTGTAACTGGCCTGGTTCAGATGAAACTTCATGCGCAGGTCAACGATCGGGACAATCACCCCGCGCAGGTTGATCACGCCCTTGATGTAGGGCGGCGTGCCGGCAATGCGCGTGACCGAGTCATACCCACGGATCTCCTGCACCTTGAGGATGTCGATGCCGTACTCCTCCGCGTCGAGCCGAAAGGTTAGGTACTCACCGGCGTGCGCGCGCGCGGCAGCCGGTGCCCGGCCTGCCACTTCCAATCGTTCCATTACTCCCATTGCCATGCTCCCGGTACAGGCTCGTTCACGCCCTACAGTGCGGCGCCATACGGTGTATCGGCAGTTTTTTGGAAAACTCGATAGGCACAGCGCCGCGCGGGCCCCTGCGACACGCGCACACGCCGCCGGCTACCAGTTTTTGAGTTTGGCGCGCAGGCGCGATACCGCCTGGCTGTGGAGCTGGCAGACGCGCGATTCGGTCACGCCCATCACGGCGCCGATCTCGCGCAGGTTCATGTCCTGCTCGTAGTACATGCTCATGAGCAGTTTCTCCCGCTCCGGCAGGTCTTCGATTGCCGCGACCAGCGCTGTGCGAAAGCGCTTGTCGCGCAGAATCTCCAGCGGCTCGCCGCCCGTCTGGGCCACATGGCGTTCCAGATAGTCGTCGCTATCCGTGCTGCCACCCAGATCGTCGAAATACACCAGCTGTGCGCCGCGCGCCTCGCTGAGCAGTTCCTGGTAGTCGGTAACCGAAAGGCTCAATTCCCGCGCGATCTCGCTTTCCTGGGGCGCGCGCTGCAGGCGCTGCTCCAGGCGGTGGATTGCATTTTCGATGTCCCGCTGGCTCTTGCGCGCCGAACGCGGCAGCCAATCGCCGGCCCGCAACTCATCGAGCATCGCACCACGGATGCGGCTGGCGGCGTAGACCTCGAACTGGGTTCCTTGCGATTCCTCAAAGCGATTCACCGCGTCCATCAGCCCGATCATGCCCGCCTGGATCATGTCGTCCAGTTCAACATTCGCCGGAAGCTTGGCGATCATCTGGTGCGCGATGCGCCGCACCAAGGGTGCATACTGCTTGGCAAAATTATTCTGCCGCTCGAGCGTGCCGCGCGCGTTGTAGACGAAGGCGTCGTTGTTCAAAACACACTCTCCACGGAGCGGGACCGGGCACCAGGCTCGGCAGCGTGCGCAACCGAGGATGGTGGCACGGCGAGCAGTCGGGCACCAAAATGGCGCTGCGCGATCGCCGCCAGTCCAGTCAACAGCCTACCGGCACCGGCTTCCGGCATACCCAGGAAAAGAAGGTGAAAAGTATCGATCTGGGCCTCGCCCGCGGCCTGACGCACTGCCGTGAGCACGGCCGCCCCGGAATCGGCGCCGCGCACCACCGGAATCAGCGCCTCGCGCGCATTCTGCAGGCCGGGAAGATTCTCAATCCAGGAAACCCGGGTTGCCGGCAGCACCAGCATCACATGGCGCATCGCGCTCGCTACGGCCTGGATCGCCAGGGCGACGGTCTGGGCGTGGTGCTTGTCGGCGTAGGCCGCGTCCAGGGCCTTGGCTGCCGGCAGCACCCACAGAAACTTTTCGGCTGCCAAGCACGCGTCTTCCAGCGCACAGTCGCTGGCCAGCACGTGTTCCAGGTCGTAGCGCAGCGCCATTCCCATCGACGCCGCAAGCTGCGTACGTGCGCAATCGATGACCAGGGTATGGCCGAACTGGGCGGCCAGCTGGCGCGCCCGATCAGCGAGGCCCCGTGCACCGCTCTCGGAGCGGGCCGCGGGTTGCAAAACCAGCGACCACTGCACCGGTGCATGCGCAAAGATCCGCCGCAGGCCAGCGGCCTGATCGGCCGGGGGGCCCGCCGCTATGGGGCATGCAAGTTCAGGCAAGCAGGGCTCCTGCACCCGACAAGGCCTGCAAATCGTGACCGTCGAGGGAGAAGGCCGCACCGAAGGGCTTGAGCGCTATGTGGGCCAACAGCTGCGGGTTGCCGGCATGCCAGTCCTCGGGCACGCGCTGACCGTTGGTGAGACCCAGCAATTGCGTCTTGTAGCGCGTCAGGGTGTCCAGTGCGCCACCGATGCGCGCAGCTTCATCAATCTTGGTCAGGATGACGCCGTGATCGGCAGCGACGTGCCAGGCACGCGCAACCTCGTCGAGTGTCTCGGCGTGCGATGCCGCGTTGATCAGCAAAACGCGATCGACCGGCCGGTCGGCAAAACGCGCCTGCTCGATCATCGCGAGCATGTCGGCAAGGCGCGGATCGCGCTGCGATAGCCCGCAGGTATCGATGAGCACCTGGCGCTTGCCCTGCATGGAGGCCAGCATGTCACGCAGGCTTGCGCCATCGTGCGCCATCTGCACGGGTACCCCGAGTATGCGTCCGTAGCCGCGCAACTGTTCCTGCGCCCCCATGCGATACGAGTCCAGGTTGATCAAGCCCAGGGCGGCGGCGCCGTAGCGCACGACAAAGCGCGCAGCCAGCTTGGCCATCGTGGTCGTCTTGCCAACCCCGGTCGGACCCACCAGGGCAATGGCGCCGGCTCTGTGGATTGGGCTGTCCTTGTCTTCGGGGCAGTGGATGTTTTGCGCAATTACCTGATGCAGCCAGGCCTCGACGTCCTTGGAATCCAGAGCCGGGGGCACTCCCTGCGCGACATTGCGCGCAAATTCCGGCGAGAACCCAGACATGAGCAGGCGGGTCATGGCCTGGCGCTTGGCGGCCAGGCGTGAGGACGCTGCGGGCGGATTCGCACCCGCCGCGGCCGAGGCAATGCGTGCTTCGAGGGTAGTAATGCGATCGGAAAGCACCGAGCGCAAGGTGTTGATCTCGGCCATGACCTTGATGTCCGGCACGACCGGCGTTGCTGCGGCCGGTTGCGGTACGGGAATGGGCGCTGCCACGGCTACCGGCAGGGGCGCGATAGCCGCCGCGGCGGCCAGCGGCGGCGCTTCCGCGCTGCGCTCCAATGCCGGCGCGCTGGCGGCCGGTGCAGATGCCGACTCAACGCCACGGCGCGAAGGTCGACGATGAAAAACCGCTGGAGCGGCCAAGCTTGCTTCCGGGGCCGGTGGGTTGCCCCCCGGCATTTGCAACAGTGCGGGATCCGTCTGCGTTTCCTGCGCCACCTGGGCGTACAGCGCCGCCGGCTCGATCCGCGGCTCCGTCACGGTGGCCTGGCGGCGGATGAATTCCTGGAAGGATTCGGGTGGCGCGCGGCGAACCGGTCGCAAGGCCGCCTCCACGGCTGGCTTGGCGGGCACGCGCTTGGTGCGCGCAACGGTGGCTGGTGCGGAGGCTGTGCCCGGCGCAATTTCCTCAACCAGAGCGCGCATCTCGCCGGGGGCGGCGGCGATGATCTCGACGCGGCCGGCGCCGGAGCGCCGGTTGGAAAGGATGACCGCCTCGGGCCCGAGTTCCTTGCGGATCTTCTCCATCGCTTCGCGCGCGTTTGGCGCCAGGTACCGTCTGAATCCCATGTTCATCTCCTTAACCTGCTCTCGCTGGACCCGCCCATATCAAGCCTGTTCTTTTCAAGTCGATTTGCTTTGCTAGGCGCGTGCGCCCAGCACATTGCTCACACGAATTGCACTGGTTTCGGGAATCTCGGCGTGCCCCAGGACCCGCAGCCGCGGCGCCGCCCGCTTGAGCAAGCGGGACAGCGGAACGCGCAAGCGATCCGGCACCAGCAGCGTGGGTGTTAGCCCCATATCCTCCTGGCGCTTGGCCGCCGCCGCCGCGCCGCGCTGGAGCAAATCGACGAGTCCGGGTTCGAAGGCAATCGCCTCGCCGGGAGCGCCCAGCGAACCGGTAAGCACCTTTTCCAGTTCCTGATCCAGCGCGATTACCGGCAGTTCGCGTGCAGATCCAAAGAGCGTTTGGGCAATGGATGCGCGCAAGGCGGAGCGCACCTGTGCCGTCAATTCACCGGCGTCGGTGGTCTTGGCGGCGCCATCGGCCAGCGTCTCGATGATCGTGCGCAGGTCGCGTATATGAACACCTTCGTCCAGGAGGTTGCACAAGACCCGCTGCAGTGTCGAAAGCGGTATGAGCTTGGGCACCAGGTCATCGACCATCTTGGGTTGGGTGCGCCCCAGGTGATCGAGCAGCGCCTGCGTCTCGGCGCGTCCCAGCAGCTGTCCCGCATGGGTCAGGAGCAGGTGATTGACGTGCGTGGCCACCACGGTTGCGCAGTCGACGACGGTATAGCCCAGAACCTGGGCCGATTCCTTGTTGCGCGCCTCAATCCACGTGGCCGGCAGGCCAAATGCCGGATCTTTGGTCGCCGTGCCCGGCAGGCTTTGCGTGACCCCCCCGGGATTTATTGCCAGCCACAAGCCGGGGAAAGCCTCGCCCTCGCCAATGGCCACGCCCTTGAGCAGCACCCGATACTGGCTGGGCTTGAGTTCCAGGTTGTCGCGAATATGTACGGCCGGCGGCAAAAAGCCGATTTCCTGAGCAAACTTCTTGCGGATCGCCCGGATGCGTTTGAGCAGCTCGCCATCCGCCCCCGAATCCACCAGGGGAATGAGGCGGTAACCCACTTCCAGTCCCAGTACATCGACTGGAACAATGTCATCCCAACTGGCCTCGACCGGTCCGGGGGCGGCAGGAGCGGCGGCGACAGCGGCTGCCTGCTTCTTGTCCGCCTCGCTGCGCGCCACCAGAAACCATGCGAGGTAGCCGCAGCCGCCCGCGAGCAGTAGAAACACGATGGTGGGCATTCCCGGGATGATTCCCAGCAGGAACAGGATCGTCGCGGTGATCGCCAGGGCCCGTGGCGTAGCGAACATCTGGTTGACGATCTGCGTACCCACGTCGTTGTCGTCCTTGCCCACGCGCGAGACGATCAAACCCGCGGCAATCGAGATGACCAAGGCCGGGATCTGCGCTACCAGGCCATCGCCGATGGTCAGCAGGACGTAATTGTCGATGGCCGTGGAGATGTCCAGGTCGTGCTGCAGCACGCCGATCGCAAGGCCGCCGATGACGTTGATGAAGAGCACCAAAATGCCGGCCACGGCATCGCCGCGCACGAACTTGCTGGCGCCATCCATGGCGCCATAAAAATCGGCCTCAAGAGCGATCTCGGCGCGCCGGCGACGTGCCTCCTTGTCGTCGATCAGCCCGGAATTCATGTCGGCGTCGATCGCCATCTGCTTGCCGGGCATCGCATCCAGGGTGAAGCGCGCCGCTACTTCGGCGATGCGGCCCGCGCCCTTGGTGACCACCATGAAGTTGATTACCACCAGGATGGCAAATACGATCAGGCCGACGGCAAAGTTGCCGCCGATGACAAAATGGCCAAACGATTCGATCACCTTGCCGGCGGCCGCCGGGCCGGTGTGTCCGGAGGTCAGTACCACGCGGGTCGATGCCACATTGAGCGACAGACGCATCAGGGTGGTGAGCAGGAGTACCGTCGGAAAGGCGGCAAAGTCCAGTGGCCGTTTGGTGTACGCTGACACCATAAGCACGATCAGCGCCAGGGCGATATTGAAAGTAAAGAGCAGGTCCAACACGAAGGCCGGCAGCGGCAAGACCATCATCGCCAGGATCAGGAAAACGATCAGCGGTACGGCTAGCGAGCGCCAGGGCATGGCGCGCAGCAAGGGGTGGCTCAGGAGTGCATTCATTGCGTGTCAGCCCAGTCTTCGGTCTTGTTTGGTAGGAGCGAATCTCAGGCCTGCGCCAGCGGCGCAAGCGGATCCATGCCCTCCGGCACCTCGATGTTGGTCGGCTCCACGGGGCGCGGCCCCTGGCCCTGCGCATAGCGCTTGAGCTGGAAGATGTAGGCAAGGACCTGCGCGACCGCGGTGTACAACGCCGCGGGAATCTCGGCGCCCAGCTCCACGTGCTGGTACAAAGAACGCGCCAGTGGCGGCGCCTCCAGTTGCGGCACGCCGGCCTCGCGCGCCAATTCGCGGATGCGCGCGGCTACGGCGTCCATACCCTTGGCCACCACCACAGGAGCGCGGTGCCGGTCCTCCAGGTACTTGATGGCGACTGCAAAGTGGCTCGGGTTGGTAACCACGACATCGGCCTTGGGCACTGCCGCCATCATGCGCCGGCGCGCCATCTCCCGCTGGACCTTGCGCACCTGGGCCTTGAGACGCGGGTCGCCCTGCATTTCGCGCTCTTCCTGGCGCACTTCCTGCGGACTCATCTTCAGCTGCTTGCGAAACTGAATGATCTGGTAGGGCACGTCGATGGCCGCCATGGCCGCCACCGTGATCGTCATCAAGGCAAATGCGCTCATCACCAGCGTGAAGAGCTGGGAAAGAGCCGAAGGCAGGGAGTCCGACGCAAGGGCCGCGAATTGCTGAACGTGACCAACGATGAAGGTGCCACCGACAATTGCAAGTAGGATCGTCAGGAGCACATTCTTGGTGATACCGACAAAGGCGCGCAAGGAGATTAGGCGCCCCAGGCCCGGAATGGGATCCAATCGCTCCATGCGTGGCAGCACGACGTTGGGTTGGAACAGCCAGCCGCCGATCAGCAAGGGAGAGGCAACCGCCGCGATCAGCATCACCGCGAACACGGGAGCGATCGCTACCAGCGCGCCGCTAACAAGTTCCCCGAGGCGCTCGGCCATGCGCGCGGGCTCGGTGGCAGAGGCCGCGTCAAACCGCAGACCTTGGGTCACCAGATTGCGGCTTGCCGATGCAATCGAGCTGCCCGCCAGGGCGAGGACGGCCACCGACGAGCCTATGACGAAAAAGTGCGCGAGGTCACGCGACCGTGGAACCTGACCGTCCTTGCGCGCGTCTTCCAGGCGCTTGGCGGTTGGGTCTAGGGTCTTGTCTTGCCCGCTTTCAGATTCGGCCATCGAAGCTCGAGCTGCGCAAACTGCTCTGCGCACGCATTTGTGGGATCGCCTCGATTATTCGGCCGCCACGTTTGGCGAAAGGGCTGAATATCGGCAGGAGTCAGGCGTACTTTAGGGTTGCAGGAAAAAATATTTTTGGAGATTTCTCGTGCCGATGCTGGCTTATTTTGCGCTTCCCCCTCAAGTCGGTGATCGCCGCGCCGAAATGATGTGCGGAGAGCCCGCATTTCGCGCGCTCTGGGCACCGGACCCGGTCATGACTCGAAACACATTGTTGCGCCAACTGGTCGAAGATGCGACCAAACCCCTCCAGGAACTTGCTGCCGGACCGCAACACCCCGCCGCATGGCCCGTATCGGACGCGGACGCCCGCGACTTGTTCGTCTGGTTCGAGGACACCGCCGAGCGCCGTCAGGACGGTCAGCGGGGCATCGCTGGTTTGCCCGAATGCCTCGTACCGGTGGCCCGCGACATGAAAATCCTCGACCGGCATTACGCGCCGGGGCACCCGCATCTGCTGACAGCCATGCGCGTGCGCTGCCATGATCACGCGGCCGAGCGCATTGCGGCCATCTATACCGCGGCATTGGCCGTCGGTACGGTTGCCTGGATCGGCACCGGCAGCCAATACGAAACCGCCTGGAACGCCTTGTATTTGCTGGAGGATGACGAGGCCGGCGCGTTCTGAATCCAATTGCCGGGGCGGCCGTTTGAAACGCCCACCAGCGCACCTGTTCCTAACCGACGTTGGCCTTCGCCAGCGACTTGCGCTGTTCCGCCTCGACCCGGTTGACATACCGCTGCAACATCATGCGCGCCTGGGGCGCAAGATCGACGAACTGGCAGCCGCAGCGGCGCACATCTCCGTCGTCGTCGCCGTCGTACACGTTCACGACCTTGAATGAGACATTGATGGGGCCCACCCCGGGCAAATCCAGGAAGCAATCGCGGATCGCCTCGCCCATGGGGATTTCGAAGTGATGCGGATAACTCATCACCGCCAAGCCGCCCACGCTGATGTTGATCACCTGCAATGATTCGTATTTCGCAGTACCCGATCCTTGGGGAACCAGGCAGGTTGCCTTGCCGGTGACGGGGGTGCGCACCCGAAAGAACTCGCGCCGTTGCAGGCGCAGGATCTGACCGGGGAGGCGCACGCGAAACGCCGGGCGGCCTTCATACACCGAGGCTTGCGCGAGCTGGGCACGAAACTGAACCTTGATGTTCTCGAAGAAGATCACGAACACCAGTTCCTTGGCCGTTAGAAGCCGGTTCTGGGACACCGGATTGACCGGCATGTCGAAAATTGCTTCGTCAAAATCCGGATCCACGTGCAGGATCATGGAAACGGCAAACTCACCATCCTCCCCGGTGTACACGGTAACGAGCGTGCGCTCCTCGCAGATGCGGCGCAAAATCGTCAGGATCTCCGCGCGCGAATACAGCATGTAGTGCTCGAGCTCGGGGGCGTCTGGTTCGGGAAACGGGTGCAGCTGCATTCGGGTCCCTGATTCGGTTCGGGGCTAGGCATTGCGGCCGGACAAAAACGCCCATCCCCCTCTCGGCGGCGGGACCGGCGCAGCAGGCGTCGGTGCTAGTTGACCACACATCGTACGTCCACCACGCTAGAAACTGCGGCCGGAACCGGGCGCATTTCCCGGAACCGCGTCTTCCATGGCCCCACTACATTGCCCAATGGCGCGAAGGCTTGCGCCATCCGGGTGCGGCCTTTTTCCTGACAAGGTCGCGTCGGAGCCGGCAAATGACCGCGGGGGCGGCATGCCAGGCGATGCGATGGTAAGCAGCGAGGGGAAGATGGCAGCCGTCCACGAGTCGCGTGGGGTGGTGGCGCGCCCGAATTCGGCGCGCGCAGCCGCACGCCATCCGAAGGCGGAAGCCGATTACCTCCAGGGGCTGCAACACGCCAAGTCCGGCAACTGGGCGCAGGCGGTCAATTGCTTTGCCCGTGCCGTCCAGAGAAACCCCAAGGATGCGGTCTTCTTGTTGAATTTGGCCGATGCCTATTCCAAGATGGGCGCGTTGGATAAGGCCATCGATACGGCCAAGCGCGCCGCCGAATTTGTCGAGCAGCCCGAGCTCGCAATTGCCATCACGGCCCAGTGCCTAGCCCTCGCCAACCGTCACGAAGAAATCATTGCGATGGTCCAGGCCCTGGACCTGGATCGCGTTCAGACCTCGAATCCGCATTTTGCGCTGGGCAACGCCTTCTTCGCCTTGAATCGGTACGCCGAAGCCATCACGGCCTTCCTTGGCGCGTTGCAGCGAGATCCCAAGTCCATGCCCGCGTACGTCAACCTTGCCGGATGCTTCCATCAGGCAAGGATGTACGTCGAAGCTCACGAGTGCTTCCAAACCGCCATGCTGCTGGGCGCGAACCAAATCACGATGCTCTCGGCAATGACGTACCAGGCGCTACACGCCTGCCGCTGGGACCTGCTGGCCACCGATTTAACGCAGCTTCGGCAGGCGATGGCACATGGCAAGGGACAACCGGTACCGTTTCATTTGCTCACCATTCCGTCGACGCGCGCCGAGCAGCAGGCAACGGGCTATGCGTACTGGACCGAGCGCTGCGCCACCCTACAAGCGCTGCCCGTGCCGGGTAAACGGATCCCGGGCTCGCGAATCCGTATCGGGTATGTCTCCGGCGATGTGTTTCGCCACGCGAGCGCCTACCTGATGGCCGAACTCATTGAAAACCACGACCGCTCCCGATTCGACGTCTTTTTGTATTCCCACGGGCATGATGACGGATCAGCCATCCGCCAGCGCATAATCGCGGCGGCGGGGGCCGGGTGGGTGGAAGCGAACCGGATGTCCGACGAGCAGATCGCGCAACGCGTGCGTCAGGACAACATCGACATCCTCGTTGATTGCAAGGGGTACACCTTCGGTAACCGTGTGGGCATCTTTGCGCTGCATCCGGCCCGCGTGCAGGTGAACTACCTGGGCTACCCCGGAACACTGGGCGCGCCATGCTACGAGTACATCATCGGCGATTCCATCGTCACGCCCTTGGAGCACGCGGCCGACTACAGCGAGAAAATCGCGCAGATGCCCCACTGCTATCAACCCAATGATCGCAAGCGTCCGATCGGCCCGCGACCCACGCGCGCCTCCTGCGGCCTGCCCGAACAGGGCTTTGTCTTTTGCTCCTTCACGACTTGCTACAAAATCACCGCCGAGGTTTTCGATGGCTGGTGCCGCTTGCTGGGACAGGTGCCGGGCAGCGTGCTCTGGCTGTATCAGGCCAACGATCAGGCCCGAGTAAATCTGCTGCGCGAAGCGCAGCAGCGGGGCATTGCTCCCGAGCGCATTGTCTGGGCGCCCCACGTTGACCTGGCCGAGCACTTGGGCCGGCTGCAGCTAGCGGATCTTTGCCTGGACACCTTTCCGGTCACGGCACACACCACCGCCAGCGATGCATTGTGGGCGGGGGTTCCTTTGGTCACGGCGGTGGGCGAAACCTTCGTTTCGCGCGTTGCCAGCAGCGTTTTGAACGCCGCAGGCCTGGGCGAACTGGTTTGCCGCGACATCCACGCCAGCGAGAAGCTGGCGCTGGAGCTGGCGCGCGATCCACTGCGGCTGCGCCGCCTGCGTGACCGACTTGCCAAGAATCGCAAGCATTGCGCGCTCTTTGACAGTCTTGCCTACCAGCGCGATATCGAAGAATTGTTCGTGCGAATGATTACGGCCTGGGACGAGGGAGGAGCCCCGCGGCACCTGCCGGCCGCAGCATCATGAACATTGCGACGTCCCACAACAGGGCACACCCCGCGCAGGCGCCGCGAACCGCGCTGCGCGATGCCCGCGCCGAAAGACTCTTCCGGCAGGGTCTGGCCCTCGCGGAAAGGAAGTGCTGGACCGAGGCAGCGCGCAGCTACGAATCGGCACTTGCACGCTGCCCAAAGGATTTTCTGCTCTGGCTTCACCTGGCCCGCGCGCGCCTCAAGCTTGACGAGTTCACTACCGGCGCAGACGCCGCCTGCCGCGCGCTTGCGCTGGAACCGGGCAACGAGCTCGCACTGAAGATCGCGGCAACCTGCATGCAATGTTCCGGGCGCGAGCGCGACCTGGTCACGTTGTTCGATTCGGTCAATCGGCAATCGATCGGCGACCCCGAGCTGCACCTACAGTTGGGCGCGGCGCTGTTTCGATTGGGGCGTGGGACGGAGGCCGTCCAGGCGATCTTTGATTCCCTACGGCGCGATCCGCGCAATTTTGAGGCGTTCGCCCAGCTAGGAACCGTATTTCAACTGATGCATATGCCTCTGGAGGCGCGGGAGAGTTTTCGCAACGCGTTGGCCCTTGGTGCGCCTTCTGTAGAAATGCTCTCTGCCATCGTCTTCACCTCGCTGCAGGCGGCCAGTTGGGACAATCTTGCCCAGGACATGACGGCGCTGGATGCCGCGGTGCAGACTACGGGCGAGTGGCCCCCGCCCTTTTTCTGCCTGAACTTCTCCTGGAACCGCCAGCAGCAGCTGGCTGCAATGCGCAGCAAAGCCAGGCAACTTTTCGACAGCATCGAGCCGCTTCCTGCGCGCGGCGGTCGACGCCTTGGGGACAGGATCCGCGTCGGCTACGTTTCCGGCGACCTGCACGAACATGCCACCGCCTACCTAGTTGCCGAACTGTTTGAACGCCATGACCGTGCGCGCTTCGATATTTACGCATATTCCTATGGCGACAATGATGGCTCGGCCATGCGCGAGCGCATCGAGAAGTCCTTCGGCGGAAATTTCCGGGACGCACGGGAACTTTCCAATAAAGCCCTTGCGCAATTGATCCGCAGCGACGCGATTGACGTGCTCATCGACCTCAAGGGCTACACCTTGCACACCCGCAGCGAAGTGTTTGCGTACCGCGCTGCGCCTCTCCAGGTCAACTTTCTCGGGTTTCCTGGCTCGCTCGGGTCGGAACTCTACGACTACGTCATCGGCGACCCAATCGTCACGCCGTTGGAAGACGCGGACGGCTATGCGGAAAAGATTGCGCAAATGCCAGGCTGTTACCAGCCCAACGACCGGAGGCGGCCTCTGCCACCCGCTGCAACCCGCGAGGAATGCGGCTTGCCGTCCGATGCCTTCGTTTTCTGCAGCTTTAACGCGAACTACAAGATTACTCCGCAGGTATTCGACCGCTGGTGTGCGCTGTTGCGCGCAGCACCCGATGCGGTGCTCTGGCTTTTTGTGACCAATCACCAGGCGCGTCACAACCTCGCACAGGAGGCTGCCCAGCGAGGTGTCGATCCCGCCCGTCTGTTCTGGGCACAGACCGTACCCATTGCCCAGCACGTTGCGCGGGTCCAGGCCGCGGACCTGTTCCTCGATACCATGCCGGTCAACGCCCACACGACAGCGAGCGATGCGCTGTGGGCCGGCGTGCCACTGGTCACGACGCTTGGCGAAACCTTCGTTTCTCGCGTTGCCGCCAGCCTTTTGCATGCGGCGGGCGTTTCCGAGCTCATCGCGAAGGATCTTGCTGCCTATGAACAAATCGCTCTAAATCTCGTGCGGGATCGCGGCAAATTGCAGGCCTTGCGCGGGCGCCTGCAATCGACCCGGCATTCGAGCACGCTCTTCGACACCAAGCGGTATGTGGGCGAATTCGAGACACTGATTTCTCAGATTGTCGTTCGAAATGACCAAGGATTGCGACCGGACCATGTGCCGAGCCCGGGCCTTGCGTAGCGCATCAACAATGAGATACCTCTTGCCCGGAGAACCACCCCAACCGTTCTTCGATGCGTTTGCAGAAGGCGACTGGCCGGCGACGCACCTTGCCGATGCGCCAATTGGCTTTGGCTTTCTGTGCTTATCGGCTTATTCAGTGGCCGCTTTTCGGAATACCGTCCGGACATCCCGAAAAAAGACAACCCTTTCGGTGCGATGCGCAGATACTTGTCGCAGGGAGAATGCCCAATGATTCCGAAGAAGCTGCATATTATTTGGGTCGGGGACGAATCCAAGAGGCCCGACAATTGCATCAAAACGTGGATCGCCCGCAATCCGAGCTGGTCTGTGCGCATTTGGGGCAACGATGACCTTGCCACCTACGGCTGGAGCAACGCAAATCACATGCGCGCAATGGCCACGCAGGAGCTCAATGGCGTCGCGGACATGATGCGATGGGAAATCTTGTACCGGGAAGGAGGATTCGTCGTCGATGCCGACAGCATCTGCGTGCGTTCGCTGGACAATTGGCTGCTGGAAGCGGAGTCCTTTGCTTGCTGGGAAAACGAGATCATCCGACCCGGGTTGATCGCGGCCGGATATGTGGCATCAATTCCCCAAAACCCGTTCTACGGCCAAATTGTTCTCGACATTAAAGCAACTCCCACTGTCGTCGGCCCGATGGCGTGGCAAACCGTTGGTCCGCAGCGCCTTACCGATTCCTATCGCAAATATCAGTACACGAACCTTACAATCCTGCCGAGCCATTTCTTCATTCCTCGGCACTTTACGGGTATTGCCTATTCGGGAGGCGGTACCGTTTACGCAAAACAGGAATGGGCAAGCACCTTGCACACATACGACGAACTGCACTTGCAGGAGTTTGCGTAGTTAAACCGCGCACCGAGTCGTCCCTGCGAAGCTTGCCTGCGGGCCCTTGCCGGTGCAACTGCTAGCGTTGGGGTGCGGCGCAATTCCTAGGATTCTGGGCGCACATGCGCAGCGTTTCCCGGCCTATGCCGCACGCAAATCGCGCTCCCCGTGCAAGGTGATTTCCCGGGCCAATCGTGCCGGCTTGACTGCAGGCAACGGTGAGGCCGCCAAAGTCCGGGTTGCCCCCTCCAACTGTTCGCCGGGATACAGCTGCGGATGATTTAGCATAAGTCGAGCCCGTAATGCCGCGTCGTGCCGGCGTGCCTCGACCAACATGCTTGCGCCACTTTTCTCGCGATAGAGCATCAAGGCCTCGGGGACGTGCTGGGCGCGAAGGCCCGCGGCCGCGGCCGACAGCCAGAAATCCCAGTCCTCGTAGCCCGCCGTCATGTTCGCTCGATAGCCGCCAACCTTCTCCCACACCTCGCGCCGGTACAACGAGGCATACGCAAGGCCGTTCTCGTTCGCCAAATTTGTCACATCAAAGGGCCGCGCAGTGCTCCAAATGCCCCGTCGGGCGCCAAAGATTGCGACGTCGGTATGAACAATCGACACCCCGGGCTCGCGTTCCAGAATTTCAACCGTTCTTGCCAAGAATGTCGGATCGAGCGCGTCGTCCGCATCCAGGGGCAACAGATAACGCCCCCGTGCTACTCGCAAACCCGCATTGCGGGCGTTGGACAGGCCGGCATTTTCCTGTTCGATCAGGCGAATCCGCCGATCGGGGTATAGGGCGGCGAATCCCGCCACAATCGCGGACGTATCGTCCGGGCTTCCGTCGTTGACGACCACGATCTCCCAGTTCGCGTAGGTCTGCGCAACCACGCTGGCGACCGCAAGTGATAGGTATTGGGCCTGCCCGTAACACGGGATTACAACCGATACGGCGCAGTCCCGATCGCCGGCGGGCGCAGCCGCGATCGCTTCGACCTCTTGCGGTAGTCCGCCAGGCGCACTGCGCCCAAGCGCACGCATTGTCGTGCGCTCGTGCAGTCCGATCACGGATCCTTCGAAACGCTCGCCCGCGACCGCCCGATCCCCGGACAAAAAGCGAGCGCTGGGGTATACGGTGAGTCCCGCAAATTTTTCGTCGCGCCAGACACGACTAAGCCGCCGGTTGCCAACGCTCTCCTCGATGGGTAAAGCCAACGGTTTCGTGCTTGCGCCAATTTGCGCAAGCAGCTTTCCCAAGGTTGGGCATTTCGGCCTGGCTCCCATGAATGACGTGCTCAGCACGCCGGGCTGTTGAATCTCATCGACCCAGCAGCTGAAGGCCTCTGCCTGGAGCATTTCCGGGGGAATCGGGCGCAGGCAGAAGGAATCGATGTCAACGGCAATGCCACCCTCATCATGCAGGATCTCAATCCGCATCAGCTCGACGATTCCCCGCACATCCCGTTGTCCGATCTCTTTCATCTGCCGAGACAGCCGCCAGGTCCGCGCAAGAAATCTGGCGTTATCCCAAAGCACAATTTCCCAGTTTGGGTGCCGATTTCGCCAAGAATCTATGCGATTCCCGTGCGCGCCCAGGTCACCGCCGATCCAGATAAAGTGGAGCTTCTTAGGGATCATCGTGTTTGCGCCGCCCCAATGCGGCAGCGAAGTATTGGTTGATCATATGGTCACGAATTGGATGCAAATGCGAGCCTACCGAGGCGGGGAATTTGGATTTCGGCAATCTGGCTGCGACCTCCTCCGTTGTAAAACCCTTTGCTCCCGACAGTTCGGCCATTTGGGAAAGAACGCTCGCCGTATAGGAATCGCGGGCTATGCCGGAAGCTTTTGCTCTGACATGCCGGCAGAAGCGAGTGCGCCCAGCGGAAGGTCAATCTCCTCGTGGCACGCGTTGGGTACGTATCCCATCAATGCCCGCACGTCCACCCGTAGGCCCTGGTCAAACCGCAGCGCGAGATCGTGGGCGCTGTTGCCAGCGCGACCCCCGTGCCGGTTGGCGTGGGTCGATTGCACGACGTTTATGGGCGCACAAAACGCGATACTCTTGCTTGGATATACCAACAGCGGAAGTTGGCCGGCAAATCCATGTGCACTCGCGGCAAGCCTATCTTCGAGTTGATTGGGGTTGCGGAACGCGATGGCCATGATTAGCGGCAGGATATCCCGCACCCGATAGATTGAGCTGGAGAGTTCCAGCGGATAAGAAAAATCCAACTCCGCCTGGGCCCAATGGCAGGCAGACCAACCGGCACCCAGGGGCTTGCTTTCGGGAAGGCGCTGGGATCGGCGGTGCGGATAGCAGTAGGTTGTATTGGTGCCCAATCGGAGCGATATTCCAATCGCGTCGGGCGTATCCGCCAAAAGCCCAAGGCAGCTCACGACGCTCCAGGGCTGGACGAACAGCGCATCGTCGCAGGCAAATAAGACGTGACTGGAGGACGTTACCAAGTTGCACAGGTCTTTCTGAAAATCGGATTCCAGCGTGAGCGTTGCAAAGGGCAATTCACTTGCAACCTGCCGGTACCGTTGTCTCATCGCATCATCAGATGCTGCCATGAGTACGCGGACATCCAGCAACTGTGAATCGGTGCAACTGGCGTGCAGCGAAGCCAGGGTGGCGTGCAGCTGCAGCGGACGGTCCTTGCTAAACACGATCACACGCAAGCCTCTTCGGTCGGAATGCCCCGGCCCCGTTCTGGATTGCGTGCGCGGCGCCGGCTGGGCCGGCGCCCCGAGGCAATGCAGCGTCGCTTGCCGACCAGAAGCAGACGCCTCGCGCGTGCTAGCGCGTTCATGCAGGCCGATCGTGGCCGTGCCGTGACTTTGTCCTTGGGCCACGCGGGCAAGCGAAAGGAAGATATGGCTGGGGTACATCGCGATGCTGGCATGGTTCGCGGCTTGCCATGCCTGCGTGAAGCGCCGATTGCCCACACTGTCTTCGACGGGCAATGCCAGTGGTTGGCGGTCGGCCAGGATTTCCTCCAATAGCCTTCCCAGGACTTGGTGTTGCGGTGCGACACCGACAAAGGAGGTGCTCATCACGCCGGGTTGCGCCGCTTCGTCCACCCAGCATCCAAATGCTTGACAAGCAAGCATTGCATCAGAAATTGATCCTACGCAAAAGGAATCGACATCGACGGCAACACCACCCTCGTCATGCAAAATTTCCAGACGCATCAGCTCGACGATTCCCCGAACATCGCGCCGCCCGATGTCCTTCATCTGCGCGGCGCAGCGCCAGGATCGACCAAGAAATCGTTCGTTGTCCCAAAGTTTGATCTCCCAGCCGGGGTGGTGGCTACTCCAAGACTCGATGCGATCCGGCACCAATTTTGAATTGTCACCAATCCAGATGAAATGCAACTTCTTTGGAATCATTTGGGCTTGGCTCCCGTGAGGACGACTGCGTGACAATTGACGCGACAGAATCGGGATCGAGAACCACCGCCGCAATAGACGGCGGGAAATCCGATCTGGTGCACCAAGCGCTCGGCCAGCAACCAGGAAACTTTATGCCGCAGATGTCCGCCGGCATCCGCAAATAAGCGGTCCGGCAGACCCCCAATCCGAGCTCGGCGATTTGCCGGGATGCGGAGTAAAGGCGGCAGTTTTCCCGCGGCGGATGATTCGTGGACCAGGCCATTGGCGCGAGATTTCACCCGGCAGTTGCGCGGTTCGACTTGGAATTCCACAGAAGGTCAACGATTCTTCGCAGTTGCGTCGCAATTGCAGCTGCAGCTGCGCCGGTGCAAAACCTGCGCGAAAGCACCCGCTTATCCGACGTTTCGGCGTGGCGTGCCTGCTCAAGAATTGCCGGCATTGGCCGATACGCCAACGCCCAACCGTGCGCCTTCCGGCCAACGATGCGCCGCGCGTCGCAGCCGGCCGGGGCGCACATTACATCGCGCGACAGGGAGATCGAGTGCCTCTGCAGACCATCAACCGGATGAAGCGGCAGATCGCGCAAGCGGCCCATGCGGCCGGGGAAGGGCACGTCGCGAGCGCCTATTCCATCTTGGACATCCTCTGGGTGCTTTACGACCAGGTGATGGATCTCGGGGCAGCGCACCCGCAGGCGGCCCGTGATCAGTTCGTGCTGAGCAAAGGGCACGCCTCGCTAGCGCTGTACGCCGTTCTGGCGCAAAAGCAATGCATCGCGCCGGCGCTGCTTGAAGATTTTTGCAAGTTCTCGAGCCCGCTGGGCGGACACCCCGACTGCCGAAAGATTCCAGGAGTGGTCGCCTCCACGGGGTCGCTGGGCCACGGCCTGCCTATCGCAGTGGGGCTGGCCCTGGGGACGCGCATTCGCAAACGAGGCGCCCGCATTTACTGCCTGGTGGGCGACGGTGAGTGCAATGAGGGCTCCATCTGGGAAGCGGCTTTGCTGGCGGGCCATCACCGGCTATCAAACCTTACGTGCATCGTCGACTTCAACCATTCCACCGACCGCGCACTGAATATGGGCGACTTGTCGCAAAAATTCCAGACCTTTGGCTGGCACGCGGTCAGCGGGTCTGGGCATGAACCGCAACAGATCTTCGATGCCCTAACCGTGCGCCACGAAACGCGCCCCGTTGCGTTCATCGCCCGTACGACCAAGGGCAAGGGCGTGTCTTTCATGGAAGACAACCCCGCCTGGCATCACCGCTCCCCCACTGCGCAGGAGATGCAGAGCATGTTTGCGGAGCTGGCATGAGCATGCGCGCGCAGTTCGCGAGAACCGTGGAGTCGCTGCTCGCCACGAACCGTGACCTCGTTGTGCTGCTTGGCGACATTGGGGTTTTTGGCTTTCGCAAGGCCATAGAACAGTACCCAGATCGCGTCGTGAACATTGGCATACTCGAACAATCCACCGTTAGCGTTGCCGCTGGACTCGCCAAGTGCGACCTTCTGCCGGTCGTGCACACGATTGCGCCGTTCCTGGTTGAGCGCGCCTTCGAACAATTGAAGATCGACTTTGGCTACCAGCGTCAACGCGGCAACTTCGTGAGCGTCGGCGCCTCCTACGACTACGCCTCGCTCGGCTGCACGCATCACTGCCCGGGCGATGTCGCGCTGCTGCAGACCATTCCCGGAATGGAGATCGTCGTACCGGGCACGGCCGCCGAGTTTGATGCCCTGTTCCGCGCGACCTTCGCCGATGATCATCCAACCTACTTTCGACTGAGCGAGCGGGAGAACGAGCAGAGCCAAGCCGTGGTCTTTGGTCGAGCGAACGTACTGCAGGAGGGCGGGCGGGCAACCGTCATTGCCGTTGGGCCGACGCTGCAGCACGTCCTGGCGGCGACGCGCGACATGGATGTGGCGGTGCTCTACTACACGACAATCGAGCCCTTCGATGCCGGCACGCTGCGCGCCCACATTCGCACGCCGGGCAAAGTTCTCATCGTCGAACCCTTTTACGCTGGAACGCTGGCCTGGAATGTGTGCGAGGCCTGCCGTCCCCTGCCCCTTGCGATCGACTCCATCGGCGTACCGCGCGCCTTCCTGACCAACTATGGGCGGGCTGAGGACCATGACGAGGCGATCGGCCTGTTACCTGCGCAGATTCGCACCAATCTGGAGCGTCTCATCGATGCGTGAGTTGATGAGCGACATTCTGGCACGAGACGCGCAGCGGGTCCTTGCCGCCGTCGACCTAACGCCCGTCGCCGGCCGCAGTGTCCTGCTGACCGGCGCCTCCGGCTTGGTCGGCACGCACCTGCTCGCGAGCCTGGACGAGGCGCAGCGGCGCGGAAAGGGCGCAGGGCGAGTTGTCGCCGTAGTGCACGGCGAGGTCCCGGTGCACCTTGAGCCGCTGCTCGCCGGGCCTGCAACCACGGTAATCCGCGGCGACCTGACCGATCCGGCCCTTCTCCCCCATGCCGGCCACTTTGATTTCATCGTGCACGCCGCGGGCTACGGTCAGCCCGGCCGGTTCATGGCGGACCCGATCAAGACCATCGCATTGAACACGGTCTGCACGCTGCGGCTATTTGACTTACTTGCCCCGGGTGGGCATCTGCTATTTGTCAGCACGAGCGAGGTATACAGTGGCCTTGCGCAACCGCCGTTTTGCGAGACGCGAATCGGCACCACCAACACCGATCATCCCCGCGCCTGCTACATCGAAGCCAAGCGCTGCGGCGAGGCGATCTGCAACGCCTACCGAAGCCGCGGCGTCGCAGCCAGTAGTGCGCGTTTGGCGCTGGCCTACGGTCCCGGCACCCGGCGCGGCGACCAGCGCGTGCTCAATGTTTTCATCGAGCGGGCCTTGACCCAACGGGGCATCCGCCTGCAGGACATGGGGGGCGCCCAGCGCACCTACTGCTATGTCTCCGATGCGGTTGAATTGCTCTGGCACATTCTGCTGGGCGCCGATGCCGCCATCTACAACGTCGGCGGCACCTCTCGACTGACCATCGCCGAGCTAGCCAGGCGCATCGGCCGGCATCTCGATGTTCCTGTGGAGTTTCCCGCCGGGGAGCAAACCCTCAGTGGCGCGCCCGAGGACGTACAGCTGGACCTTGGTCTGGTTGCACGCGAATTTGGCAAGACACGCTTTGTACCAATCGAGGAAGGTTTGGCGCAGACAATCAAGTGGCAGGCCGGCCTGTATCAGGACGCCGCCCAGATGGAAGGGTAGCCAATGTCAATTACATTAGTCACCGGCGCCGATGGTTTGGTGGGCAGTGCGTTTCGGCGCAATGAGGTGCCGCAGACTGTGCTCCTGCGCCACAAGGACGTGGACCTCACCGACTACTACCTCGCCCGAAACCGGTTCTTGGAGCTGCGCCCCGAGCGCGTGATCCACCTGGCCGCACAGGTCGGCGGTATCGGCGGGAACGTGGCGCACTCGGGGGAATATTTCCGCAACAACATCCTGATCAACACCAACGTCCTGGAAGCGTCGCGCCTTGCCGGCGTACGCAAGCTAATCTCATTTATGTCGACCTGCGTGTTTCCCGACCGCAGCGCGTACCCGCTTCAGGAGAAGGACCTACACAACGGCCCGCCGCATCCGTCAAATTTCGGCTATGCCTACGCCAAGCGGATGCTTGAGGTACAAAGCTGCGCCTATCGCAAGGAATGGGGCTGCAATTACATTGTCGCGATCCCCACCAACATATATGGTCCAAACGACAACTTCAGTCTTACCGAGGGACATGTGGTTCCCGCGCTGGTGCACAAGACCTTCGTGGCCAAGCAGAACAAATCCGACCTAACGGTCTGGGGGAGCGGCAAGCCCCTGCGCGAGTTCGTCTTGGCCGACGACATTGCCAAATTGACGCTCTGGGCGATGGACCACTATAACGAGGACGAGCCGATCATTTTCTCCTCGGGCATCGAAGTGAGCATACGGGAGCTCGTGGAAATGGTCGCGCGCAAAATGCGGTTCCAGGGAAATATCGTCTTCGATGCGAGCAAACCCGACGGGCAATTCCGCAAGCCCTCGGACACGTCCAAGCTCAAAAGGCTCCTGCCGCAGTTCGCGTGGACACCGCTCGAGGAGGGCATCGAGCGTACCGTGGACTGGTTCCAGTGCAACTACCCGAAACTGCGGATGTAATTGCCGTGTCCGACGAATCCACCACCCCAGACTTAAAGCGCATGTCGATTGCCGATTTCGAAGCCGCCGTAGGCGAACCGGTCAGCCAATTTGTAGCCCAGCGCTTCTCCCAGTGCGCCTTTGCGTACCACGAAATTTCGCCCGCGGAAACACAGAAACTAATCATCCGCATCATCGATGCCCTGCTCGATCCCACGCTGGACAAATCCGGCGAACACCGCCGGGACCGCTGGGAGCAGGGCTGGGGCGAAAACCTTGACGCCCTCAACCGGAGTCCCGGGGATTCGGATGCCATTATTCCCCGGTACTTTGACAAGTACGCGGCCGTGCGCTGGTGCGGCCGCTTCCTGCGCCCGGAGTCAGAACGCTTTGAATACAACTCCCTGGCGTGCCTGGTCGACTGGCTCGCCGACCAGTATCTGCGCGGGTGTCCCGCAATCTACGAATTTGGCTGTGGCACCGGCCATCATCTGCTGCGCGTGCGCGACGTCAACCCAACCGCGCGTCTGTACGGCCTGGACTGGGCCGATGCTTCAGTGAAGATTCTCGAGCGCATCCGACAAACCGGGGGCGACGCGCAGGTGCACGGCCGACGCTTCGACTACTTCTACCCGGACTACTCCTTGCGCCTCGAACGGGACGCCGTCATCTACACAGTGGCCTCACTTGAGCAGGTTGGGACGCGCTGGGACAAGTTCGTGCAATACCTGATCGACAACCGACCCAAGCTTTGCGTGCACATCGAACCCATTGCGGAGCTGCTCAACCCGGACGTGCTGCTGGACAATCTTTCGATCCGGTACTTTGCCAAGCGCAATTACCTCGGCGGCTTTCTCACGGGTTTACGCGAACGGGAGGCCAACGGGCTGCTCAAGATCCACCGCGCGCAGCGCACGCATATTGGCAGCTTGTTCATTGAAGGCTACTCTGTCGTGGTATGGTCGCCCACATGATCGCGCGCGTCGGGCATGATGAGCCGCCGGCCTCTGGCGGAGCATGGACTGGGAGGTCTCGATGAACGGATTCGCCTTCGACTTGAACCGTGATCCGCCGCAGCACCCCGCGATCTCTGTCATTTGCATCAATAAAAACCATGGCGACTACATTGAGGACACTCTTGTCTCGGTAATGGCACAAAAGTTCGATGATTTCGAACTGATTGTTGCCGACGGCGGATCGACGGACCAGTCGCTGGAAATTCTAGGCAAGTACCGTTTCGTCCGACTGGTCTCGGGAAAGGACTCCTCTCGTGGCGAGGGTCTGGCGCGCGCGCTGGGTCAGGCACGTGGCCGCTATGTGATGGTCACGACCTCCACCGACGGTTATCTCTCACGTGACTGGTTCGCTGCGGCCGCCTCGGTCCTGGATCGGGAGCCCCAGGTGGCGCTGGTTTGCGGCGCAAGCGCTGCCATGAGCGGCACAGGTTCCCTGGGTGCCGTCTCCTGGCCGCGAAACTACGCCTTTGACGCCGTGCCGGCAAAGGAGAAATGGCCCGGGATTTGGCTGGTTGAAGGATTCGGCGCCTCGTACTTCCCGGAATTGAACTACTGTGTGCGTATCGACATATTTCGCCGTCTGTTCGGACCAAGCGAAGATTTTCCCGAACTCAACGGCATCGATCCGATCCTTCGCTTTCATTTCGAATTCAACCGCCTGGGATTCCTGCCGCAATATCTGCCGATACTGGCCAATTTTGGCCGCACGCACGATCATCAGGAGCAACTGAGCGCGCATTACAAAACCGACCTGAGCCGGTATGGAACCGCTTGGCGCCGGTACTCCGAAGCAGTGCTCGGCGGGCAACTCATCCACCAAATTCGCGGAGGCGATGGCCAGCCTTTCGCGCAGTTGGCCATCAACCGGGTGGGGGCACCGGCACCTTCCGGCACCCCAGCCATGGTGGCGCCGACCCCGGCACCAGCCGTAATGGAACCGGCCGCGCCGCGAGCAGACCGGCCAGAACTGCCCTCGGCGCCAGCCGACCCGGAGGCGAGTATGCGGGCGCTGCGCGCCGCGGGTTTGTGGCGGGAGGGCAGCACGTTACGTCTGCACCTGGGGTGCGGCGAGCGCCGCGCCGAGGGCTACATCAACGTTGATCTGGCGCCCTCAGGGCCGTCACTGATGCAATCCCAGGCGGACATTTACGGCGATGTGGCTCAGCTACGCTTTCCACCAGCGGCGGTCGACGAGATCCGCTCGCATCACATGTTCGAGCACTTCCCGCGAGTGGAGGCGCTTGCCCTGCTCATCCGCTGGCACGAATGGCTGCGCCTTGGTGGGCGTCTTGTTATTGAGACGCCTGACATCGAAGGATCGGCGCGCACGCTCGTCTCCGATCAGCCGCTGTCCATTAAGATGGCGGTTGTGCGCCACCTCGCGGGCGACCAAGCTGAACCATGGGCTTTCCATGTGGATCATTGGTTCGCCGATCGCCTGCGCGATACGCTCGAGCGTTTGGGCTTTGGCAGCGTGCTTATCGAGCGCCAATCCTGGCCGCAGCCGCCCTACCTCTCCAACGTCATCGCGCTGGGTGTGAAGGAGCAGGCACTCTCCCGCGAGCAACTGCTGGCAAGCGCCGACGAACTGCTGGGTCAAAGCCTGGTTGCGCCCAGCGAGGCGGCGCTTCTGGCGCGCTGGCGCGAGCAACTACGGGCCTTGCTGGCAGGTGCTGCGGGTATACGGACAGCCGCGGCATCTGGCACGGGTACGCCGGTCGGGCATCTGGACCCGGCGGGATGGATTGCCAAGCACGGCGATCGCGCGCCCCTAGCAGAGATCGTAAACTTCAACCAGCTGCAGCGCGACCGCTGGGTCGCCAGGCTCGCAACGAGCGTGCCGCCCGGCGCCCGCGTGCTGGACATCGGTGCGGGGACCTGCCCCTATCGCGAGCGATTTTCGCACTGCCAGTATCAAACCCACGACTTCAAGCGCTACGAGGGCGAGAAACTCGGTGGCACCACCGCCTACGGCCGGATTGATTTTGTCAGCGACATTGCCGCCATCCCGGCACCCGATTCCAGCTTTGACGTCATTCTTTGCACCGAGGTGCTCGAGCACGTGCCGCAGCCCTTCGAGGCCGTGCGCGAAATGGCACGCCTGCTCAAGCCCGGTGGACGCCTGCTGCTCTCCGCGCCGCTAGGTTCCGGTCGACATCAGATGCCGTATCACTTCTACGGAGGCTTCACGCCGGAGTGGTATCAGCATACGGCGCGGCTACTGGATCTGCAGGTGGTCTCGATTACCCCCAACGGCGGATTTTTCCGCCTGATGGCCCAGGAGGCGGCACGGGCCGGGACCATCCTGGCGCAGGCGGGAAATACGGGCGCGCCTCGCGAAGTGCTTGCCCTACTCGGGGAACATTTGCCACGGTGGTTCACGGCGCTAGACGACAGCCACTTTCACGACCAGTTCACGGTGGGTTACTTCGTCGAGGCGCGGCGCGTGCCGACGGCGTGAAACGTGCTGGCCGACGGTTTCCCGGCGCGCTCCGGGAAATCAGACGAGCGGCGTCGAGTGCAGCATCGGCATGGCAGGTCCCGGGAGCCGTGCCCTTGGCTTGTTTTCTATGCGATACGCCCACGCGAGAACCTCGGCCACTGCAATGTACAGGGCGGGCGGAATGCGCTGGTCCAGGTCCAGTTGTATCAGTGCACCAACCAGCTCCGGGGATTCGTGGACGGGAACGCCGAACTCCTGTGCGCGCGCGATGATTGCGTGGGCAATGGCGCCCTTACCGTTGGCAACCACCCGAGGCGCAAGACCTCCCGCCGCATCACGGCTCCCATAAGCAAGGGCCACCGCCTGGGGCGGGCGATGCGGCACGACTGGGTCATTGCTCACCTGTGCGCCTCGGCGCGCGGAGCTTGCGCTGCAAGACGCGCCACGTGCAGTCCTCGTCCCACCAAGGCATTCTCCAAATTCGCCAGGTCCGCCGCTGCGGGCGGGTGCCGCGCCTCGATTTGAACGGCCACCGTGTTCTCCATGGCGCGGATTCGAACCTCCAGCGCGCCGAGTCTGGGCAAGTCCAACTGCAGCGTCGCCTGAAACATTCCCGTGGGATCGCCAATGTTCGCCGCCTCGCGATGCCGTTCACGTTCACGTTCGATCTGGATGCGCAGCGGCTGACCCTCCCAAGCTTGCCCTGTCAAACAAAACGCCTGCTGCACGAGCGCTTCAATCTGGGTCGTCGCCCTCTGCTCGTTCGCCGCCACAAGGCTCAAATCCGGGGCCGCAGGCAGCTGACGTACCTCATCCCGGATTTGTTCCAGCGACCTTTCGCCGCGTAACCATTGGGCCAGATGCGACTCCAGGAACAGGCCGCTGGAATCGATCGCCCGCGCCAGCGCGTCAGCAGCCCCTTGGGAGTCCGCAGAGGTCATCAAGGGATCGGGCACAACAGTGGTTGCCACAGCGGCGGGAACTGCAAAAACCGACAGGGCAGGCCCGCACAGGCGCGACTCCTGCACCTGGGCTTCCACAGCGGCGGCCCGTGCCGCCGCGGAAGGATCCGGGCTGGCCGTTGCGCGAATCTCGCCGCAGGGAACGCCACTTGTCTCCAGCGCAGTACGTGCAGTTTGCCCCAGCACCGTTAATAGCGCCTCGCGCGCTGCGCCACCCAAGGGAACCCGGCGTCCGTCCATGACAATCTGTGCCGAGCCCCGGTCCATTGCCAGGTAGACCTCGACGCTGGCGCCCTGCGCCGCCAGCGCGCGCAGGCCCTGGAGAATCGCGATCGGCAGCGATACGCCTTCCAGTGTTGATAGCAGGCGGCCCGCAGCCAGTACAAAACGCTCCAACGCCGGGCTCGGCCCCCACTCTGGGTGCGCCATTCGGTCCGTCACGAGGCTGGGGATTTCGATGGCCACGGCCGTCCTCCTTGGGGCGTGCGTCTATCGCGCACCTGAGCCAGGCGAGAGGATCTTCTCGAGATCCTTTAGCCATGGTTCGGCCCGCACCCGGATTTGCGCATCGTCGCTCAGGATGGCGCGCAGCAAAACCATGCGTCGCTGCCTTTCTTCCTTGCTCAGAGTGGCGTGTTGCGAGGCCCTTTTTAGGGCGCGGATCAAATTGCGGCAGCTCGTCTCAATGTCTTCAACGGCGTCCCAATCGCCGCGGTGGGCGGCCTCGAGCATACTGCGGCTGGCGTCGGCGATCTCTTCATAGTGGCGAATAATGCCGTGCGCGCGTTCCGGGGACGCGTCCGTGGCGTCCTTGGCATTCTTGAGAGACATTGCGGTGGACTTTTAAAAAAAGTTCACACGAGGTAGGCACCCAGCGCGCGTCGCGCCGCCGGGCCCGGACTTTCCACGGTGCTAACCAGCGCCGCTGCGGTCGGATGAGACGCGACCTGCGTGGCCGGCGCAATCTTGAGCCAGGCATTGCGCAGGTCGCTCAGGATTTTGCAGGTCTCGTCCAGGGCGGTTGGGTCGTTGCGCAGATTGGCTTGGAGCAGGCGCATCACGATATAGCGGTACAAGCCAACCAAGCGCGCGGCAAATTTCGGGTCGGGCGTCGGGTCAACACTCACGCGCAGGCCCGAATCAACAATTTCAATCGCATGGCCGATAGCAATACCTTTTTCCGCGATCTGCTTCTGCGCCATATGCGTCTTGGCGCGCTGGATCGAGAGCAAGGCCCCATCGAACAGCATCAGTACCAGCCTGTGCGGATCGCTGCTGACGACAGCGGTTTCCAGATCAACCTTCTTGTACGCCTTGACACCGAAGCCGATCAATTTCGCCTCCCAACTGTTGCACCGATTACCTTACAAATATCGGCATTGCCTATGGGAGATTGAGCGCGGACAAGGTCGGAATTGCCGCGCTGTTTCGTCCTCAGCCGGGAAGCGCGGCGAGCTGGTTGGTAAGCGTCGCCTGCTCGGCCTGGGCCGCCGAGACCTCGGAGTTGAGCGCGCTATATATTTTGGTGAGGTTGGCTTGGGTCTGCGCCAGCTGGGCCTGCATCAGGGATTGTTGCGAATCCATTTGCGTAACCCGCGTTTGCAGGTTCTGCTCGGCGGATCCCAAGGCACCACTGCTGCCGATCATCAGCTGCACACCATTGCTGATTTGATTGGCAAAACCCTGCTGCGAGCCGGTCCCGGTTGCGGTCGCGAACATGCTCGCAACACCGCTGGGATTGGCATTGAGTGCCGCTTGGAACTGGCTTGCATTGAGGCTCAGAGTGCCATCGGAATTCATGGACACACCAACCTGGGCAAGATACGAGGGTTGCCCCGATCCCGCGGCACTCCACTTGCCGCCGATGATCCCCTGCAGTGTTTGCACGATGTTGCGTGTCGCCGAGTCACCGGTCAGCACCGATGCCGTATTGGTGCTTGCGTTGTAGCTGGTCAAGTTATTTGTCAGCGAAATCACCGCGTTATACGCGGATATGAAGTTGTTGACGGACTTTGTTACAGCGGTCGGGTCCGTGGCGATTTGCACCTGCGAGGTCAATGGTGCGCCGCCGGCGGCCGGTCCTTGCGTCAGGTTGAGGGTGACGCCGCTGATGGCGGTGGTCACAGAATTTGTTGCAGACTTGAGCGAAAGCCCGTTTACCGTGAAATTAGCGTCACTGGCCGCTTGCCCCAGGCTCAAGGCCGATGTGACAGACACGCCGTGGGTATCCTTGCCATCGGCCGCGTAAACCAGCTGTGACATGGTTCCGTCGTCATTGGTCACCTTGAAGCCATTGGCGGCTCCGGTATTGGCGGAACTCAGCACCAGGCGGCTGCCGCTCGAATCGGTGACGACCGATGCATTGACTGCGCCGCTGGTTTGGCTGTTGATCGCCGCCGCTACGTCGCTCAGGCTCGGTGTGCCCGAAGTCGACGATGTGACCGAAACCTGGTAAGCCGTGCCCGCGGTGAAGCCGGTTACGATTTTTCCCGTGCTGTCGTAGGTATAGGCGCCCGTCTGGATCGTCAGGGTGCCCGGTCCCAGGGTCGTGGGAGCGCTTGCCGAGTAGACCGATTGGCTCTGCGCAAGATTACTCACGCTTACGGAATAATTCGCATTCACCGGAGTACCCGTTACGGTGGCAGATACGCCGTTCCCCGTAACGGTGGCCCCGGCGGCCTGAAAGGCCGAGGGAAGCGCTAGCGCAGTTGCCGCGGTTTGCAGGGAGGAGAGTGCACTTTGCTCCTGACCGTAGGCGCTCAGCGTGGATTTGACCTGTGACTCCTGGCCTTGCAGCTGCGTGAGCGGCTGCGACTGGATGAGCATGAGCTGGGAAACCAGCTGGCTGACATTGATTTGCCCGGTGGTAATCAGGGCACCCGAAGTCGAGGTTCCCGACGAACCCGTGCTGTTATTGGTGAGGCTGGAAAGAATGCTCGTGAGCGCGGAACTGGCTGTCGAGGAGGTCGTCATTGGCTGCCTTCTGCTTCTACCGTCTAGGCCTTGGTATTGACCAACGCCCCACTCGTGGGATGCTCCGCGAGCGCACTCGCGGTGGCCTGCATCTTTTCTGGGGGTACCTGCTGCACGATCTTCTGCGTCTGCATATCCAGAAGTTTGACGGCCATGTGATGGGTTTGATCATCAAAAACAAAGACCAATTGCGCGCCAATCGCCGTGAGCGAATCGTTGGCCCCGGTAAGCGCCGCCCGTATTTCGGCCGGCGTCAGAGGTGTTCCCTTGACCTTGGAATCCTTCGCGTTGGCGCCCGATGAGTCGGCGGCGGCGCCAGTTGCCGCCGTACCTCCTGCCTGCGGACCGGACCCGCCACCGCCCACCGCATTCACGGGCGAAACCGCGCCAATTCCCGCCGTAAAGGAACCCGCCCCGGCGCCTGCCGGAACAACTCCTGTAGTTTGCATATCAGCCATGTCGAGCTCCCTGCGGAAATTCCGTTCCTCGCGGATTTCCGCGTACGCATGGAATTACGGCAGAAAACCGCCGATCTTTAGGCCAATTAATTCCGCGTGCCATGCCACAAGCCCGCGACCGCAAAGCGGTAGGGGCCGGTGGCTTGCGCCACCGGCCCCTACTTGGGTCGAGCTGGGTCTTGCGAACTACCCTGCCTTACGGCAGCTTACTCAAGAGAGTCAGAACGCTTTGCGGGACCAGGTTCGCCTGCGCCAACATCGCGGAGCCAGCTTGCTGCACGATCTGCGCTTGGGTCAGCTCCGATGTGGCCTGGGCGTAGTTGGTGTCCATGATCTGCGAGACCGCCGCAGCCGTGTTTTGCGAGTTGATCTGCTGCGCATTGACGATCTGCTGGAACTGGATCTCGTAGGCACCGTTGGTAGCCATCTGACCGGTCACCTTGTTCAAGGCCGAGTCGATCGAAGTGATTGCGTTGTTCGCCGCCGTCGTGGTCCCGATGCTCACCGAACTCGTGCTAGCAAGATTGGTGATGGTCGTGTCCGTCGACAGGGTGTTCGTGCCGGCACTAACGGTGTCGCCCTTGTTTGCACCGACTTGATAGACGATGGCAGTACCCTGGCTGAACACGTTGATGCCGTTGAACTGGGTGTTGGAGAGCGTATTGCCGATCTGCGTGGCCAACTGTGCAAATTCCGCTTGCAAATTGGTGTCCCCAGAACCCGAGTTGGTGCCGTTGGCCGCTTCCACGGCCAGGGTGCGCATTTGCTGCAGCATGTTGACGACGGAACCCATGGCACCGTCGGCCACCTGCGCAGCCGAGATCGCCGCATTGGCGTTGACCACACCCTGGTTCATGCCATTGACCTGCGCCTGCATGCTGGTGGCAATGGCCAGGCCCGCCGGATCGTCCATGGCGCTATTGATGCGCAGACCTGAAGACAACTGTGTGATCGCCTTGTTCAGTTTGACCGAGGTGTTGTTCAAGTTCGTCTGCGCAACCAGCGACATGACGTTGGTGTTTACGACCATGCTCATTTTCGTTTCCTTTCAATTTCTTTGTTAGTGGCAGCCCGAATTCGAGGCTGATTCAACCTGTTACCCAGGTGGCCGCCACTACTGCAACTGCCTCGAGGCGCCTACCGGTTCCGCTGCCTTCCGCACTTGCTGCCCTGCGCTCTTTTGCAGTCGTGCGTTTTGCGTCGCGTTATTTCCTTTATCGGTGCAAGTTGCTAAGAACTTTAGTGAATCGCACTGCACCGATCGATGAAGCTCAACAAGGAATCGATTCATTATCGGCAGCGTTTGTGCGCGATTAAATGTCGCCCCCAAATGCCGTTCATTTGTTCCTTTTACCAACTGCGCACGATGAATTTCACGGCAATCACCGCTCGATTCGAAATGAACCCCGAGGCGCGCTAATGCAAATTGCCGGCGCGCCTATTGCCAGCATATCTACAGCGGGTCCCGCGGACACTCAATTTGGCGGGCTTGATCGCGCGGGCGCCGCCACACGCGCGACACACATGGCCCGCACTTCGTAAATGTGATCTTCAGAAGGACGCAGCCACCTTCGGCAAAAAAATTGCGCGCCGGTGACGGGGGTCAGCGCGGCGCGCGAGGCGGGGGAGAAAAGGGATCTTGCACATGCAATTACGGCAGGGTGGCGCGAATCTTTAGCGTCCCGCGACGCGCTTGTGGGGCGCGCGGCTAGGCCGTACGGGCGGGAAACGGCCCCGTGTAGGGGAAATTCCTACAGGGATATGTCCGAGGATCTGACGCGCAATTTGGGCGATCCCCGCTATTGCGGTATGCGCCATTCCGTAAAAATGGCACCACTTCGCAACGCAATCCGGGCCTTCGCAAACCCGGAATTAACAGGAGGAAGCGCCATGAGCACCACGAATACCGTCAACGAACAATTGCTCCAGGAAGTTCGGGAAGTCAACCTGGCCTACCTGGTCCTGGCGCAGCACATGATCCGTGCCGACAAGGCCCAGGCGCGCTACCGCCTCGGCGTTTCCGACGAGGTTGCCAGCATCGTAGAACAGCTCACCCCGGCCCAATTGATGAAGATCGCCGGCAGCAACCAGCTGATCCTGCGCTTCCGCTTTGACGATGATGTGGTCTGGAACCTTTTGACGAGCCACTCGCGCGCCAAGCTTGCGCCGGGTGCCGCGGTTGCCGGATTGCACGCCAATATCGTCATGGCCGGCAATTTTGCCGAAGCCAATTAAACGCGGCCGCACCGGGGATCGACATGAGAATCAAGAGCATCGTCACGGAAAGCCGCCAGATCCAGCGCGCCATCGCGCTGATCAAGCTGGGCGCGCGCCTGCAGGTCCTGGAGTCGGAAACCGACCTTTCCTATGAGCGCCTGTTGCGCCTGTACAAGGAAGTCCAGGGCGAGTCACCGGCGCGCGGCATGCTGCCCTTCTCCACGGACTGGTTCATGACCTGGCAGCCCAATATTCATTCCTCGCTCTTCCTCAATATCTACGAATACCTGAACAAGACGACGGATCTTGAGGAAATCGACGCAATTATCAAGGCCTACGAGCTCTATATAGAACAGATCCGGGCGCAGAACCTTGATCCCCTGCTCTCCGTGACCCGGGCCTGGCGCCTGGTGAAGTTCGTCGACGCCGGCATGGTGACCCTCACGCCCTGCTGCAAGTGCAACGGCAAGTTCGTGACCCACACCTACGAGTTGACCAAGAATTATGTCTGCGGTCTGTGCGAGCCTCCGGCCCGCGCCGGCAAGGGCCGCGGCAACGTGCGCGCCGAGGAAGAAGAAGCAGTCGCATAAAGGACGGCCCGCAATCATCGATTTTCGTGTCCTTTCCTCCGACCTCGACCCGGCGCCTACCGGGTCTTTTTTTGCCCTCGATCCACGGAATTGTCGGCAGGGCATCAGGCAGTTCGGCGCTTCCCTAGCACGCGCATCGGATCTGATCTGATCCTGGTTTAAGTCGGATCGGATTACTGCCGAAACGGGGCTAGCGCGATCCTCTATTTTGGCGGCGGGCCATGACGGGGATTGGGCAGGGCCGCACGGCGTGCGGTAAAGGCCGAACAATATGTTCGTAATTATTGGATATCTGATCGTTCTGGGAGCCGTTTTTGGCGGCTACGCCCTAGAGGGCGGCAGCTTCCACGTGCTCATCCAGCCGGTCGAACTGCTAACCATAGCCGGCGCCGCCGGCGGCGCATTCCTGGTTGCCAACTCCTCCAAGGTCCTGGGCGCAACGGTCAAATCGCTGCCCAAGCTGCTGCAAGGCTCCAAGTACACCAAGGCGCGCTACATGGCGCTCATGGCGCTGCTCTTTGACATCCTGACCAAGATCCGCAAGGAAGGGATGATGGCCATCGAGTCGGATGTCGAGGATCCAAAAAAGAGCGCGCTCTTTCAAAAGCATCCGATGATCTCTTCGGATCACCACTTGATCGAATTCATCACCGATTACCTGCGCATGATGGTCTCGGGGAACATGAACCCCTTCGAGATCGAAAGCCTGATGGATCAGGAAATCGAGACGCACCACCACGAGGCCATGGCGCCCTCCCACGCCCTGCAAAAAGCCGGCGACGGACTGCCGGCCTTCGGTATCGTGGCCGCGGTCATGGGCGTGGTCAAGACCATGGCCTCGGTGGGCAAGCCGCCGGCGGTACTGGGCGAGATGATCGCCGCAGCCCTTGTGGGAACCTTCCTTGGCATCTTGCTCTCCTACGGCTTCATCGGTCCGCTGGCGGGTCTGCTCGAGCAGAAGGTCGATGAGTCGACCAAGGAGCTCAACTGTGTAAAGGCAACGCTGCTGGCGAACCTGCAGGGCTACGCCCCGGCGCTCGCCGTGGAGTTTGGTCGCAAGATCCTGTACTCGACCGAGCGTCCGACCTTCCTGGAACTGGAAAAGCATGTCAAGCAAAAGCGCTAAGGCGCGCCGCGGGAAGCACACGCCATGACCACGGGCAGCGAAAAGGCCAAGTCGACCATCGTCGTTAAGCGCATCAAGAAGGGCGGCCATGGCGCGCATGGGGCCGCCTGGAAGATCGCCTACGCCGACTTTGTCACGGCGATGATGGCCTTCTTCTTGCTCATGTGGCTGCTTGGCTCAACGACCAAGGGCGACCTCAAGGGGATCTCGGAGTACTTCCAATCGCCTCTGCAGGTGTCGCTCTCGGGCGGCGATGGCGCGGGTGATTCGAGCACGGTGATCACCGGTGGCGGTGACGATCTCACCAAATCGGCCGGACAGGTCAAGCGCGGCGAGATCGAAGCCAAGAAGCACCGCATCAACGAGGTGATCCGCAAGGAGCGCGATCGCATGGAGGAGCTGCAGCGGCACCTCAACCAGGCGATCATGACCAGCGAGAAGCTCTCGCAGTTCAAGGATCAGCTGCGCGTGGAGGTCACGCCCGATGGCCTGCGCATCCAGATCGTCGATGACTTCAAGCGCCCGATGTTTGATATCGGCAGCGCGCGGGTCAAGGACTACATGCGCGACATCCTGCGCGAATTTGGCAAGGTTCTCAACGACGTCGACAGCAAGATCGTGCTCACCGGCCATACCGACTCGGCCCAGTACGCCGCCGGCGACAAATCGTATTCGAACTGGGAGCTATCGGCCGACCGGGCCAACGCCTGCCGGCGCGAGCTGATTGCCGGGGGAATCCAGACGGCCAAGATCGTGCGCGTCGTTGGCCTGGCCGATTCGAGCCCGCTCGACCGGCAAAACCCGATGAACCCGTTGAATCGACGCATATCGATCATCGTTCTCAACAAGCTTGCCGAGGAACGCATGAAGATGGCCGGCGGCGAGATCGAAGCGGGCGATGCCAACCGCCTGGAGCAATCGTTCGGCAGCGTCCCGGCTGCCGGCACCACTGCGCCGGCCGCCTCCGGCGAGTCTGCCGCAGGCGCACCGGCCGATGCCGCGACCGCGTCGCCCGCGCAATGAGCGCAGTATGGTCATGACAAGCCACCTTATCGTGCGTTTGAAACGCGCACGGGCGTCCGAGAATCGATTGATCGGTTCGCGCTCGCGCCCTCGCGCGCGCGAACCCGGTCTGTTAGCGCAGGAGCCAGCATGAGCACCGATCCGAGATTTCTCATCGTCGACGACTTTTCCACCATGCGGCGGATTGTCCGCAACCTGCTCAAAGAGATCGGTTTTAGCAATGCGGAGGAAGCCGAGGACGGCGTGGTGGCACTCAACATGCTCAAGTCCAGCAAGTTTGATTTCGTCGTGTCGGACATCAACATGCCCAACATGGACGGTTTCGCACTGCTCAAGAGCGTGCGTGCGGACGCATCGCTCAAAGGCATCCCGTTTCTCATGGTCACGGCCGAAGCCAAGAAGGAAGACATCGTCAACGCGGCGCAAAACGGGGCCAACGGTTACATCGTGAAGCCCTTCACGAAGGCCACGCTGGAAGAGAAGGTCCAGAAGATCATGCAGAAGCACGGCTGAGGCTCGGGCAAACCATGGGTCACAGCGAAACATTTGGCTTGCCGGGCACTCTGAGCGAGGACGATATTCGTCATGCCACTGCCAGCATCGCCGTCTGGGGAAATAT
>Ga0209698_10000772_pt1 | contig 36818 bp, 27 predicted proteins | sample LitLauG_LLR_2012_FD_187203 | JGI IMG/M metagenome (GOLD analysis project Ga0209698, IMG submission 187203) | Freshwater sediment microbial communities from Pennsylvania, USA - Little Laurel Run_MetaG_LLR_2012 (SPAdes) (version 2) | ecosystem: Environmental > Aquatic > Freshwater > Creek >... | reverse complement strand
GACCTTCCGCGAGCGGACCGAGAGCAAGTGCGGGGATGTAGGTGAGGGCGACCACGATCACGATGACGCCCAGCAGCAGCCCGACGAACAGCGGACGGTGGGTCGGCAGCGTTCCGGCGGTGACCGGGACGGGCTGCTGCTGGGCCAGCGACCCGCCCAGGGCAACCGCGAACACGATGGGTAGGAACCGGGCCAGCAGCATCGCGATCCCAAGGGCGGTGTTGTACCAGACCGTGTTGACCGAGATCCCGGCGAACGCGGACCCGTTGTTGTTCGACGCCGAGGTGAACGCGTACAGGACCTCCGACAGCCCGTGCGGACCGGGGTTGAGCATCGCTGCCCGTTGGCCGGGCATCGCCATCGCGATACCGGTCCCGATGAGCACGCACGCCGGGGTGGCCAGGATGTAGAGGCTGGCAAGCTTCATCTCTCGGGCCCGGATCTTCTTTCCCAGGTACTCCGGGGTGCGCCCCACCATCAGGCCGGCGACGAACACCGCCACCACTGCCAGCACCAAGATCCCGTACAGGCCGGAGCCGACGCCGCCGGGAGCGACCTCACCGGTCATCATGTCGACGATCGTCACCCCACCCCCGAGCGGGGTGAAGCTGTCGTGGAAGCTGTTGACCGCACCGGTGGACGTCAGGGTCGTCGACGCCGCGAACAGCGCCGACCCCGGCACCCCGAACCGGGTTTCCTTGCCTTCCATCGCGGCACCTGCGGCGGTAGGAGCCGCACCGGCATGCTGCATCTCGAAGCCGGTCAGGGCCACTACCGACACCACCCAGATGACCGCCATCGCTGCGAGGATGGCGTAGCCCTGCCGCTTGTCGCCGATCATCTTGCCGAAGGTGCGCGGCAGGGAGAACGGGATGGCCAGCAGCGCGAAGATCTCCAGAAGGTTCGTCCACGTGGTCGGGTTCTCGAACGGGTGGGCGGAGTTCGCGTTGTAGAAGCCGCCTCCGTTGGTGCCCAGCTCCTTGATCGCCTCCTGCGAGGCGACCGGGCCACCGGTGATGGTCTGGTGTCCGCCGACCAGGGTGGTGATCGTGTCGTAGCCGTGGAAGTTCTGCACGACCCCGCCGATCATGAACACGATGGCCAGCACGAAAGACAAGGGCAGCAGGATGCGGAAGCTGCCGCGGCAGACGTCGACCCAGAAGTTGCCGAGCTTGTCAGTCTTGGAGCGGGCGAATCCGCGTACAAGCGCGACCGCGACCGCCAGGCCGACCGCGGCCGAGGCGAAGTTCTGCACCGCCAGGCCCGCCATCTGGACTAGGTGGCCCATCGTGTTCTCACCGGAGTAGGACTGCCAGTTGGTGTTGGTCAGGAACGAGGCGGCGGTGTTCCAGGCTTGGTCGGCTTTGACCGCGGGGAAGCCCAGCGACAGCAGCAGGTGCTGCTGAAGCCGCTGGAATGCGTACAGGAAAAGCAGGCCCACTAACGAGAAGGCCAGCAGGCTGCGCAGGTACGTGGACCACTTCTGGTCTGCCTTAGGGTCGACGCCCATGAGCCGGTACAGGACGCGCTCCACCCGGGAGTCGCGTTCCCTGGTGTAGACGCGGGCCATGTAGTCCCCTAGCGGGACGTGCACCACGGCCAGCAGCACGACCACAGCTGCGGCCTGGAGGACCCCCGCGGTCAGGTCGGACATCAGAACCGCTCCGGGAAGACCAGCGCTACAACCAGGTAGATGACGACGGCGACGGAGATGACGAGCGCGACGATGTTGTCCGCCAGGCTCATAGCCGCTCCACCCCCTTCACCACCAGGGCAAGGAGCCCGAAGATGAGGATGCTCAACAGCACGAACGCCAGATCAGCCATGGGTCCAGTGAAGATCAGTTCCGGTCCGGCGAGCACCGTCCTAACGCGTCCCTGACACCTAGGCCGCAGATCCATACGCGTTCCTTACGGCGCCCGCCGTGATCGCGACCCGTGGGACCTTGCGTCGCCACTTCCTCCCGAACCGGCGCCCACAACCAGCGGCGACGCCTGCCCGGCAGGACCGCGCGGGATGGCCAGGTCAGGCCGAGGCGGGCAGCGGCGTCGGGTCCTGGGATGCCGTGGACCCTTGCGACGGCTCCGGGGGTTCGGCTGCCGCAGCGTCGCTGCCGGAGGCCAGCCCTGCGAGTGCGACCAGCCCGAGCGGGATGAGGAACAGCGAGTACCGAGGCGGGTAGATGATGAAAGCGCCGGACGCGCCGACGATCGCGTAGGTCACCGGTGCCGCAACAACAAGTGAGGCCGCTGCCAGGTAGGCCACCGCACGCAGCGCGTCGATCGGCGGCGCCCCCGGACCGGAGGACACCAGGTCGCGTGGAAGCTCGCGGCGGCGGGACATCATGGCCACGCCGACCACCCCGCTGAGGGCCAGCACGTCGACGACGGCACTGAACAGCACGAAGCTTCCGTGGTTGAACATGGTGGGCAGCCCGGACAGTGGGCGAAGGCTGTTGGCCAGGCCACGCAGAGCGATGTCGGTGTTCCACGGAGCCCTGCCGAAGGCTTTGTTGCTGGGGCCGCGCGCCGCCGCCGAGGCGAGCACCACTCTGAAGTACAGCGGCCACGCCAATCCGAGCGCGACCGCTGCGGCGGCAGCCGCACACACCCGCGTAGCGGGGCCGCGGACCGACCAGGTCGCCCGGCTGATCAGTGCCCGCGGGCCGGGGCGGGCCGCCAGGGCCACCTCGGCCAGGGCGACCGCGATCGGCACCGCCACGAAGTTCGGCTTGATCCACGCGACGAAAGTCAGGACCGCGCCCAGGGCTGCGACCGACCACCAACGAGGCACGGCCCGAAGCGCGAGCCAGGCCACAGCTGTGCCGGAACCCGCAAGCAAAGACATCGCATCGGGGTTCACCGTGGCGCCCTGGTACAGCATGATCGGCGACAGTGCCGCCAGCAGCGTCAGGCCCGCAGCCACCCAGCGGCCCACAGCTAGCGACCGCGCCAGCAGGTAGGTGAGAGCGGCGCCCAGGAGCAGCCACAGCACCGATGCCAGGCGTGCCGGCACGAACAGGTCCTTGGCCCCGATGGCCTTGGACACCACCCAGGCAACTCCCGCCGTCGGCACGTAGTAGGCGGGCGGGTAGCCGCCGGTTGTCGCCTGCCCCCCTGTTTCGAACGACAACGGATCGAACGAGACCGAGTCGCACGGCGGCTGGCGCGGTTCGTGCGTGGACAGGTGACAGGCGTGGGCCCGCATGGCCTGCTGGGTGAACGTGTCCCCCGGGACCGGAATCCGGTGGTTGTAGACGAGCTCAGTGATGTAGTTGAAGTGCTGGAACTCGTCGATCTGGCTGAAAGCATGCTCACGCCTGATGACGACCCCGGCGGCGCCGGCGATGATCACCAGCATCAGCGCCATCGGCAGCAGGTCCCGCAGTCGAGGCCGCCAAAGGCGCCACCGCTGTGCCGCCGGCCGCGGTTCGGCCGGCACCGGTGTGGAGCCCACTGTCCCTCCGCGACTGCTCGGTTGGTTTAGGCACAGACTAGTTGCGGGGCCGGTTCCTTCGGCCGCGCGACCGGCGGGTCAGGGGCGAAACTCGTCCAGTGCCGCGACGCCGCGCTCGCGCACCTCTTCGCACAGCCAGGTCGCCGTCTGCAGGGCCTTGCCGCGGTTGGGCCGGCTCAGACGCAGCCGCAGCCCCGAGTCAGCCTCCACCACCACCACCCAGGCGTCGTGCAGCACGGCCGACTGGATGAACGCCGGCACCCAGTTCCAAGGCTGCAGACCGCGCGGGAGCAGCGAAAGCCGCGGCACCACCCACTGTGCGAGCTCGCGCCTGAGCCGCTCGACCGCAGGTTCCACCGCCACGGTCACCCGAACATCGTCCGGACCGACCACATCGGGCAGCGACTCACGGGCCAACAGGTCACCTCGTCTCGTTGTTCACACTGCAACGTCGGGCTGTCCGGACCCTGCCGTACCTGGTCTCTGGCCGCGGCGCCGCCGCGCCCAGGACTGGCGTCTGCTCCTGCCTACGCCAGCTGGTCACCGGCGAGCGCAACGCCGTGCCCGCCCGCCTCGGGCAAAGCCTACGGGCACGACCGCGACCGGTGAGGTGAGCGTGCCCGATCCACCCAGTACCGGCCACCTACGGTCGCCAGTGGGCAGTGCCGGAACCCTACGCCCGTCCGAGCTCACGGCGACGGCGACGGCCGCCACGCGGCGGCAGCTGTCACCGCCGTGACCCGCGCCGCTCTTCGCGGGCGGCGCCGGGCAGCTCAACGCATCTGGCGGGACCGGTCGCGGGTGGACAGCCAGCTCAGGAAGTCCAGGGTCGACATCGGCCGGGCGATGTGGAAGCCCTGGCCGATGTCGCAGCCCAACGACGCCAGAAGCTCTTGGGCGTCGGTGGTTTCGATCCCTTCGGCCACAAGTCTGAGACCGAGTGCGTGCGCGAGGTCCACGGTGTGCCGGGCGATGGCGGTGGCCTCGGGATCGGTGCCCAGCCCACTGGTCAAGGTGCGGTCCAGCTTGAGCTCGTCGACCGCGAGGTGACGAAGGTAGGCGAGGGAGGAGTAGCCGGTGCCGTAGTCGTCGATGGCCACGTCAACCCCGATGGCACGTAGCCGGTCCAGCGTCTGTCGGGCCCGGTCCGGGTCAGTCATCAACGTGCTCTCGGTGAGCTCGACGCTGAGCGCCGCTGCGGGCAGGCCGCGGGCTGCCAAGGCGGCTTCGATCGTGGCGGGCAGCTCGCTGTCGTGCACGTTCGCGGCCGCGAGGTTGACCGCCACCGGGACCGCCTGCTCGGGGCGCCACCACAGGGCGCACGCGTCCAGCGCGAGCCCGATGACCACCTCGGCCAGCTGTCGTTGCAGGCCGGCCCGGTCGGCCAGCGGCAAGAACGTGTCCGGCAGCAGCAGCCCCCGGTCGGGGTGCTGCCAGCGGACAAGCGCCTCGACCCCGACAACATCACCGCAGTCCAGTGCCGTCTTGGGCTGCAGGTGGACCAGAAGCTGGCCAGCGTCCAGGGCGACCCGAAGCTCCTCGAGCGTACGTAGGCGCTCATCGGCAACCTCGCCTGCACCGGCCGTGAACTCACCCACCCCGGCCTGCGTCAGCTTGGTCTCGTACATGGCGATGTCGGCGCGACGCAACAGCTCCGAGCGGCTGTTGCCCGGCCCCTGGGCGCCAGCGACGCCGATACTGACGTCGATGTGGAGCCGGACCCGGTCGATCAGGAAGGGCTGGTGAAGGGCGGCCCGGAGCCCGGACGCGACCTCGCGTGCCGCCGCCGGGGAGAACCCGGGCAAGGTGACGGCGAACTCGTCGCCGCCGAGCCGGGCGAGCATCGAACCCGCCGGCAGGACCGCGTCCAGCCGGGGCCCGATCTGCTGCAGGATCTGGTCGCCGGCGGCGTGACCGAGGGAGTCGTTGATCTCTTTGAAGCGGTCCAGGTCGAGAAGCAGCATCGACACCCACTCGCCCGCCTCGAGCCCGCCGAGATGGTCCTCGCACCGCCGGTACAGGGCCCGCCGGTTCGGCAGCTCGGTCAGGTCATCGGTCCACGCCTGACGGCTGACCAGCGCCGAAAGTGTCCGCACCTCCCGAAACGTCAACAGAGCGCGAACCATCGCGGCGAGCACACAGGCGGCTGCCAGCACGCCGGCCACCCGGGTCAGCCGTCCGCTCTGCCCCACCTCGAGCAGCACCAGGCTGGACAGCGTGAACAGCGACGGAAGCGCCAGGCTCCGCCAGAACACGTTGCTGGACCGCTGCCGGTCCGGGCCAGCCAGCCGCAGGCTCGGGGGCCGCACCACCGCCGCTGCAGCCATCAGCACCGCCCCCGCCGGCCACGTCAGGTCCAGCGCCCCACCGAGGGTGTAGGTGCCGTGCGCGGACTGAAGCAGGTACACCGAGTCGCCGGAGAACCACAACGCCAGGCCCGCGGAATAGATCACCATGGAGCGGTCCGCGGTCAGCCCCAGCGCCGAGCCCGAGCCGACCAGCATGCCCAGCAGGATCAGGTCCGCGATCGGGTAGGCCAGGTTCATTGCGACCTCGGCGGGCCGTCCCCCGCTGCTGGCCAGCAGCGGACCCAGCACGAGCGCAACACCCAGCGCGCCCGCACCGAAGGCCCCGATCAGGCCGTCGAGCCACAAGATCGCGTGCGAACGAGGCATCCAGGCCCGGGCCAGCAGCACCAGCGACGCGTACGCCAGCAGGTAGAACGCCATGTAGAGCGCGTCGGTCAGCGACGGGTACGGCGGGTTGGCCATCGGTGCCAGCACGACGCTGGCGTACCCCTGACCGGCGACCTCCAGCACCAGCCCGACCGCGAGCAGCCGCCACGCCCAGCGGACTTTGACTGACGTGCTCCGGTTCAGCAGGCACAGGCCGGCGGCGGCCACGAAGACACCGTTGTAGGCGTACAGGTCGAAGAAGTCGTTACCGCCGGGATGGGTTCGGCGGAACGGAACCCCCGCCGCGAAGGCCAGCAGGCACGCCACCATCACCACCCACAGGCCGCGCGCCACCGTCCGCGCAGCAGGCGACCAGCGCTCGGTCGATACCCCGGTCGGCGCAGCGTGGGGCCCAGGTGCTGCCATGTCCCTAACCTCGGCGCGCGGGCGCCGAACTTGACCATTGCGGGCCGGCGCGCGCAGGCGCCACCCCGCATCTGCGGGCGGCGGCGCAGGTCGGATCCGCCTCGTCGACGCAGGCCCCGATCCCCCCGGGCACCACAGTGCGACCGGGCCGGCACACGCCGCCGAGCCGAAGGGCTGCCCTGACCAGCGGCGCCGACCTATGCTGAGCGGTGAGTCAGCCCAGGGAGGCCGCAAGGTGACGACGACGCCGCAGATGCCGGTGGCCGAATGGTCAGCCGTCGAGGCGGAGAGTGTGATCGAGGCACACGCCGGGCTGCGCGGCCCGCTGCTGCCGGTGCTGCACGCCCTGCAGGACCGCTTCGGCTACATCGACCCGCGGGCGCTCGCGCTGGTCGCGAAGCGTCTGAACCTGTCGCGGGCCGACGTCCACGGCGTCATCACCTTCTACAAGGACTTCCGCAGCGAGCTGCCGGGGGCAGTGCAGGTGCAGGTCTGCCGGGCCGAAGCCTGCCAGGCGATGGGTGCCCACGAGCTCGCCGAGCACGCGAAAGCGTCGCTCGGCATCGACTTCGGGTCCACCACGTCGGACCGGGCCGCCAGCCTGGACCAGGTGTTCTGCCTGGGTAACTGCGCCCTCGGGCCTTCTGTGACCGTGGACGGTCGCCTCTACGGGCGGGTGGACCGGTCCCGCTTCGACACGCTGCTGGCGGGCGCCCTGCGCGCACGCACCGGCACGTCGGGGGCCTGATGGCGGTACGGGTCTTCGTGCCACGCGACGCCGCCGCACGCTCGGTCGGAGCCGATGAGGTCGCCGACGCGATCGTCACCGAGGCACTCGGTCGCGGTCTGGACGTCGAGCTGGTCCGCAACGGCTCAAGGGGGCTGCTGTGGCTGGAGCCCATGGTGGAGGTCGCCTCGGCCGGGGGCCGGTACGCGTTCGGCCCGGTGTCGGTGGCCGACGTTCCGGGCCTGTTCGAGGCCGGTCTGGCCGAGCCCGACGGCGCGTCGGCGGCGCTGCACCCGCTGGCGCTCGGTAAGACCGAGCAGATCGGATGGCTGGCCCGGCAGGACCGGCTCACGTTCGGGCGGGTCGGCGTCGTCGACCCGCTCTCGCCGCAGGACTTCGAGGCCGAAGGCGGCCTGGCGGGGCTGCGCCGCGCACTGTCGATGACCTGCGATGAGCTGGTGGCGCAGATCACCGAGTCCGGGCTGCGTGGTCGCGGCGGCGCGGGGTTCCCAGCCGGGGTCAAGTGGAAGACGGTCCTCGAGGCGCCCGGCGCCGACAAGTACGTCTGCTGCAACGCCGACGAGGGGGACTCGGGAACGTTCGCGGACCGGATGCTCCTTGAGGGCGACCCCTTCGGGCTCATCGAGGGAATGGTGATCGCGGGCCTTGCCGTCGGCGCCACCGAAGGCTACGTGTACATCCGCTCGGAGTACCCCGATGCGATCGCGACGCTGCGCGAGGCGATCGACCTGGCCTACCGGCAGGGCTGGCTGGGTGTCAGCGTGCTGGGCAGCGACCACAGCTTCGACCTGCAGGTCCGGGTGGGCGCGGGCGCCTACATCTGCGGTGAGGAGACCGCGATGCTGGAGAGCCTGGAGGGCAAACGAGGCATGGTCCGCGCCAAGCCGCCACTGCCAGCGATCCAGGGCCTGTTCGGCTGCCCCACGCTGGTGAACAACCTGCTCACCTTGGCTGCGGTCCCGACGATCGTGGCCCGCGGGGCGCAGTTCTACCGCGACTTCGGCGTCGGGCGATCACGCGGCACGCAGGTGTTCCAGCTGGCCGGGAACGTCGCCCGCGGTGGCATCGTCGAGACGGCGTTCGGCATCACCTTGGGGCAGCTGGTCGAGGAGTTCGGTGGCGGCACGGCGTCCGGGCGCCCGGTGCGGGCGGTCCAGGTCGGCGGCCCGCTCGGCGCCTACCTCCCGGCCAGCGACTTCGGTCTGCCCATGGACTACGAGGCGTTCGCGCAGGCGGGTGCGATGGTCGGTCACGGCGGTGTGGTGGTCTTCGACGAGACCGTGGACATGGCGGTGCAGGCCCGGTTCGCGATGGAGTTCTGCGCCGAGGAGTCCTGCGGCAAGTGCACCCCGTGCCGGGTGGGCGCGGTACGCGGAGTCGAGGTCATCGACAAGATCATCGCCGGGTCGGCCAGCGACGGTGCGGTGGCCGAGAACGTGGTCCTGCTGCAGGACCTGTGCGAGCTGATGACCGACGGGTCGCTGTGCGCAATGGGCGGCCTTACGCCGATGCCCGTGCTCAGCGTCTTGAACCACTTCCCGCAAGACCTGGACCGCAGCCAGAAAGGTCAGCGATGAGCCTGCTGAAGGAACCGGACTACGGAACCCCGGCGCGCGTCGGCGACGCCGTGGTCGGCGTCGAGGTGGATGGCCAGCACGTCGCCGTGCCGGCGGGCACATCGGTGTTGCGCGCCGCAGCCCTGGCCGGCATCGACATCCCCAAGCTGTGCGCCACCGACTCCCTCGAGGCGTTCGGATCGTGCCGACTGTGCCTGGTCGAGATCGACGGGCGCAAAGGCACACCTGCCTCGTGCACGACACCGGTCGAGCCCGGGATGAGGGTCTCCACCCAGACCGCGCGCCTGGAGAAGCTGCGCCGGTCCGTCATGGAGCTGTACATCTCCGACCATCCCCTGGACTGCCTCACCTGCCCAGCCAACGGAGACTGCGAGCTGCAAGACATGGCCGGTGTCGTGGGCCTTCGTGAGGTGCGCTACGGCTACTCCGGCGAGAACCACCTGGACGCCGTCAAGGACGAGTCGAACCCGTACTTCACCTTCGACCCCGCCAAGTGCATCGCCTGCTCGCGGTGTGTGCGGGCCTGCGACGAGGTGCAGGGCACCTTCGCGTTGACGATCGCCGGCCGCGGCTTCGACTCCAAAGTCGCCGCCAGCGCCGATGTGCCCTTCATGCAGTCCGAGTGCGTCTCGTGCGGTGCCTGCGTGCAGGCCTGCCCCACGTCGACGCTGCAGGAGAAGACAGTCATCGACCTCGGCGTCCCGGTCCGTTCCGTGCTCACCACCTGCGCCTACTGCGGGGTGGGCTGTTCGTTCCGGGCCGAGCTGCGCGGCGACGAGGTCGTGCGCATGGTCCCGGCCAAGAGCGGCGGCGCGAACGAGGGCCACTCCTGCGTGAAGGGCCGCTTCGCGTGGGGGTATGCCACCCACCGGGACCGCCAGCTGTCCCCGATGATCCGCGAGTCCATCACCGACCCGTGGCAGGAGGTGTCCTGGGACGAGGCGATCACCTACGCCGCCGACAGGTTCACCCAGATCCAGGCCGAGCACGGAGTGCACGCCATCGGTGGGATCACCTCCTCGCGGTGCACCAACGAGGAGGTGTTCGCGGTCCAGAAGATGATCCGGGCCGGCTTCGGCAACAACAACGTCGACACCTGCGCGCGGGTCTGCCACTCCCCGACGGGCTACGGCCTGAAACAGACCTTCGGCACTTCGGCCGGCACCCAGGACTTCGCCTCGGTCGACTCCGCCGACGTGATCGTCGTCATCGGCGCCAACCCGACCGACGCTCACCCGGTGTTCGCCGCGCGGATGAAGCAGCGGCTGCGTGCCGGCGCACAGCTGGTCGTCATCGACCCGCGCCGGATCGACCTGGTGCGGTCCCCGCACGTCCAGGCCACCCACCACCTACAGCTGCAGCCGGGAACCAACGTTGCGGTCGTCAACGCACTCGCGCATGTGGTGGTCACCGAGAGCCTTCTCGACCGTTCCTACGTCCAGCAGCGCTGCGACCTGGTCGAGTTCGCCCGCTGGGAGGAGTTCATCGCCCGGCAGGAGAACAGCCCGGAGTCCACCGAACTGTTCACCGGTGTGCCAGCCGAGGAGCTGCGCGCCGCTGCCCGCCTCTACGCGGGAGCGGCGAACGCGGCGATCTACTACGGCCTCGGGGTCACCGAGCACAGCCAGGGATCAACCATGGTGATGGGCATGGCGAACCTTGCGATGGCCACCGGCAACATCGGCCGAAACGGGGTCGGCGTCAACCCGCTGCGGGGGCAGAACAACGTTCAGGGCTCCTGCGACATGGGGTCCTTCCCGCACGAGCTGCCCGGCTACCGGCACGTCTCGGACGACACGGCCCGGCACGTGTTCGAGCAGCTGTGGGGAAAGACCATCGAGGCCGAGCCCGGTCTGCGGATTCCCAACATGTTCGACGCGGCACTTTCGGGCACCTATCGCGGGATGTTCGTGCAGGGAGAGGACATCGCGCAGTCCGACCCGAACGTCACGCACGTCAAGGCGGCCCTGGCCGCGCTGGACCTGCTCGTGGTTCAGGACTTGTTCCTGAACGAGACGGCGGCCTTCGCGCACGTCTTCTTGCCCGGAACGTCCTTCCTGGAGAAGGACGGCACGTTCACCAACGCCGAGCGCAGGATCAACCGGGTCCGCCCGGTGATGGCCGCCAAGACCGGCAAGCAGGAGTGGCAGGTGGCCTGCGAGCTCGCCACCGCCATGGGCTACCCGATGTCCTACGACAGCGCCGCGCAGATCATGGACGAGATCGCCGCGACCACCCCCACGTTCGCCGGTGTGTCCTTCGCCCGGCTCGACGAGCTCGGCAGCATCCAGTGGCCCTGCAACGACGATGCGCCGGACGGCACTGCGATCATGCACGTGGGTGGCTTCGTCCGCGGCCTGGGGCGGTTCGTGCAGACACCGTTCGTGCCGACCGACGAGCGCACCAGCCGCCAGTTCCCGCTGATCTTGACCACCGGACGCATCCTGTCGCAGTACAACGTGGGCGCCCAGACCCGACGAACCGAGAACCTGCGCTGGCACGACGAGGACGTCCTGGAGATCCACCCGCACGACGCCGAGGACCGTGGGATCACTGACGGGGCCCTGGTGTCGGTCGCCAGCCGGGTCGGCGAGACGGCCCTGCACGCCCGGATCTCCGAGCGAATGCCCCAGGGCGTCGTCTACACCACGTTCCACTTCCCGGCCAGCGGCGCGAACATCGTGACCACAGACTTCTCGGACTGGGCCACCAACTGCCCCGAGTACAAGGTCACCGCAGTGCAGATCGGTCTGCTCACCACAGCCCCCGACACTGTTGACTTCGCGCAGGTGGCACCAGGGCTGGCCACGTGAGCGGTCCGTCGGGAACCGACGCACTGGTTCGCATGGTCAACCAGATCGCCCGCAACGTCAGCCACGAGTCCGACGACGAGGCAGCCCGCCAGATCGCATCCCACCTGAGCGCGTTCTGGGCGCCGTCCATGCGGGCCCAGCTGATCGCCTTCGTCGACGCCGGCGGCGCGGGCGTCGACGACCTGGCCCTGGCCGGCCTCGGCCGGCTCCGCTGAGTCCGGACCCTGCGCCGTGGAGCAGCAGTGTGACCTTGCCGCGGTCCGCGACCTGACGATCGCCGCCGGCGGCGGCACCGACCACTTCATCGACCCAGCCACCTGTCGGGCCACGCTCAACGCCCCTCGGGTCCTGGCAGCTGTCGCCCCGAGCGCAGACTTCCAGCTCAGCGCCGCGGTCGAGGTGGCGTTCGAGTCAACGTTCGACGCAGGTGTGCTGATGCTGTGGGCCGACGACCTGACCTGGGCCAAGCTGTGCCTGGAGTACTCCCCGCAAGAGCGCCCGATGGTGGTCTCCGTGGTCACCAGGGGACTGTCCGACGACGCCAACGCGGTCACCGTCGATGCCGACCAGACCTGGCTGAGGGTCTCTCGCAGCGGCGCGGCCTACGCGTTCCACTGCTCGACCGACGGGCAGCACTGGGACCTGGTCCGCCACTTCGCGCTCCCCGCAGAGCCGGCAGCGGTCCGGGCCGGGTTCTCGGCGCAGTCCCCCACCGGCGCCGGATGCGTGGCCCAGTTCACCCAGGTACGGTTCGTCGAGACGCCCGTGGCGGACCTGCGCGACGGCACGTGAGCATCGGAGCAGCGCTGTGGCCGACGACGACCTCACCACTGGGCTCGTCGCGCTGCTCGGGCTGAGGATCGACGAGGTCACCCCGGACCGAGCCACGATCAGCTGGACAGTCACCCCGGACCTGTTCCAGCCGCAGGGGCTGCTCCACGGCGGAGTGCACTGCGCGGTGGTCGAGACCGCCGCCAGCATCGCGGCGGCGGCGTGGCTCGGCGACCGCGGCACAGTCGTGGGAGTGGCGAACCAGACCGACTTCTTCCGGGCCGTGACCGAAGGTGATCTGGTCGCGGTGGCGACCCCCCTGCACCGAGGGCGCTCCCAGCAGCTGTGGCAGGTGGAGATCCGCGACGACACCGAAAGGCTGGTCGCCCGCGGACAGGTCCGGATGCAGAACCTTGCGCCCGCACCCGGCGCGGCCACCTGAGGCTCCGACTCCCCGCGGGTTGTGGGTGGTCGGCGGGGACCTGCCCCCGGCGGGAGGCGAACCTCGGGCCTGACCGGCCCCTCGCCCGACCGGCCGCAGCGCTGGTCCGGGCTGCAGTCGTTGGTGGGAGCCGATCAGCTGCGCCGGTGCGGGGGCCGGGCCGGCTACCTCGGCTGGGCGAGCAGAGCCGTCAGGTAGTCCCCGTAGCCGCTCTTGAGCAGCGGCCCAGCCAGCGCCAGCAGCTGCTCGTCGTCGATGAAGCCCTCCCGCCAGGCGACTTCCTCGATGCATCCGATCTTCAGGCCCTGCCGGTGCTCCACGACGCGGACGAACTCCCCGGCGGACATCAGCGAGTCGACAGTGCCGGTGTCCAGCCAGGCGGTGCCGCGGTCGAGCACGGTCACCGACAACGTCCCGCGGCGCAGGTACTCCTCGTTGACCGAGCTGATCTCGAGCTCGCCGCGGGCGCTCGGCACGATCGCCGCGGCGATGGAGACCACGTCGTTGTCGTAGAAGTACAGTCCCGGCACCGCGTAGCTGCTGCGCGGCACGGCGGGCTTCTCCTCGATGGAGACGGCCCTGCCGGCCGCGTCGAACTCCACCACGCCGTAGTCGCGCGGGTTGGACACGTGGTAGGCGAACACGTGTCCGCCCACGACGGCAGCGTTGGCCTTCAATGCGGTGCCCAGCCCGACGCCGTAGAAGATGTTGTCGCCCAGGACCAGGCAGACACTGGAGTCGGCGATGAACTCGGCGCCGATCACGAAGGCCTGCGCCAGGCCTTCGGGTCGTGGCTGCACGGCGTACTCCAGCTGCATCCCCAGTTCGGCGCCGTCCCCGAGCAGCCGGCGGAACTGGGCCTGGTCGTCGGGGGTGGTGATGATCAGCACCTCTCGGATCCCGGCCATCATCAAGGTCGACAGCGGGTAGTAGATCATCGGCTTGTCGTACACAGGGATCATCTGCTTGCTCAGGGCCCTGGTCATCGGGTGCAGCCGGGTCCCCGAGCCACCGGCGAGAATGATTCCGCGCATAGTGAGGCAGGATACGGGCATGCGACTTCTCGTCACCGGCGCCGCCGGGTTCATCGGGTCCTGCTACGTACGGCGCGCGCTGGCAGGTGAGCTGCCGGGCACCCCCTGCGGATCCGACCTGTCGGTCACGGTGCTGGACAAGCTCACCTACGCCGGGAACAAGGCGAACCTGGGCACGGCGCTGGACGACCCGAGGCTGACCTTCGTCGAGGGCGACATCTTGGACGCGGAGCTGGTCGACTCCCTGGTGGGGCGGGCGGACGCGGTGGTGCACTTCGCCGCGGAGTCGCACGTGGACCGCTCCATCTCCGGCGCCACCGACTTCGTGGTGACCAACGTGGTAGGAACCCAGACCCTTCTGGATGCTGCGCTGCGGCACCGCCTGGGCCGGTTCGTGCACGTGTCCACCGACGAGGTGTACGGGTCGATCGACGCCGGTTCGTGGCCGGAGACGCACCCGCTGGAGCCGAACTCGCCGTACTCGGCGTCCAAGGCGGGCAGCGACCTGATCGCCCTCGCCTACGCCCGCACCCACGGGCTGGACGTCGTGGTGACCCGGTGCTCGAACAACTACGGGCCGTACCAGTTCCCGGAGAAGGTCATCCCGCTGTTCGTCACCCGGCTGATCGACGGTGGCCGGGTGCCGCTGTACGGGGACGGCCTCAACGTCCGTGACTGGCTGCACGTCGACGACCACGTGCGCGGGATCTCGCTGGTGCTCGCCGGTGGCCGCGGCGGCGAGGTCTACAACATCGGCGGTGGCACGGAGCTGTCCAACGCCGAGCTGACCGGCATGCTGCTTGCGGCCTGCGGGGCGGACTGGGACAGCGTGGACCACGTCGAGGACCGCAAGGGCCATGACCGTCGCTACTCCGTCGACATCACCAAGATCTCCAGTGAGCTCGGATACAGCCCGCAGGTGCCCTTCACCCAGGGCCTGGCCGACGCAGTGCAGTGGTACCGCGACAACCGGGGCTGGTGGGAGCCGCTGCAGGCCCGGGCGGCCCTGACCCCGTGAGGTGGCTGGTCACCGGCGCGGGCGGGATGCTCGGCGCCGACCTGGTCGGCGCCCTCGGCGGGCGGGACGTCACCGCGCTCACCCGCCCTGACCTTGATGTGACGGACCCGCGGGCATGCATGGCCGCGGTCAGCGGGCACGACGTGGTGGTCAACGCCGCCGCCTGGACCGCGGTCGACGACGCCGAGACCCACGAGCCGGCGGCGTTCGCCGTCAACGCGGTCGGGGCCGGCGCCCTGGCGCGGGCCTGCGCCGCCGCCGGGGCCCGGATGCTGCAGGTCTCCACCGACTACGTCTTCGACGGGGATGCGACAGCGCCGTACGACGAGGACGCCCCCACCGGGCCGCGCAGCGCCTACGGGCGGACCAAGCTGGCCGGGGAGTGGGCGGTGCGCGCGGCGCTGCCGGACCGGTCCTGGGTGGTCCGCACGGCGTGGCTGTACGGGGCCCACGGGCCGAACTTCGTTGCCACCATGCGCCGGCTCGAAGGCGAGCGTGACACGGTCACAGTGGTCGACGACCAGGTTGGTCAGCCGACGTGGACCGCCGACCTCGCCGAGCAGATCATCGCGCTGGTGGACGCCGACGCTCCCGCCGGCACTTACCACGGCACCAGCAGCGGATCGACGACGTGGTTCGGCCTGGCCCGGGCGGTGTTCGAGCTGGCCGGCGCCGACCCCGCCAGGGTCCTGCCCACCACCACGGCCGAGTTCCCCCGTCCGGCGCCTCGGCCGGCGTGGTCGGTGCTGGGACACCGGGCCTGGGCGGCGGCCGGGCTGGCCCCGATGCGCCCGTGGGACCAGGCGCTGAAGGCCGCGTGGCCGATGCTGTCCGCCGACTGATCAGCGGTCTGCGTGGCTGCGCAGGGAGTCGGTGTACGCGCGGCAGGTGGCGTAGTCGGGCAGCAGGCCCGCCTGCCGTGCCTGGCTCAAGGTGGGCGCCTGGGTGTCTTTCGGCGACAGGAGGAGGTCCAGACCGGGCGGCCAGTCGATGGCCAGCTCCGGGTCGAGCGGGTTGATCGCGTGCTCCCCGGTCGGGTTGTACACCTGAGAGCACAGGTAGGTCACTGTCGCGTCGTCAGTGAGGGCGACGAACGCGTGTCCGAGGCCCTCGGACAGGTACACCGCGCGGCGGTCCACGTCGTCGAGCCGGACCGCGTCCCAGCGCCCGAAGTCCGGTGACCCCACCCGAATGTCGACGATGACGTCCCAGACGGCGCCCCGCACGCACGTGACGTACTTGGCCTGCCCGGGAGGGGTGTCGGCGTAGTGGACGCCACGTACCGTGCCCGCGCGAGAGACTGAGACGTTCGCCTGGGCGAGCTGGAGGCGGTGACCCAGCGCCGACTGGAGGTCCTCGAAGCGGTACCACTCGGCGAACACCCCTCGGTCGTCGCCGAACACCTGCGGCGTGAGCTCGAAGGCGCCTACGACCGCCAGGGATCTGATCTGCATCGACGAAGCCTAGCCAGATGCCCGGTGAGATAGCGTGCAGCGGTGCCCTCGCTGCCGCGCCGCGTGGTGCGCCGGGCGCGGGCCGCGGCTGTGCTCGCCAGGCAGGGACCGAGGCGGCAGGTGGCCCGCCGCCTCGCCGCCGCTGGCTTGGTGGACCGCGACTGGTACGCACTGCAGAGCGGGACCAACTGGGACGACGACGCCGGTGCGGCCCTGCACTACCTGCGGACCGGGCGTCGGGCCGGGTGGTCGATCCATCCGCTGCTGGAGCCGGAGTGGGTGTCGGGGTCGACGTGGCGGACCTCTCGCCTGGACCCCGCCCAGCTGTACCTGGCAGGTCGGACGGCGCGCGGCGGGCCTGGCCCGATGTTCGACGACGGCCGGTACCGGGCCGCCGTGGTCGGCGCGGCCACCGACCCGGGGGGGCCGCTGGGGCACTTCCTGCGCCACGGGTCGGCCCAGTCCCCGCTGCCGGTCCCCGATGGTCGACCCGAGGCGACTGCGTCCCAGGTGCGGCTGCGGATGCAGGGCGACGACCCGCCGGCCCCGGTGTCGGTGGACTGGGCGGACCTGAGCCGGCGGCTCGCCGCCCGGAGCACGGCAATGACGTCGGTGCTGGTCGCGGCCGGTGACCAGTGGCCGGCGGTGACCACATTGGTGGACGGGGCGCTCGCCGCCGGCGCCGGCCCGGTCGAGGTGGTGCTGGTGCTGGCCCGGACCCGGCCGGCGGTGCGCCGGATCCTGCGCGCCGTCTACGGCGACGATCCGCGGGTGCGGTGGCTGCAGGCGGGGCCAGGCTGGTCCCCGGCCCAGGCGTGGAACGCGGCGATCGCCGTTTCCAGTGGGGACGTGCTGGTGCTTGTGCAGGGCCGGTGCGCGGTCCGGGCCGGCGCAGCCCCCCGGGGCGCCCCCTGGTGGGCGCCGCTGCGCGAGCTGTTGGACGACCCGCGGGTGGCCGCCGCCGCCCCGCTGGTTCTGGGGCCGACCGGCACCGTGGCCGACGCCGGCCTCGGCGTGCACGCCGCTGACCCCTGGCCGTACCCGCTGTTCGTTGACCAGGGCGCCGCCGGGGTGAAGTCGGGGGGGCCGGTGGCGGTGGCGGCACTCGGGGACCAGGTCCTCGCCGCCCGCGCCGCCGACCTGGTCGCTGTCGAAGGGCTGGATCCCGGCTACCGCAGCGGCCTGTGGGGCGCGGCCCTGTCGGGGCGACTGGCCGAGGCGGTCAGGCGCGGCGGCCGCGACCCCGTCCTGCTGGTGGAGCCGTCGGTGCTCGTTGTCGCGGACGAGGGTGCGCCGCGGATCGCCGCGGCCGACGGGGCCCGCCTGTCCGCCACCGTCGCAGCGGGTCAGGTCGGCGGCAGCTGGGACGAGACTGCGACGTGGGCCCGGTTGGGTCTGGTGGTGACCGGGACCAGCCCGGCCATCGGCGCGGCCCTGGCCACCCCGGTCGTGGTCCGCGAACAGGTCGACCTGGACTGCGCCCTGCCGCCGCTGCGCTGGGCGATCAAGATCGCGGCGCCGTCGACCGACCAGGGCGACAAGTGGGGCGACGTCCACTTCGCCTCCGACCTGGCCGCGGCACTGTCCAGGCTCGGCCAACACGTGACTGTCGACCGCAAGCCGGCTCACGAACGGTCCACAGCGTTCCTGGACGATGTCGTGCTCAACCTGCGGGGCCTGGCCAGGCCACGGCTACGAGCCGACCAGGTGAACCTGATCTGGGTCATCAGCCACCCCGACCAGGTCGACGTCGCCGAGCTGTCCGGCTACAACCGGGCGTTCGCGGCCAGCCTGACGTGGGCGCGGGCGATGACCGACCGGGGTGCGCCCGTCGAGCCTTTGCTGCAGGCCACCGACCCGGCCCGTTTCCACCCCGGTCTGGCCGACCCGGACTCCGGGCCTGCGGTGCTGTTCGTGGGGAACTCCCGCGGAGTGGTCCGCCCGATCGTCGCTGACGCGCTGGCGGCCGGCACGGACCTGGCCGTCTACGGGACCAGATGGGCTGGCTTCATCGACCCCGTCCACGTGCGTGGCACGTACATTCCGAACGAGACCGTGGGGGCCGCGTACCGGGCCGCCGGCGTGGTCCTGAATGACCACTGGCCGGACATGGCGGCGCTCGGCTTCGTCTCGAACCGGGTCTTCGACGTCGTCGCTGCCGGCGGACGAGTGATCAGCGACCCGGTGGAGGGCATCGACGAGCTCTTCGACGGAGCAGTGCTGCAGTACCGGACCCCAGCTGACCTGGCCCGCTGGACCGGCCCCGACCGCAGCAGCTACTTCCCGACCGGGGAGCAGCTGGCGGACATCTCAGCGCGGGTGCGGGTCGAGCACTCCTTCGACGCCCGGGCCAGGAAGCTGCTCGACGCCGCTGTGGATGTCCTGCGGGAGCGCCGGCGCACCTGACCCGGCGTGGGCGGTGGGCAGCCGACCCGCCGCGTTCTCACCCGCGACCGGTCTGGGGCATCGGACACCGCGGCCCCGCCAGCCGCCAGGGGCGGCCGGGAGACGCTCGTGTCAATGTGAGTTGACAGATGGCCAGTTGTCAACTTTGATTGACGTATGGACACCGGCCAGCTTCGGACCGCGATCGCCAGCGGTGACCCTGCCGTGGGGCTGCGTGCGGTGCTGGCGCTGCGTCGGCTGGCTGAGCAGGTCGAAGCAGAGCAGGTGGCCACGGCCCGTGGACTCGGCTGGTCGTGGCAGCAGATCGGGGATGCGCTCGGGGTGACCCGGCAGGCGGCGCACCACAAGCATGGGCAGTGACGTGCAGACATTCGACAGTCAGTGAGGTGGCAGTGATGGCTGGCAGCAGGGACGGGCTGAGGCGGATGTACGTGGACGCGATGGGTGAGGCAGCTGCGGGCGGTGACCGTCGGATCGGCACCGACCACCTGCTTCTGGGTCTGCTCCACGACCCCGACTCACGGCCAGCCACCGCGCTCGGCATCGGCCTCGAGCAGGCGCGGGACGCCTGCTCCCAGCTCGACCGTGGTGCCCTGGCCTCGATCGGGTTGGAGGTCGACCTGCCGCGCCCCAGCCGGGCGGCGCCACGGGCCGGCAGGCTTACACTCACCCCGGCTGCCCGACAGGTCCTGTCCGGGGCACGACATGAGGCTCATTTTCGTCGGGTGACGCCGGACCATGTCGCGCTCGCCCTGCTCCACGCCAGCGGGCCCGACCCGGCCGCGCAGGTCCTGGACTTCCTGGGGGTGGACCGGGCGCACGCCGAAACCGCTCTTCGGGCCTGCTGAGAGGCTCGGCCGAGCAGCCGACGGTCCCTGGTCCCGGGTTTAGGGCCGGTGTTCGAGGCGGGTGCACCGGAGCGCGGCGGGCCGCCATGGGTGGGCCTTTGGTCTGTGCCCGGCGCCTGCGGCTCCTCCTACGTTTGGAGTCTGGACGCTCGGAGGTGTGTGGTGATGGCCGGTTGGACTCGTCTTGCCCGAGCTGTATGCGTGGTGTCGCTGCCGGTGGTGGTCGCGGCGGCAGCGGTTCCAGCGGTCGCCGCGGCAGCGACCGCCACTGCGATCCCGGCTGCCAGCGCCACCGCGAACGCGCCCGGCTCGCACCGCGGCGACGTGGCATTTGTCGAGGACGGCGACCTCTACCTCGACAGCCACACCACCGGCATCGTGCGGCGCCTGACCTGGGGGGCAGGACGCGGCGATCCTGCGTTCAGCCCCAGCGGCGCCCAGATCGCCTACGACCGGGCCGGCGACATCTGGGTGCTCACTATCGGTGCCGGCACCCGGCAGGTGACTCACACCGGCAAGGCCAGCCAGCCGGCTTGGTCCCCGGACGGCCGGACCCTGGCCTTCACCGAGGTCGTCGTTCCGGGCAGGAGCGAGATCTTCCAGATTCCGGCCGCCGGTGGCACGGCCGTGCGGTTGACCTGGACCGAAAGCTCTGGGTGCAGCGCGTCCCAGCCGAGCTGGCAGGGCGCTGGCGGGTGGGTGGACTATGTGCGCACCAACCCCGGTGGCGGCTCCTGCACGGCGGGGATCGTACGGCGCTCGGCCAGCTCGACCGGCCAGCTGATAGTCCCCGACCCCTTGGCCAGAGAACCTGTCGCCACCACCGACGGACGGCACCTGGTGTATCTGGCGCCGTGCGACCGGTCGGTGTGCCTGAACACCGGGGTCTGGTCCGCCACGGTCACCGGAGCGGGCCGTCACACCAGCGAGCCGCTGGGCGGCTGGAGCTGCGGGGAGGGCGACATGTGCGTGCAGGCGATCTCCGGCTCGCCGTTCGGCGGATGGGCCGAGGAGGGAACCTGGTCCGACCCCGACACCGGCCAGGTCATGACCTGCTTCCAGGGCGTGGTCGAGAACCCCGACGGCAGCGTCGCCCGGACGGCGCCGTCGGAGTGCGTCGACCTTCTGGCTGGGGCGTTCACAGTCCGTCCTAGCTGACCCGCAGGCGGCGGGTGCGGCCATCGGGCGCGGGTGGCGGGCCAGCCGAAGTGACCTGGCGGCGTGGGCCTGCCTGTCGGGGCCGGTCAGGGCCGGGCGTCCACCCACGCCTGAAGGACGGCGACGAACCGTGGTCCGTCGACCTGCCAGTTGTAGGACCTGCGCGCCTCGGCGTGCCCGTTCGCGGCGAGGCGGGCGACCAGGTCAGGGTCGGCGGCGAGCTCGCGGATCGCTTCGGCGGCCGCCTCGGGCGCCTCGAACGGCACCACCACCCCACAGTCGGCGCCCTGCACGAGCTCGACGGCCAGCGGGGTGGGTGTGGTCACCACGGCGAGGCCGTGGGCCATGTACTCGATGACCTTGGTGGGTTGTGAGTGCCGGTAGTTGGCCTGGTCGTGCAGCAGGGACAGCCCGGCCATCGCCCCGGCCAGCAGCTCCAGCGCCCGGTCGTTGGGTACGAAGCCGTGCCACACCAGGTCACCGGCACCGGCCGCGGCAGCCAGTGCGCGGTCCAGGGCCGGGTCGCTAGTGGGCCCGATCACGTGCAGGACGACGTCGCTTCCACGCAGCAGCCGACCGACGTCGATCAGCTCGAACCCCCCGCGGGCCCGGGTCAGACTTCCCAGGTAGACGACGCGGTCGTCTCCAGGCGGCGGCACCTGCGCCGGGACGGTGGTGCTGTTGGGAACCACTGGGTGGGGTTCGTCGAACCGGTCGCTGTAGGCGTGCTCGGCGAGCAGCAGCCGAAAGTGGGCGGCTGCAGCGGACTCGGCCTTGCCGAAGGCGGCTGCTGCCGTGCGGTGCATCCGGCCCGGGATCCAGCTTTTCATCGTCATCGCCGCGGAGGTGTCCTCATGGACGTCCCAGACCATCACCGGGGCACCGGAGGTGCCGTTGCCGCGCCGCCGGCCGGGGACCGGCCAGGCGGCCGCGAGTAGCTCGGGATCGTGCAGCAGCACCACGTCATGCTCGGGTGCCTGGCTGCGCAGCAGCCACCCAGCTGCCCGCAGCGCCGCCAGCCGGCTGCGTCCGACAGCGCGCGGCAGGTCCCAGGTCACCATCTCGGGGGGCCGGTCCACTGCGTAGTCGGTGAACGGCGCCGCGTAGGTGACGTCGTGACCGGCGGCCAGCAGCGCCGCGATCTCGCGGTGGAAGATGCGCGCGTCCAGCGGGTGGTGGACCACGGTCACCACCAGGACGCGCATCCGACTCCCCTGCCGCGGCACGCGGGCCGGTGGACCACTCATAGCCGTGCCCCATCGTAAGTCGCGGTGATGATCTGCCGCCGCTGGCGCAGGTACTCCTGGGACGAACCGGCCAGCACGTGCTCGACGACGGTGTCCGCGGAGCCTGTCACGTCAGCGAGGTCACTGGTCACCACCAGTCGACGCATCCCGTCGGGTACCACCCCGAGGGTCTGTGTCACGGGTGTGGGGCGAGCTGCCGGCGGGCGCGGAGGGGCACCGGCCAGGCGTCGCGCCCGCTCCCACGTAGGCTCCCCGACCAGGCGCCGCACCTGCGCTGACGCGCCCCGCACCGCCACGTACCGGTCGCGGGGCAGCGGCCGGGGCGCCGCGGCCGCGGCGACCCGGGTCGCGGCGGCGGCCAGCGCGGATGCACCGGTCGGCCGGTGAAGCCCGGACACCGCCTCCCGCAGGTCGGCGCGCACGCCCGCGTCGAGGAGCTCGGCCACCGCGCCGGTGATGGCGACCCGGTCGTGCTCGGCGGCGATCAGCGCCCACCCCCGGGCGGCCAAGTACCGGCCGCGCGACACCTGGTCGTCGGTCGAGGTGGCCGCGTTGGGCACCAGCAGGGTGGGGACACCGGACAGCACCAGCTCGTGCGCCGCGTTGTAGCCGGCTGCGCTGACCGCGGCGTCGAACGCCGACAGCACCGCGGCGAGCGGGAACACCCGGTCCAGGACCGTCACCCGGGACCGCACCGCCTCCGGCAGGTCCCGCAGTGCCAGTGGCGCCCGGGTCAAGGCCACCTGCCAGCTCGGGTCGGTCAGGACCGCCGCAGCTGCGGCCGCTATCGCAGCGGAAGGGTCGTTGATGTGCCCGGCACCCAAGGTGACCAGCATCGCCGGGCGGTCGGGGTCAAGCCCCAGGGCATCCCTGGCCGCTGACCGCGGCATAGCGGTGGGGGCACCGGGCAGGCCAAGGGTCTCCAGCACAGTCACCGGGGCGATCCTGGTCACGTCGGTCAGGCCCGCGGTCGGGCCGCGGTCCGCCGCGGCGGCCAGGTCGCCCGGCTCGACGACCTCGTCGAAGTAGCCGGTGGAGCGCAGCGGGGCCCGGCTTGCGTCCGGCCGCCACATCCCCCTCCTGGACCACACCAGGTGCAGATCGGGCAGGGCCCGGCGCGCGGCCAGCAGACCCGGGTACGGGGAGGTTCCGTCGAAGACCACGGTGCTGGCGCCGACCTCGCGGACCAAGGCGACCAGGCGGCGGCTGAGGTATCGGTGCCAGACATCGACCGGCATCCAGCCACTGGTCGGCCCGGGGCAGTACTCGGCGCGGGCGGCCGCTGGGATCGCTGCAGCCACCACGGGCAGCGCGGACGACATCGACAGCAGCACCGCAGTGAAGCCCCGGCCCTGCTGCGCCGCCGCTGCGACAGCCGCCAGCCGGGTGAGGTGACCCATCCCCGCGCCGTTGCTCGTCATCAAGACCACCACCGGCAGCTCACCCGGTGCTCCGGCGCTCACGCTGCGCCCCTCCCGTCCCAGGTCCGTCGCCCGCCACCGGTCCCGTCACCAACGCTGCGGACCCGCTCAGCCGGGGCGAGCCACCGGTCGGGCTGACCGGACCCGAGTCAACAGCGGGATGGATGGGGCAGCTCATCCACACTGCCCGTGCTGGGCCAACGTACCGGGGCCGGGACGAACAAGACGTTAATGTCCGCACCCGGGCCGCCGATGGTCCAACCATGACCCCGTTGTGACACATGCCCGTTCTGTTACGTTTGAAAATGATCGATCCCTCTTTTGCGGCGCAGTTGGCCGACCCCTCAGAGAGACAGGTCACATGCGCAAGACCCTTCCGGCTCTGTTCGTCCTGACCCTCGCGCCCGCGCTGGTCGTGCTCCCGGTGGTCACCCCGCCGCGCCCCACGCCGCACCCGGTCGCGCCGCACATCGTGTCGCAGCCGTTGACTGGCGTGGACCAGGCTGCCTGGCTGGCGGTGCGCGCCAGCGGCGGCACTTCGTCGGCGGCGCCGATGCGGGCACCGGCTGTCCTGACCTCCGCGATGTCCACGGCCCCGTACCAGCTGGTGGGGGTCACCTGGAGCGCGGGCGCAGCAGCGGCCACCACAGCCGGGCTGTCGATCAAGGTCCGGGTCCGCCCCGTGGCGGGGGCCTGGGGGCCGTGGGAAGCGCTGTCGGCCAGCGACGCCGGCCCCGACCCGGGGAGCGTGGACGCACGGCAGGGCAGGTCCGGGACGGAGCCGCTGGTGACCGCGCCCAGCAACGGTATTCAGGTCCTCATCGACACCGCCAGCGGGACCGCGCCACAAGGTGCCCGACTGGAGCTGATCGACCCCGGGACGTCAGCGGCTGACGCCACCATCGGCGCGGCCCCGCCCGCGTCGTCGGCAGACGCCGCCATGACCGCCCCGCCGATCATCAGCCGGGCCGCCTGGGGCGCCGACGAGTCACTGCGCAACGGCTTCGCCGGCTACAGCGACACGATCAAGGTGGGTTTCGTCCATCACTCCGCGTCCAGCAACGCCTACAGCGACGTCGCCGGTGCCGCGGCGCAGATCCGGGCCATCTACGCCTACGACACCAACGGTCTGGGCTGGTCCGACATCGCCTACAACTACCTCGTCGACAAGTTCGGCAACATCTACGAGGGCCGCGCCGGCGGGGTAACGCTGGCAGTCATCGGCGCCCATACCGCCGGCTTCAACCGGGAGAGCTTCGCGGTCGCCGCGCTCGGCTGCTTCGACACCACCTGCTCGGGTGCGATCTCCCCGCCTCCGGCGATGGTCACCTCGATCGCCCGTGTGATGGCCTGGAAGCTGGGCCTGTTCTACCGCGACCCCAACGGGACCGGAACCCTGACCTCCGCAGGGCTCGGAGAGTCGAACATCTACTACCCGGCCGGGACCCAGGTCACCACACCCACGATCTCCGGGCACCGTGACGTCAACGCCACGGCATGCCCCGGGAACCTGCTGTACCCGATGCTGCCCAGCATCCGCGCCCAGGCGGCGTCGTTCCTGGCCGCCGGACTGGTGTACCCGACGCTGTCCCCCGCCTCGGGCAGCTATGGCGCAACCGGTCCGGTACTGAGGTCGTCGGTGATCACGAACCAGACCTGGGGCGGGTCGGTCAGCGACCTGTGCCGCGGCGGCACAGTGGCATCGCTGCCCACCGGAGTCGCGTCGCGGACCACCGGCATCACGACGTCCTGGAACGGCCGGTCCGCTTCGGGTGCCTGGGCGCCCCCCGGGCCGTACATGGTGACTTTGACCAGCGCCAGCTCACGGGGGACAGCTCTGCCCTGGGGCAGCAGCTACGTCGTCAACGCCCCACCACCACCTGCGGCGACGCCGGGGGTGGCAGTCACCGGAGCCGGCGGATACGTCCCAGTGACTCCGCACCGCCTGCTGGACACCCGAACGGGGGTCTACCCCAGCGGGCCGGGCGGCCGGATCGACCTGCACGTCCTCGGCCAGGCCGGAGTCCCGGCCACCGGCGTCACCTCGGTCTACCTGACGTTGACGGTGACCTGCCCGACCGCCAGCAGCTACGTGAGCGTCTACCCGGGTGGAACCGCCCAGCCGGCCACCTCCAACCAGAACTTCTCGGCGGGCCAGACCCGCGCCGTGCTGGTCGCTGCCCCGGTCGGCTCCGACGGCACGATCAGCATCTTCAACGCCGGCGGCACCACACAGGTCATCGCCGACGTCATCGGGTACGGGTCAGCCAGCGGCGGCGACGAGCTCACCCAGGTGCCGATCACCCGGGTGCTGGCCACGTACAGCTCCCCGCAGGGCCAGCTGAAGTCCGGGGAGGCGCGAACCGTCGCGTTGCCCACCCTCGCCGGCATCCCAGCCACTTCCATCTCGGCGGTCATGGTCAACCTCGTCGTAGTGTCCGCGCCTGCAGCCGGCTGGCTGTCCGCGTACGCCGGGGGCACCACCTGGCCGGGGATCTCCAGCCTCAGCTACCCGGCCGGGGAGACCACCGACACCACTGTCGTCGTGCCGGTGTCAGCGGGAAAGATCATCGTGCGCAACGGCGGCCCGTCAGTCGACGCAGCAGTCGACGTCCTCGGGGTCTTCGCACCCCACGCGACCCTCGCCGGCACCCGCTTCAACGCGGTCAGCACGTTCCGCGCCCTGGACAGCCGCCTGTCCGGCGGCCCGCTGGGGGCCGGTGCCAGTCGTGCGGTCACCGTCGCCGGGGCCACGACCACGGTCCCCGCCGACGCCAAGTCCGTCCTGGTGTCGCTGACTGCCGTCTCCCCGACGGCGGACACGTACCTGATGGCGTGGGGCGCCGACGGCACCTCGACAGTGCCACCCGGCGCGCTGCTGCGGCTCAACGCCGCCGACGTCCGCGCCAACCTCGTGCTGGTCCCGGTGGGCCTCGGCGGGCAGATCATGGTCGACAACGCCACCGGCTCGACCAACGTGCTGGTCGATGTCGTCGGGTACTACCGGTGAAGGACCAGCCCCGGCACCGGCAGCCGCACCGGCGTCGCGGGATGCAGGCCGTGCGCAGTCACCTTGTCGCATTGGCGGCAGTCGCGTTGGCCGCTGCCGGACTGCAGAGCCAGATAGCCCACGCGAGCACCTGTCCCGCACCCGGCGGGGCGTCGATCGCCGACGTCGCGGCCCCGGCGGGCTCGCAGTTCGCCGCCTACGGCCGCGGCTACGGCCACAACCTTGGCATGAGCCAGTACGGCGCAGAGGGCGCCGCGCGCCTGGGATGCACAGCAACCCAGATCCTGACCACGTACTACTCCGGCACCCACATCGCCTCCCCGCCCTTGCAGACGCAGGTCGAGCTGGTGCTGCTGAACACCGACCCGAACGGCAACGCGACCGTCACCGCCCAAAGCGGCACGATCGAGTGGGTGTCGACCTCGGTCACCCCCAACGCGGTCGTGGTGCAGCCAGCTCTGAGCACCTGGACCGTCGTTCGGGCCGCTGTCGGGGTGTCGCTCAAGGACAACACCGGCAAGGTGGTCCTGGCAGCCCCCGGGGAGCTGCGCGCCCTGGAGGCCGCTCAGAACAACGGAGCCCTGAACGTGGCCCGGGTCCGCACCTTTGGTGGAGCAGGCGGCACCACCTTGGCGACCGACCTGCAGCTGAAGTGGGACTACACCAAGTTCCTGTCGTCCGCGAGCGGGATGAAGATCTGGCAGGTGATCACCCCGACCGGCAGCGTCTCGGGCGTGGACAAGTACCTGTGGGGGCTCGGTGAGGTCCCGGTCAACTGGCCGGACGCCGCCCTTCAGGCGCAGGCCATCGCCGCGCGCACCTACCTGGTCAACGGATACTGGAGCGCCAGCTCCGGCGCCTACCTGATCGGGACCACCTCTGCGAGCCAGAACTACTCCGGATACGCCAAAGAAGTCGAGGACGCCGCGGCAGGCCTGCACTGGTACAACGCAGTCAATGCGACCGCCCGCCAGGTCGTCGTGGACGCCACCGGCGCCCCCATCGCCGCGGTGTACAACTCCAGCAGCGGCGGACGCACCGAGGACGCCCGCTACGTGTGGGGCGGCACCGGCGACTCTTACCTGCAGCCTGTCGATGACAGCGTCTGGGACCTGGCATCGGACAACCCGAACCGCAGCTGGACCAAGGGCTTCACCTCGGCCCAGCTGGCCGCGGACCTGGGCCTGACCACGGTCACGTCCATCACCGTCGGGGCGCCGTTCACGGCCGCCCGACTCAGCGGCGTCCACGTCACAGGCACGTCCGGCGGGACTCCTGTCTCCCTGACCTACACCGGGAGCCAGATCGCAGCCATGCTGGGCACGCTGTCCCCGTCCATGACGTTCGCACCCGTCATCGTCGACACCGCCCCGCCGGTGGCCACCGCCAGCGCCGGCCCGGGCGCCAGCTTCCGATGGTCGGCAGCTGACCCCGCCCCGAGCTCGGGGCTGGGCCCGTTCACGGTGACGATCCAGCACGCCGGCGTCGTCGACTTCAGCGGACCCACCACCGCCAGCGGCATGACGCTGGTGGGCATCCCCGGCACCACCTACACCTTGACCGTGGTCGCCTCCGACAAGGCGGGGCACAGCTCCGCGCCGGTCACTGCCAGCGCGACGGTGCCACTGGCCGGCACCTACCATCCGCTCACGCCCGCGCGGCTGATCGACTCCCGCATCGGGCTGGGCTTCACCGGACCCCTCGGGCCACGAGCAAGCGTGTCCGTGCCGCTGGCCACCCTCAACGCCGGCCCGGTGCCCGCGAACGCCACCTCCGTGGTCCTGAACGTCACAGCCACCGGGTCGACTTCCGCCGGCTACCTGTCGGTCGGGCCGGTGGCCTCCATCGCCACTTCCAACGTGAGCTACGCAGCCGGCCAGACGGTGGCCACCTTGGTCACGGCGCAGACCGGCCCGTCCACCTCCGTCACGGTGACCAACGGAGGGTACGGGCCAGTGCAGGTCGTCGCGGACGTGGAGGGCTATTTCACTGGCGACGCCAGCGGCGCCAGCTACGCGCCGGTCCCGACGACCAGGCTGGTCGACACCAGGACGGCGCTGGGAATCCCGACCGCGATCGGGGCAGCCGGCTCGGCCTCGGTGCAGGTCACCGGAGCCGCCGGCGTTCCGTCCGGGGCCACAGCGGTAGTGGTGAACGTGACCGCGGTCTCGCCCACCTCGGCCGGGTTCTTGTCCGCGGGACCAGCGGCGTCAACCAGCACTTCGGTGCTCAACTTCAGCGACGGCTCCACGGTCGCCAACCTGGTGGTCGCTGAGCTGAGCCCCAGCGGAACGCTCACCTTGTCCAACGGCGGGACCACTCCGCTGAACGTGATCGTCGACGTCCAGGGCTACTTCATCCTCGGCACCTCCGGCGCGAGCTTCGACCCGGTGGCCCCGGCCCGGGCGCTGGACACCCGCTTCAGCGGGCCGGCACTGGCTCCGGGAGCGAGCCGCACGGTTCCCATCGCCGGGGCAGCGGGTTCGGCGGTGCCCGCCGGGGCGACGTCGGTGGTGGTCAGCGTCACCGCCGTCGACCCCAGTGGACCGGGGTTCTTGTCGGTCGGCGCGGCGGCCTCGCTGACCACCTCGAACCTGAACTTCGCAGCCGGCCAGACCGTCGCGAACCTGGTCATCGCCCAGCTCAGCCCCACCGGCACTGTCACGGTGACAAACGGCAGCGCCGCCACTAGCCAGGTGCTGGTCGACGTCCTGGGCTACTTGATCCACTGACGGCTCCGCGCGGGGACCCGCTGGCGGGAGCTCGCTGCTCAGCAGCGGCTGGGCGTCGGCCCCCTCAGGCCGGCGCGGGCCCCGCTGCCTTCGCCGGGGAAGCCCCGCGGCGAAGCACCACGGCACCTTTCTCGTGGTGCAGACGCTCCACCGTCAGCTCCGGGTAGAGCGACGTCCACTCCGCCACCACTGCGCGTTCGTCGTCGCGGTCGGCGTCATCGACGATGATCACGGCCCGCTGGGACAGCCGCTCCCACAGCATGGGCAGTGCCGGGAACCGCGCCATCGGCCCGGTGGTCCCCGGCGGGCCGTCGACCACCACCAGGTCGATCTCGTCCAGGCCCTCGAACGCTGCGCCGTCGTACCAGCAGACGTCTCGGCCGGCGGTGCGCTGGGCGGTCAACGGGGCGTGGCGGACCTGCGCGAGATCCGCCAGGCCTTGACGACGCACCAGGTCGGCGGTGGCCGAGCCGAACTCCTCGTCGTGGTCGAAGGCCACTACCCGCCCGGCGCCGGCCTTGCGGCAGGCCAGCGCCTCGAACACGGTCGACAGACCGCTGCCGACGTCGACCACCAGCGCCGGCCGGTGCTCCAGGACCAGGTCCACGACGGTGAGCAGGAAGTCCGGCGACGCGGCCCAGCCCCGGGTACGCGGCAGCGGCCGCGACGGGGGCAGCAGCGTGATCAGCTGCAGGTAGGCCTCCATCTGCGCCTCGTCCTCGGCAGTGCTGGCGCGCAGCCGGCGCTCGAGGTTGTCAAGGTCGCGGCGGGGCAGCTTGGCGGCCTGCACCGTACGGGCCAGCTCAGCGAATCCGTTGCGAAGCTCGGCGCGGTTGATCCGCCGGTCCGCGCGCTGGCCCAGGACCAGCCACGACTGCGTGCCGGCCAGCAGGCCACCCAGCAGCGCCGCGAGGGTGATCGCCCAGCCGTCGACGTGCAGGGCGTCCATCAGCGCTGCGACCGCCGCCGCCGCCAGGACACCCGGGACAGCGATGAGCACCCGCCGGCGAACAGTCAGGCTCATCGGCCGGGTCCCTGCGTCACCGCGCCACTATAGGGGCCGCTGAGAGCACGTCAGGGCAAGGCGTACCCGGCCGGCGCCGGCGTACTGCCGGCCGCCCGGAACTTTCCGCAATGACACAATGACCGTCCGGCGCCAGACCCGAGAAGGCGAGCCTGGAGCGAGGAGGAGCTGTCGTGACCCAACGCGTGGTCATCGTGGGGCTGGGCTACGTGGGACTGCCTTTGGCGCAGGGCGCCGCACGTGCGGGGCTCACGGTGACGGGACTGGACCTGTCGACGGCGGTCGTCGAAGGTCTCAACGCCGGCCGCTCGCACGTCGACGATCTCTCCGACGCCGACATCGCCGAGATGATCGCGGCCGGCTTCACGGCGACCAGCGACCCTGCCGCCCTGGCGCAGGCAGACGTCGCAGTGGTCTGCGTCCCAACGCCGCTGTCCGCCGACGGCGGACCAGACCTCGCGGCAGTCACCTCCGCGGTCAAGGCGGTGGCCGTGCACCTGCACCCCGGGCAGCTTGTGGTGCTGGAGTCCACCACATATCCCGGAACGACCGACGAGGTGGTCCGGCCGCTTCTGGAGGCAGGTGGCCTGCTGGCCGGCACAGACTTCCATCTCGCGTTCAGCCCCGAACGGATCGACCCCGGCAACCCTCGGTACGGGATGAAGAACACCCCCAAGGTCGTCGGCGGCCAGACCCCGGGATGCACCGACGCGGCGGCCGCGTTCTACGGCCGCTTCGTCGACACCGTCGTGCCGGCTCGGGGAACCCGCGAGGCCGAGATGGCCAAGCTGCTGGAAAACACCTACCGGCACGTGAACATCGCGCTCGTCAACGAGATGGCCCGCTTCTGCCACGAGCTGGGCATCGACCTGTGGGACGCTATCGCCTGCGCGGCCACGAAGCCGTTCGGGTTCCAGGCCTTCTACCCCGGCCCCGGCGTCGGAGGCCACTGCATCCCCATCGACCCCAACTACTTGTCGTACAAGGTCCGCGCCGACCTCGGCTACCCGTTCCGGTTCGTCGAGCTGGCCCAGGAGATCAACGCTGCGATGCCCTCCTACGTGGTGCAGCGGATACAGCGCCTGCTCAACGACGACGGCAAGCCAGTCAAAGGCTCGACGGTGCTGCTTCTCGGAGTCACCTACAAGCGCGACATCGCCGACCAGCGGGAGTCGCCGGCCAAACCGCTGGCCGCCCAGCTCGAAGAGCTGGGGGCACGGGTCATCTTCCACGACCCGCATGTGGCCACCTGGACCGTCGCCGGGAAGTGGGTGGAACGCGCTGACGACCTCGACGCTGCTCTTGGCGACGCCGACGTGTCGGTGCTGCTACAGGACCACAGCCAGTACGACCTGCCGGCGATGGCAGCTAAGGCGCGTCGCATGCTCGACACCCGAGGTGCGGTGGAGGCGGGCTCGGCGACGCGGCTGTGACCGCGCCCGCCGGTCCCGGCCGTCAGCTGCGGCGGGTTCTGTTCATCTCCGGCAGCGGCGCGTCGGCGACGCTTCGCTACCGAGTACGCCTGCCGGAGGAGTCGCTTCGCTCCCGCGGCGTCGCGACCCGTGCGGTCCACTTCACCGACCCGGTGGCGGCCCGGCTGGCCGAGGTCGCCGACGTCGTTGTCCTCTACCGGGTACCTGCCGGCGCCGAGCTGCTCGCACTGCTAGCCGCCGTGCGTCGCCGTGCCAAGCCACCGCTGGTCACCTACGACGTCGACGACCTGGTCTTCCGCCCCGAGCATCTGGCCAGCATGCCCTTCCTGGACGCCTTCACCGCCGCCGACCGGGCGCGGTTCGCCGCCGACGTTGCCCTCCGAGGTCAGCTGCTCAGCCAGGCCGACCTGCTCACCGCCAGCACCGCCGAGGTGCTCGCCGACATGGCCACCGGCCACAAGGCCGGCACAGCGCTGCTGCCCAACGGCGCCGGGATCGTCGGGGTCGAGCTGGCGGAGGCGGCCCGGCGCATCCCGCGCCCGCCGGACACCCTTCGCATTGGGTACTTCGCCGGCTCCGCCACCCACGACGCCAACTGGGCCACAGTGGAGCCGATCGTGCTGGACCTGCTCAGCAGGCACCCCGAGGCCCAACTGGTGCTGGTCGGTCAACTCACCCCGTCCGCCGCGGTCGGCCGGCTCTCGTCTCGGCAGCTGCAGGTCCTGGACACGGTGGGCTGGCGCGAGCTTCCCGAGCTGCTGCGATCGGTGGACGTCAACCTCGCCCCGCTTGAGCGGGCCCCGTTCACCGACGCAAAGAGCGCGATCAAGTGGCTGGAGGCCGCACTGGTCGAGACCGTGACTGTCGCCACCTCCACCGGGCCCTTCGTCGACGCCATCGAGCATGAACGGACCGGGCTGCTGGCCGGCACCGACCAGGAGTGGGCCGATGCACTGGAACTGCTGGCGACCGACCCTGGCGCTCGCGCGCAGATGGGTGCAGCCGCGCGGCAGTCGGCGTTGGCCCGGTTCGGGCCAACCGTTCAGGCCCAACGGCTGCTCTCGGTGCTGGGTGCGGGGCTGGCGGACCTGGACGAAGGCGCAGCCACTGCCCTGGTTCCGCTCCCGGTGACAGCACCGGCGACCTGGCGCCGCTGGCCGGTGCTGCTGGAGCGCTACCCGTGGCCGCAGGCGCTGGCTGCCCGGCAGATCCCGCTGCCAGCCCAGGTCGAGGCCAGGGACGCCGCGTTGCGGGCCGTGCGCGTCAGTCGTCGAGCACAGGCAAAGGGGACCCGCGCGGCCAAGCGGGCAGTACTGCGGGTGGTGCGGGGACGCCCACCTCGCTGACAGTGGGCGGCTCTAGGGCCGCCGCGGCCGCTGTCCAGGTCAGCTGAGTTCCCTGGTGCGTGCGGCACCTGCCCCCCGGCGCCGCGCGGGCACGTGACCGCCGACCCCGGCGCACCCTCAGAACTCGGGCAGCTACCTGAGCAGGCGTCGACGGCAGCACGGGGGCCGGTGACATGGAGCAGGCTCGCGCCGGTTCACCGCACAGTCGGGGCCAGGTCCGCCACCGATGGCGGACGGTCAGCGCCAAGTGGCGGCCGCCGTCCCCGGCCACCTCGACAGTCGTGGCGAGCATCGAGCCGAACCTGGGCTCCCGGACAGCGCTGCTGCAGCAGCGAGGGTGGCGGCCCGGGACTGCGGCGCACCGGCGGCCACCTAGGCGAACTGCCCGGGATGTCGCAGTGCGCGCGCGAGTGCCGCCTGCCCCCAGCGCTCCGCGAAGATCTCCCGACCCTGCGCGTCGGCAGCCGCCGGATCCAGTTCGGGGTGCCGCGACAGCGGGGGCCTGAATCCGGCCGGCACCCTGACTCCTCCCGAACCCGTCGCCACGAACCGGCCGCCGCGGCCCGCCGCCAGCCGAAGCGACAGGTCGGCCATCGCAAGCTCGGGGCGCACCAGCGGGTCAAGCCCGAACAGGGGCACTAGATCGCTCACGCGCAGCGCACACGCCCCCCACGACAGGACCGGCAGGTCCGAGCTGCCGGCGCCGGCAGCGCCCCACGGCTGGGAGCCTGCGGCGTCGGGGGCGTCCAGCGCGGCCAGCAGGGCCGCAGGCCAGCCGGGCTCGGTGCGCACGGCAGGGTCGACCAGGACGACCCGCTCGGTGTCGCAGGCCAGCACACCGAGGTTGACTGCGATCGCCCATCCCCGGTCGCTGGGCGCCGCAACCACGCGGACCTGCGAGTTGGCCCAGCCGAGGGCCGCCAGAACCTGGGAGGCCATCAGGTCCAGGCCGTTGTCGACGACCACGATCTGCACGCCGGTGTCCCGGGTCGAACCCAGCAGGTCCGTCACCGTGTCCGTCAGCAGCCGCTGGTCCGGTGGGGCGACCACGACCACAGTCCCGCCCTGCGGGGCCCGCACTGTGCGCGCTGCCCCCTTCCAGTCCAGGGTGTCGCGGTTGAGAACCACGTCAATCCACGTTGCCGGATGACTGCGGGTGATGCGGCTGACGTCGGCGGGGTCGTGGTTGACGACGCAGCCGACGAACGGCGCGAAGCCGAAGCCGGTCACCGCCGACATGCGAAGAATGAAGTCGAAGTCAACGGTCCGCGGCAGCTGCTCGTCGTAGCCGCCGACCTCCCGTACCAGGGATCTCTCGTGGACCAGCACGGTCTGCCCGATGTGGTTGCCGTTGACCAGGTACTCGCGGCCGCCGGACAGGGTCCGAAACCCTGGCGCACGGCCGGGACGGCGAAGCTCCAGCACGTCGTAGGCGGCCCGGTGGCCTTCGCGCTGCATGAAGGCGACCATCACTCGCAGGTGTTCGGGGGTCCAGGCGTCGTCGCTGTCCAGCCACGCGACGTACCGGCCCCTGGCCACCGCCAGTCCGGCGTTGCGGGCTGCCCCGACGCCCTCGTGCACCCGGTGCAGGACAACCACCCGCGGGTCGTCGGCGTACTGGCCCAGCGCGGCTGCGAGGTCGTCGGTCGACCCGTCGTCGACGACGACCAGCTCCCAGTCCGCCAGGGTCTGCGCGCGAACGGAGTCTATGGCGGCACCGACGCGATCGGCCCGGTTCCACACGGGCAGGACAACGGTGACGGTCACCGGGGCCTCGCCGCGGTCTGGGACCACGCCGGCGTACGAGGCGACGAAACGCTGCGCGGCAGCTGAGTCGAACTGCGACGTCAGGCGGCTGGCCCGGGCCAGCTCGCGGCGCCGCCCCCAGGCCCGGGCGTGCTCCAGCATCGGCTGGGCGAGCTCGGGGTGGGTCAGCCTCAGATAGTGCTCGATGGGGCCGCCGGGGTAGTCGGTGGCGGCCGGCTCGGCAGCCAGGTACGCCTTGACGTCGAGCAGCGGGTGAGTGGGCAGCCGACGCCGGGCCGGCCGGCTGACGTATCCCGCGAACGCCTCCAGGAGCATTCGGTGCGGGCCACCGCACGCCATGTAGTAGCCGGGGTCGAACAGCGGGTGCGGGGAAAGGCCCTGGCCGCGGCCGGTGCGCAGGTAGTGCTCGACCGCCTCCGCCGACGAGAGGGTGTCCTGCGCGAGGGCGCTGTACCAGGCCGGGTCGAAACCCGGGTAGCGACCGAGGGCGGCTCGGCTGCGCCACAGGCCGGCTTCGCGCACCAGCCGGCGGCGAATCCGGCCCGCCATCAGTCGGCCAGGCTCAGGTCGCCCCAGTGTGAGCGCACGTCGACGGCGGCGGCGATGAGCTCAGCCGCGCGGGCGCTGAACGAGTGCTCCTGGGCGACCTTGGCGGCCGCGGCGAGTCGCTCGGATTCCCCACCGAAGGTCTCGTCGTGGTCTGCGGTGAACAAGGCGACAAGCTCGCTGGCGGACCGGGCCACCTTGACGACGTCCCCGAACACCTCCGACAGGCCCGCGACATCGTCGGAGACGACGCGGGCGCCGCTGGCGACGGCATCGAAGAGCCGGTTGGACAAGAATCCGCCGACCCGCATCTCCTCCCAGTGGTCGTTGAGCACTATCCCCGCGGCCCGGTACTTGGCTCCGAGCTGGTCGTTGGGGATGAAGACTCCGGCTACAACGTCGTCGGGGACCAGTCCACCCCAGCCCGCCCCGTACACCGACAGGGGAAGACCGGCATCCAGGGCGTCGCGGACCAGAGGTCTTAGGACGCGGCGGGAGTTCCCGACGAACAGCAGCGGCGGCCCGGTGTCCGGCTCTGCGGTCTTGGGGTTGAAGATGGACGGGTCGGTGGCCTGCAGCAGCGGGTCCATCCGCAGTCCCCAGGCCCTGCTCACCTGTCGGGCCCAGGCGACGCTGGCACCGAACGCTCGGTCGTATTCGCTGACCTCGGCCGCGGTGACCATCTCCGGGTGCGAGATGACCCACAGCAGGTTGACCTGGCCGGGCACCGGCTCGTACTCGGTCAGTCCACGCAGCACGAGCACGACGTCATCGTGGTGGCCGGTGGCTCGGGCGAACTCCTGGTTGGCGTCAACTGCGACCCGCTGGCCGAGCTCACGCAGAGCCTGGGCCACGCCCTCGGCGAAATGCGTGTCGCCCCAAAGCTTTCCTTCGACGTGCGCCGGTGCCGGGTTCTTGATGGCCCAGCGCAGCCGCGGCGTCGGCTCGTTGACGCTGACCGGCGGCCGCAGGGGCCGTAGGACCGGAGTGGGCACTGACAGGCGGCTGCGACCGTGGACGCGGTGGGTGATGTCGTATCCGATGACCTCGAAGCCGCGGCACCGCCACTGCCGCACGTCGTCCTGGGGGCCGTGCACGCCCCATCTTTCGAGCAGGATCTCCCTGTTGTCGAGGTGGTGCAGGCCGCGGCCGGGGCTTCGTGACTCGTAGTGCGAGACCACCGATGCCGGCAGCACCCGAAACGACCCGGGGCGGCTGCGCGCCAGCCGCAGGCACAAGTCCACGTCCTCCATGCCGTTGAGGTAGATGGGGTCGAAGCCCCGCAGGGCGACCACGTCGGCGAACCGTAGAGCTAGCGCGGCTCCGGTGAGTGCGTGCAGCGGCTGGGACTCCATCCCGTCCGCATCCTCCATGGGGAAGCCCTGCAGCAGGACATGCGGGATGCCGCCGCAGGAGGGAAAGACGACGCCGGCGGACTGGATGCTGCCCGTCGGGTAGGCCAGCAG